>Ga0209427_10000879_pt1 | contig 33448 bp, 25 predicted proteins | sample DeeMarSWOR136_30_FD_187465 | JGI IMG/M metagenome (GOLD analysis project Ga0209427, IMG submission 187465) | Marine sediment microbial communities from White Oak River estuary, North Carolina - WOR-1-36_30 (SPAdes) (version 2) | ecosystem: Environmental > Aquatic > Marine > Intertidal zone >...
GATAAGCTTGCCGATGATGACGTTTTCCTTCAGACCGGTGAGCCTGTCGGTGCTTCCCGAGACTGCCGCCTCGGTGAGCACACGGGTTGTCTCCTGGAAGGAGGCTTTCGCCAGGAAGCTGTCGGTGTTCAGCGACGCCCTGGTGATTCCCAGCAGCACGGGCTGCGCCGTTGCCGGCTCTCCCCCTTCGGAAAGAACCTTGGCATTGATATCCTCGTACGACAGGCTGTCGATCAGCTCGCCGGGCAGGAGTCCGCTGTCGCCGGGGGAATCTACCTTAACCTTGCGCAGCATCTGACGCACTATTATCTCGATATGCTTGTCGTTGATGTTCACACCCTGTGAGCGATAGACCTTCTGCACTTCATCGACAAGGTACCGCTGCACTGCTTCGCGGCCCATTATGCGCAGGATATCCTGGGGATGAACCAGACCTTCGGTGATCTGCTGCCCGGCCTCGACCTTGGCGCCATCCTCCACCAGAATCGGGGTCATGGGGGATATCAGGTACTCGCGTTCTTCCCGTTCCTCGTACAATAAAGATATCTTGTTCTTCGCGAGCTCTACCCTGCCCCCAACGTGGGCGACGAGTGGAGGCCCTTTCGCAGCCTCTTTTTCTTTCTTGGCAGCCTTCGGCTGTGCCAGTACGGTCGCGGCATCGACCTCCTGTTCGTTTTCCACCATTACTTCGTAGCCCTTGGGCACGGAATATTCATCACGGTATGACTCGGAGCTGATAACCTTGATTTTCCTTCCATCATCGGCACGGGTTATCTCGACCACCCCCTCGATCTCCGAGGTAACAGCCTGTCCTTTAGGTGACCTTGCTTCAAATAGCTCCTCCACGCGGGGAAGACCGCTGGTGATGTCCAGTCCGGCAACGCCGCCGGTGTGGAACGTACGCATCGTGAGCTGTGTTCCCGGCTCGCCGATGCTCTGTGCAGCAATGATTCCCACAGCCTCTCCAAGGGTGACCAGATGCCCTTTAGCGAGGCTTCTTCCATAGCACAACTGGCAAATACCCCGCCGCGACTGGCAGCTGAGCGGTGACCTCACATAGATTCTATCAATACCGGCTTGAATGACCTGCTCGGCTTTTTCTTCATCGATTTCCTCGTTACGGTCGACGATGATTTCTCCTGTCTCGGGATGGGCAACGGGGCTGGCGACGATCCGTCCTAGGATGCGCTCGGCAAGCGGCGCGAGCATGCTCTTTTCCTCGGTCTCGGAGAGCCAGATGCCGTTAATCGTGCCGCAGTCCTCCTCGTTGACAATCACCTCCTGTGATACATCAATGAGCCTCCTGGTAAGGTAGCCACTGTCGGATGTCCTCAGGGCTGTGTCTGCTAGGCCTTTGCGGGCGCCGTGGGTGGAGATGAAGTACTCAAGCACCGCGAGCCCCTCCCGGAAACAGGCCCTGATGGGCAGGTCGATAATTCTGCCGGAAGGGTCTGTCATCAGGCCCCGCATACCGGCCATCTGTCGTATCTGGGAAATATTACCCTTGGCGCCAGAGGACGCCATCATGTAGATCGAGCTCGATTTGTCCATAGTGCGCTCGAGGGTGCTCTGAAGTTCCTCGGTAGCCTGTGTCCATACCGACACCGCGTTATTATATCGCTCGTCTTCGGTGATTAATCCCCGCTGGAACTGCTTCTCGCTCTCGTCAATCTTGCGCTCGGCTTCCTCCAGTATCATCGCCTTTTGCTCCGGCACCTCGATATCTTTGATAGCGATGGTAGTGCCAGACTTGGTGACGTAGCGGAAACCAAGCTCCTTGATGTTGTCCACCAGGTTAGCGGTGCTCTCATTCCCCAGAAGCCGGTAGCAGTCAGCGACGATCTCTTTGAGCGCCTTTTTATCCATGGTCTGGTTGCGGAAGCCGAGTTCCTCGGGCAGGATCTCGCTGAAGATAATGCGACCAACGCTGGTCTTCAGGCGCTCAGCACCGTTCGCCTTGTCTCTGACCTCTATCCTGGCGCCGAGCTCTATGATACCCAGTTCATGGGCTATCTTGGCCTCGTCAAAGCTGCTGAAGCGCATTCCCTCGCCCTTGGCACCGGACTTGATCATCGTCAGGTAGTAGCAGCCGAGAACGATATCCAGCGTAGGCGCCACTACAGGCTCGCCGGAGCTGGGCAACATCATATTATGGGTGCTCAGCATAACTTTATTAGCCTCTTCCACCGCTGCTCTGGAGAGCGGCACGTGGACCGCCATCTGGTCGCCGTCGAAATCGGCGTTGAAGGCGACGCAGACCAGGGGATGAATCTGGATAGCGCTGCCGTCGATAAGCACCGGGTTGAACGCCTGGATCCCCAGCCGGTGCAGTGTCGGTGCCCGGTTGAGAAAAACAGGTCGCTCCCTGACCGCCTCCTCGAGGATATCCCAGACCTCTGGTTTGCCACGCTCCACGATTCGCTTCGCGCTCCTTATGTTGAGGGCCAGTCCCCGGGCAACCAGCCGCCGCATAATGAAAGGCTTGAACAGCTCCAGCGCCATCCTCCTGGGTAGGCCGCACTGGTTGAGCTTCAGTTCGGGGCCGACGACGATCACAGACCGCCCGCTGTAGTCCACACGTTTCCCCAGCAGGTTCTGCCTGAATCTTCCCTGCTTGCCCCGGAGCATGTCCGAGAGCGACTTCAGCTTATGGTTGTTCCCTGTAACCACGGCCCTGCCCCGGCGCCCGTTGTCGATCAGGGAATCGACCGCTTCTTGCAGCATTCGTTTTTCGTTGCGAATGATAATCTCTGGCGCACCGATATCCAGCAGCCGCCGCAGGCGGTTATTGCGGTTGATAACCCTGCGGTAGAGGTCGTTGAGGTCGCTGGTGGCAAACCTGCCGCCATCGAGCTGGACCATGGGGCGCAGTTCCGGAGGCAAAACCGGTAGCACGGTGAGGATCATCCATTCCGGCTTGTTTCCGCTCTTACGGAAGGCATCGACGACCCTCAGCCTCTTGATCGCCTTCTTGCGCCGCTGCCCTGAGGTCAGGGCGGCCTCCTGGTAGAGGTCCTGGCGCATCGATTCAAGGTCGATAGTGCTGAGTATCTCGAGTATGGCCTCAGCGCCCATTCCGGCGCTGAAGAGGTCCTCCCACTTTTGTTTGAGCTCGCGATATTTACCCGCACTCAGCAGATTCAACGGCGTGAGCTCACCGAGGTCTTCGATTTGCGCTCTGAACTCGTTTTCGAGCCGCTTCTTCTCCTCCTCGTACTGCTCTTGCAGGCGGTTTGTTTCCTGCTGTATCTTCTCCTCGTCCCGCTCTGCCTTCTTTTTAGGTTTCAATCCATCGAGCCCCTCCGCCAGCAGCCTATCCCGCTCTGCTACCTCCTGGGCGAACTCATCGCGGAGTTGCTGTATAGCCTGCTCTTTCTTATCCTCATCGACACTTGTCACAATGAATTTGGCGAAATATATTACCTGCTCCAGATTTCGGGGAGAGATATCGAGCAGCAGCCCCATGCGGCTGGGAGTCCCCTTGACAAACCAGATATGGCTTACCGGAGCTGCCAGCGTGATATGCCCCATACGCTCGCGCCTGACCTTGGAGCGTGCCACCTCCACGCCGCACTTATCGCAGACAATCCCCTTGTAGCGCACCTTCTTGTACTTGCCGCAGTAGCACTCGAAGTCCTTGGTGGGGCCGAATATCTTCTCGCAGAAAAGGCCGTCCTTCTCCGGCTTCAAGGTGCGATAGTTGAGAGTCTCGGGTTTGGTAACCTCACCGTAGGACCATCCCCTGATTTGTTCCGGCGAGGCGAGCGAGATGCGGACAGTCGTGAAGTCATTTACCTCAAGCATTACTCACTCCCTTCGAAACCTGCTAGATTTATCCCCAGCCTCGGTGCTTCTGCTACCGATTCCATCAGATAGGTTACCCGTTCCTCATCCTCGTTAAGAACCTCGATAGCCAGTCCCAGGCTCTGCAACTCCTTGACCAGCACTTTGAACGATTCCGGCACCCCCGCCTCCAGTATGTCATCGCCGTTGACTATAGCCTCGTAGGTTTTAACCCTTCCAACCACGTCGTCGGATTTTACGGTGAGCATCTCCTGGAGGTTGTGGGCCGCTCCATAGGCTTCGAGCGCCCATACTTCCATCTCGCCGAAGCGCTGCCCGCCAAACTGCGCCTTGCCGCCTAGCGGCTGCTGAGTAATCAGCGAATAAGGTCCCGTGGAACGGGCGTGTATCTTGTCCTCAACAAGGTGGATGAGCTTCATCATGTAGATATAGCCCACCGTTACCGGCTGGTCGAGTGGCTCGCCGGTACGCCCGTCACGGAGCAACATCTTGCCGAAGACCGGTGGTGAGAGTCCCTTATCCCGGTAAAGGCGTTCGACCGAATTATCCACCTCCTCGGCGCTCATGGTCGACGTATCGACACCTAAATCCTCCAGCCACAGTCGCAGGCAGACCTGCCTTGCTTCGCCCGTGTCTTTATCAGCGAATACTTTCTCTCCGTCGTAACCGCGCTCGGCGAGCCATGCCTTGGCTTGTTCTATATGAATGACATCTTCTCCATTATGCTCCCAGCTGATTGCTCCTGCCTTGCGCGCTATCCAAGCCCTCGCTAAGACCTCTTCGATAGAGACATCGCGGGCACCGTCGAAAACTGGTGACAGCGCCTTGAAGCCGAGGCTCTTTGCCGCCCAGCCCAGGTGAGTCTCCAGAAGCTGCCCGATGTTCATTCTGGAGGGAACCCCCAGCGGGCTGAGTATAATCTCAACCGGGCGGCCGTCGGGCAGGAAGGGCATGTCTGCTTCGGGAAGGATGCGGGCGATCACCCCTTTATTACCGTGCCGCCCGGCCATCTTGTCCCCTTCGCAGACCTTTCGCATCTGAGCTACGAAAACTCGCACCATCTGGTTGACCCCTGGAGGGAGGTCGTGGTTGTCATCGCGCTTGAGCACGTTTACGGCGATCACCTTGCCGTACTCACCGTGTGGTACCCTGAGGGAGGTATCTTTCACCTCCCGGGCCTTTTCTCCAAAGATAGCCCGCAGGAGCTTCTCTTCAGCGGTGAGACCTCTCTCCCCCTTGGGGGTGATCTTCCCTACCAGGATGTCGCCGGAACCAACCTCGGCGCCGATCCGGATAATGCCTTCCTCATCGAGGTGGCGCAGGCTCTCCTCACCTATATTGGGTATATCCCTCGTTATCTCCTCGGGGCCCAATTTGGTATCCCTAGCCTCGACCTCGTGTTTTTCGATATGGATCGAGGTGAACCGGTCATCCTTGACCAGGCTCTGAGAGATGACGATAGCATCCTCGAAGTTGTATCCCTCCCAGCTCAGGAAGGCGCAGAGGACGTTTTGTCCCAGGGCAAGCTCTCCTCCTTCTGTGGACGAGCCGTCTGCCAGGATCTGGCCCTGCTTGACCTGGTCACCTTTGCTCACCACCGGTCGCTGGTTGATGCAGGTACCCTGATTTGAGCGGGCGAATTTCGATAACGGCAGGCGGTGCTCCGCACCTTTATCATCCCGCACCACTATCTCGCTGGCTGAGACCGATGTTACCTCGCCAGTGCTGTTGGCGAAAAGCACCTGACCGCTGTCGCGCGCGGACTCCCTTTCCATCCCGGTGGCGATCAGGGGGGACTGGGGCTTTACCAGAGGTACTGCCTGGCGCTGCATGTTGGAACCCATCAGGGCCCGGTTGGCATCGTCGTGCTCCAGGAAGGGTATCAGCGAGGTGGTAACGCTGACGATCTGCCTCGGCGATACGTCCATGAAGTCAATATGATGCGGCGGCTCCATCAGGAACTTCTTGCCATGCCTGACCTCGGCCCTTTCTTCAATAAACTGGCTGTTCTCGTCGAGAACGGTGTTAGCCTGAGCAATGATATAGTTCTCCTCCTCGTCGGCGGAGAGATAAACGATCTCCTGGGAAACAAAAGGCTTGATTTTAATCTGCTGCTGCTTGAGTTTTGCCAGCCTGCGGGCGACATCCTCGGTGACCACGGTACCCGCCGCTGCCACGACTTTGCCGGAGGTATTGGATACATCCTCGGCAATTGTCCGGCCCAGCAGGTCAGGGGCATTGTTAGCCAGCTCCTTTATCACCTTTCGGTAGGGCGCTTCGATAAAACCGTGTTCGTTGACCCGGGCATAGGTGGCCAGCGAGCCGATGAGGCCGATGTTGGGGCCCTCGGGGGTTTCAATGGGGCAAATCCTGCCGTAGTGCGAGAGGTGGACGTCGCGTACGTCGAAGCCAGCCCTCTCCCGGGACAGACCTCCCGGTCCGAGTGCCGAAAGCCGGCGCTTATGGGTTAGCTCGGCCAGAGGGTTGGTCTGGTCCATGAACTGGGAGAGCTGGGAGCTGCCGAAGAACTCCCTGATAGCGGCAACGACGGGGCGGCTGTTAACCAGGGTACTGGGGGTTGCTGTATCCGGCGGCAGCAAACTCATGCGCTCCTTCACCACCCGCTCCATGCGGAGCAGACCGACACGTATCTGATTCTGCAATAGCTCGCCCACCGCCCTTACCCGGCGGTTGCCCAGGTGGTCGATATCATCGGGTTCGCCCTCCCCGTTGTTGAGCCTTATGATCTGGCGCACAATGGTCACCATGTCTTCCCTGTTGAGAATCCTCTGGTTGTTCGACTGGTCTTGGTTCAGCCGCTTGTTCAGCTTATAGCGCCCGACCTTTCCCAGGTCGTAGCGGCGGGGATTGAAGAAAAGGGAGTTTATCAGCGAGCGTGCGTTTTCAAGCGTGGGAGGGTCCCCGGGCCTGAGCCGCTTGTACAGGCTTATCAATGCCTCCTCGCTGCTCTTGACCGTTGGCTCACGTTCGATGGTGGAGACGATATACAGGTGCTCGGGGTCATTGTCCACGTCGGCGAAGAGTTCCAGCAGTTTATCGTCTGTGCTGTAGTCATGCTCGGCGTCGCTGATGGCTCGCAGCAGGGTGGTAACCGGTATTTTACGCTTGCGGTCAACCTTGACTGATATCAGGTCGTGGTTGCTGGTCTCGAACTCCAGCCATGTCCCGCGGTTGGGTATGAGCTTTGCGGCACAGAGCTTTCGGCCGGTAGCCGGGTCTTCGTCGAGGGTGAAGTAGCAACCGGGGGAGCGAACCAACTGGCTCACCACCACTCTCTCGGCTCCGTTGACGACGAAGGTGCCCTTGGGAGTCATCAGGGGGAAATCACCCATGAAGACATCCTGCTCCTTGACCTCCCCGGCCTCCTTTGCCGCAGCATCCTTTATCACCAGCCGCACTTTTACCTTCAGGGGGACAGCGTAGGTTACGTCGCGTTCGTAACACTCCTGCTCAGAATACTTGGCGGCGTCCCACATATATTTCCAGAAGGAAGCCGCATCTTTGAATTTGGGCATCTCGGCGCTGTCGCCGAAGCCGAAGCTGGGGAAATGGAGCTCGTAGCGGTTGCCGGTGAAGTCCTTGATAGGTGAGATCTCGTCGAACAGTTCCTTGAGCCCGCCGCCGATGGAAGGGTCGCAGGCCCAGCGATAGGACTCCTGTTGGATCTGGATGAGGTTTGGTGTATCGAGGAGGTGGGGGATTCTGGCGTAGGATTTTCTCGTGCCCAGATTAGGGCGTAAGGTCAAAGTCATAGTTAGACACCTCTCAGTACGGGAAGCTGGCTGTAAATAGCTATAAAACTACCGCAATGCAGTAAGTCATGGAGTTAGTTGAATTGGAGATAAAGCTGGAAAAAACAGAAGGACTCACCCCGCAAAAGAAAAAGATAACACAATGTTTCCTATTTGTCAATACCCGCGCGCATCAATTTTTTTATAGGCCGTTATTATGATAGATAGTGCAAAGTTGATTTAAGGGAATACTTCTTATGAAGGAGCACTCTGCTTGCAGCCCATGCTAAGCTACAGGACCTCGTCGTAGACCTCGAGCGTCTTCTTTGCAGCGGCCTCCCAGCTGAAGGTCTCCTCGACCCGCTTCCGAGCGGCATCCCCCATCCGCTGCCGCAGGGGCTTGTCCTCGAGGAGGCGCTTTATCGCCGCCGCCAGCGCGGGCGGGTTCCCAGGCGGGACCAGTATCCCCGCGCCGTCGCTGCCCACTATCTCGGGCAGCGCGCCCGAGTTGCTGGCTATGACCGGCGTGCCGCACGACATCGCCTCCGCGCAGGGCAGGCCGAATCCCTCGTAAAGCGAGGAGGTAACCGCTATCTCCGCCGATGAGTAGAGCCTGACCAGCTCATCGGTGGTTACATGCCCGGTGAAGGTGACCCTGTCCTCGATGCCCAGCTCCCGTACCAGCCTGGTGCAGTGCACGTCGCCTGCCTCCTGTTTGCCGATGACGTTCACCCTCACGTCGACATCGCCCTTGAGCAGCCGCACCGCCTCGAGCAGGAAGGGAACGCCCTTCTTCCTGTCCTCGACCTTGCCCACGATGACGATGCTGTTCGGCTCCCGCTCGACGTTGTCAAGCCTCCTGAAGATGCCGGTGTCGATGCCGTTAGGCACCACCCTTACCCTGTCGCGGCGCAGCTTGAAGGCGCGGATCGTATCCTCCGCCGAGGATCTGGATACCGTTACCACCCGCTCCATCCTCCTGCTCACCACGCCCTGCATGATAAGGAAGGAGTAGAACAGCATGCACCTCATAATGATGCGCCAGTTCGGCGCCTCCGCGAGGGAGGCGGCGAGGTCGATGGTGATGGGATGGTGTATGGTAGCGACGATGGGCACCCTGAGGCTCTTGGCCAGGAGCAGGCCGTAGCCCAGCGTCTGGTTATCGTGAATGATGTCGAACCGCTCGCGGGACATGAGGCGGTTCAGCTTGAGGTATGCCCTCATGCTGAAGGCGAATATCTCGGGGAACAGCCCGATATGTACCGCCGCGGTCTCATAGAGGTTGATGGGCTCGAATACCCTGAAGGGGCTCGATAGCCGCGAGAAGTCGTTGGTGTCGTAGAGATTGACCGCTTCGAGCTTATGCAGCTTCACACCGTCGGGGGGTGTGGGGTAAGGGGAGCCAGAGATAACCTGGACTTCGTGCCCCAGCTTCTGCAGCGCATCGGCGAGGCAGCAGACGTAGACACCCTGCCCGCCGCAGAACATGTTCCCCCTGTAGGTGAGGAGGCATATCTTCATACCTGCCTGTTATACGCAAAGACGCGCAACTTGTCAAGGTGGCGCTAGCCCGATTTCGGTTGATTGGCTGTCTTTAACCGTGTATCCTTCTAGGCAGCAGATAGGCTTGAACGGGGAAGAAAGAGCGATAACGTGCTAGCTTTAAGGCCGTCACCTGCGGGAACAATCGTTACCGGCCTGAGTATCTGGGCATCGGTTACACAGGACGGTATCGTTCAAATAATAGCACTTATTGTAGCTGTTCCCTTCACTATCTGGATTTCGGTTTGCCTCGCGCATTTCATAATTGGTAACAGGAGCACGGTTATCAGGGCACTCGGGCGGTTACGGAAGCGCAGCGGTTTGCGCAAGTGACCCTTCGGCAAAAGAGAGCGAGGCCCCTTTTAGGCGGCCTCGCTGTTTTACTGTCGGTTTAAGGGCGCTTACCCCTCCGTGACCACTATATCCTCGCTCAGGGTCTCGCCGTTCATCTCCGGCTGGTAGTAATTGTAAGCGTGTGAAGCTACGCCTTTTGCCTTCACAGGGTACATAGCTTTCACGTCGAAGCTGAAGGACAGGCTGTCTCCCGCCATCATATCCTCGATGTAGAATATGACTTTCCTGCCGGCGACCTCGTAGCGCTTGATGTTCTCCCCGCTCGCGACAACCGCGGCCACGGACTCGGTGACGGGCGTGAAGCCGGTGGGCACCGATATATCAAGGACCACCATCTCCGCCTTTATCTCTTCACCCTCCCTCAGCAATGGCGGGTTGAACTCGACCTCTACTGACACCTCGACCAGGTCGTTGACCTCGACCTGGGTGGTATCGTATTCCACGCTGATGTCGAAGATTGTTTCCCCTGCCTCTTCTACCTCGGGGAGGTTGAACCTCGTCACCACCTGGGCTATGGCCTCACCATCACCCTCCACGCTTATCTCGATATCCTCATCCACGGGGACCTCCACAATCTGGAGGACATCGTAGTTACTCTGAGTTATAGTGACCTCGTGCTCCTCTGCCCCAGCCTCGATGGCTATCGTCAAGTCGACGTCGGCCCTGGCGTCGGTGGCGTACTCGGTAAGCGCCTGGAGGGCGGTCACCGTATCCTGGGTGGAGCCGTAGCCGCCGTAGGCGTTTCTCTGGGATACCAGCCACTTCGCGGCACGCGAGGCGTTGAATGTATCGCCGTGCTGTATCAGGGCGAGCGTGGCGTAGCCGGTGGCTTCAATTGCTATGCTCTTATTCGGCATTATAGGATAGCGCGGCATCGGCTCTTCCTCGAGGGGCAGGGGCTCATCTATGTCGCCCCAGTGCAGGCCGTCCTCGTCCGCTACGGCGAACTCCATCAGCTTATCGTAGGCATCGCCGGCGCTGCCGCTGCCGGCAAGCTCGAGGGCATAGGCCACGATAGCTGCCGTGTAGGCATCGTCTATCCCGTCAAGCTCGCCCTCCAGGAAGTCGACCGCCTTCGCGGAGGCATTCTTCTCGCCTGCCTCCAGCAGGGCAATAGCTACGTAGGCGGTGAGGGCGTTTTTACCCTCGACGCCGCCCATCATCTCCTCGTGGCAGACGAAGCCGACGGTATCGAAGGAGCCATCGACGTTCTGGTGGTCAACGATCCACTCTTTCGCCTCCTGCAGGATGCTGTCATCTATGTATATCAGGTCTTCGGCCTGGGCGAAGCACTTGAGGACGAAGGCGGTGAGGAAAAGGCTGCCCTCCTCGTCGCTCTCCCCGAAGGCGGAGAAGCTGCCGTCGCTGTGGCGGTAGGTGAGTTCCCTCTGATAGCCGGTTATCATCAGCAGCTCCGCCTTGGCCATTATCTCCGGCTTGAGCTGTCCGCTCTCCTCCAGGTATTTAGTTATGTAGGCATCGGGGGCGAACATCATCATGTTCTGCTCCCCACAGCCGAACGGCATCTGTATCAGCTCCTCGAGCCCCTCGATGGTCTGGGTGAGATAGGACGAGGTCACCGCTATGTAGGCCCTGCCCGAGCCCTCGACCACGAAGAGCGGTATCGAGGTGCTTACAACCTCGGTGCTGCCGGCGGAGAGAACGAGGTTCTCGACAATTTCGCGGGACACGCCTTCCGGCGCAACAATGAGCGTCTTGATCACGGCATCCGCCGCCTCTTCGCTCCGGGCGGTCACCTTTATCTCGCCGACGCCGAGTTCCTCCGGCCGTATCCTGAACTCCACGCCGCCGATATCGTTCGCCCCTACCTCCACCGTCTTACCGGACTCGTCCAGCAGTTCGAACCAGTCCTCCTCCTCTATCTGCACCAGCACGCTCTGCGACTGGTCGAGGTAGTTGTAGACCGCCACGCTGACGGGGAACTCCTCGCCCCTGATCACCGAGTAGGGAAGGTCGACGCTGACGAAGAACGGCTGGAACGCCGTGAGCTGGGCTTCGGCGATGCCCAGACCTTTATCCTTGGACAGGGCGACGGCGCGCAGCATCCAGGTGGTGATGGTATCAGGGACCTCGACATCCAGGGAGCCTTTGCCGTCGGAGCCGGTCATTACTTCCTCCCAGAGCCAGGTCTCGGGGAAGTACTGCCTCACCCTCTCGACCTCGGCCAGCGCCCCTTCTTCGGCACCCTTTATCGCTGACGGGGCGGCTTCCGGAACGGGCACGCCCATCCCGGCCTCGTCAAAAAAGATGACATCCCCGTTGCGCCAAATTCCTCCACCCCATCCCCACTCGCTCTTATACTCTTTACCCTCCGGTATATCGTTATTGCTCAGCACAACCACTCCGGCGTCTTCGAAAACATCCTGAGCGCCGTGCGTGTCTATCCCCGCGTAGATTGAGACCTCGTGGAGTTCGACCTGCGGCTCCATGTACAGCTTCTCGAGCGCTGCGAAGACCTGCTGCAGGTTCAACCTGTTCTCGGCGAGGATGAACACCGACTTGTCCACCGCCACGAGCCCGACCTTGGACTCACCCTCGGTCTCAATGGTTATCTTTAGTCCTGTACCCGGTCTGGCCTCCTCCTCGCTGAACTCGACCTCAACGCTGTGCGGATACTCGGCGATTACCTCGAAGGGGATGTAGTCCGCTGCCACCTCGCTGTTGGGCAGGATTTGATAGACCAGCAGCTTGGAGGAGGGGGTCATCTGCGGGGTTGTTTCGAAGGATATCTCGTCGCTCCTCGTGAAATCGGTGAAGACCACCTTGTCCCGCGAGACAACCTCATAGTAGAAGTTGGAGGCCTCCTCGGTAGAATAGACCCTGAATATTATATCCTCGCCTATCTCGGGAATGCCCTCGCTCACCTGCTCCACGTGGATGAAGTTGCCCGAGGGCGAATAGCCCGCCTCTACCACCTTGGTGGCCTGTGCCGGCGGGGTTGAGGAATCAGGCGTAAGCTCGAAGCACTCTATCTCCAGGGCTATGCTGCCTTCGGGAGGGGTTATCTCGACCAGCGCCTTCCCGTTAGTGGTATCGAACGATTTATCATATTTCTCGCCGGTCTCCTCGAACTCTTCGTCGTAGTAGGTTACTTTCACCGCGACGGTGGTATCAACGGGCTCGTTGTCCGGCGTCTCGGTGATTATCAGGAAGTTGAAGGGCAGTGAGGGCTTGTATACTATTCCCTCGGGGATTATCTGTATATTCAGTGGTGAGGCGGATACGGTGAGCAGTTGGCTGGAGCTCTCCTCGTAGCCGGTGGCGGTCTCCCTGACGGTTACGTCGAGCATGACATTGCCTAGACCCCCTGCCGCCGGCACGCCCGCTACGTATTCCGCCGCCGGTATCTCGAACTCCGCCTCGCCGTCGATCTCCGTAGTGAACGTGGCGTAGTCCTTCCATTCGCCGACATATTTTGAGGCGGTGATGACAAGCTCGCCCTTCACCGGTTTGCCGAAGCTGTATTCTGCCACCACACTACCTTCGATGGGCTCATTTACCAGGTACCACTCCCGGGGAAGCTCGACCGTAACCTCGTACTTCGGCAGAACGTACTCTTCGACACGTACATCGAGCTGGGTATCTCCCCTTTCCGATGAGGCTTCAATCTTCCATATCCCGAGGTTCGGCTCATCGGAGATGGGCAGGTCGATGGTCACTGTGCCGTACTCGTCGGTAGTGAGCTCGGTGCGGAAGATTTTTATCCCCTTGGCGTCGAGCACCTCCACAGTGACGGCTTCGCCCGTCGGCCTGAGGTCGGAGTCGAGGGTTATCGCCCTCATGTGTATGGTCTGGCCGGGCTTGTAGATGGGCTTATCTGTCTCCAGGAAGATGAGGAAGCTTCTCTCCACCGCTACGCTCGCCCTGTCCTCAAAGCCTTCCCCTTTGACCACGATCTCGTAGTTGCCTTCCTCGACATCGGGCACCTGGAACTGTATCGTTCCCTTGCCCTTGATAGTCCCCTCAACGGTGACGATCTCCTCGCCGTCGCTGAGCAGTGCCACCTCGACCTTACCCGAAGTCAGCCCTTCCTCGCTGAAAAGGGCGACTGAGACAGCCTCCTGGCCGCCCGCGTGCAGGACCTTGGGCACTACCGCTAAATAGCTCGTGGCCCCCGCCACTGACGGGTTGCACCCGGGGATTACCGAAGCTATAAGTGCCAGAATAAGCAAAAAGGTTATAGATACTGTAGATATGGAACTCCTCATTTTCATGGCTCCCCCTCGTGTGTCGATTTTACCACCTTCTAACTATAAAGACGCAACGGGGGCACAGAAAGTTCCAAACCGTTTGTTGCGAGTACGTCAAACTATGTAGGGGCAATTCATTAATTGCCCCTACGTTATGTGATATTATGCCGGGGCGAACACGCAAGTTCGCCCTCTGAATCGAGGTTATTTGGCAGCAGTCACCTTAGCGCCTGCTAGGGTCGGCTTCTTTACCTCGCCGGCTTGCTTCCCGAGCTCATATAGGCTGCCGAGGTGTTGGGCATAGCCGCACTGAAGGCACTGCTCGTACCAGCCGTCGATATCTTTCTCTATAAATACATCCCCGGCGCATCTGGGACAGCTTTTAAATCTCCACATCGCAGCATCACCCCCTTTTGTCCTCCCACCGAACTGAGACTGCTCTACCGCCTCGTTCAGAACCCTAGTCTAACCCTCGCTGGTACTGTTGTAAGTGACTTTTGTCTCAAATGATGAGGATGTTTCACGTCACTTCGCCAGGGCAATCCTGACATGCGGGCAGTACGAACGGATAGCGTGTTTCTAGAAGTTTGGGGGGCTTGACAAAAGGGTGGGGAAGTGCTAGAATCTCATTCGTCCTCGGGTGGGTGAACCAGCAAGAAGAGTCCGGTCCGCAATAAAGGGGACGAGTAGGAAGCGAAAGGAACCGGGGGCGGACGGGGCGCGGAGGCTGGGAAGGTCACCCGAGGTTTTTTATGTCTTTGGCTTCTTTACCTGCTTTTCCCTTTTCAACAGGGCGATGAAGGGCAGGTTGCGGTATTCCTCTTCATAATCGAGGCCGTACCCGATGAGGAATTCATCGGGAACCTCGAAGCCTACGTACTTCAGGCTGACATCTGCGAGACGGCGTACTCTCTTATCCAGGAGGGTGCAAACCTGAAGGCTGGCCGGCTTGCGCGATTTCAGATAGTTCAGCACGAAACTCAGGGTCATGCCCGTATCCACGATATCCTCAACCAGTAGTACGTCGCGCCCCGCCAGGTCTATATCGACATCCTTGGTAACACGCACTGCCTTTCCATCTCCGCCCCGGTAATATGAGATAGCCATGAAGTCCACATCCGCAGGCACGGTGAGGTACCGCATCAGGTCTGCGAGGAAGCAGAATACTCCCCTCAGCACCCCCACCAGGACGGGATATCGTCCTTCGTAGTCTTGCGAGATCTCCTTAGCCAGCTGGCTCACCCTTTTCTGGACCTGGGAGTCGCTGAACAGCACTCGCCCCACGCCGTGGGTCTTCGCCCCTGCCAGGGGACCGTGTCCATACTTGGCAAGGAGGCGATCGTAATCACGGCGTGCGAGGAGCTTGATATTAACATCGGGATAGAGCTCTCTCAAGTGCCGCACCTTGCGGTTCTTTTCTCTCGTGAGCCCCGGTTTCATGGTGGTCATCTCGACGTAGAGGTCGAGGGCAGGCAGGTAGAAGTCGGGGGTGAACATCTCGGTAGCCCTTCCCTCAAACTGCAGGGGGAAGGAGCGAGGCTCATATACCCATTCTATCTGGTAGAAGTCGAGGAGCCGTGCGAACTCCTCCTCACTGGGATGAGCGAAACTGACCGGCTTGATTTCGGAGGTTAAAGGAGCGGGGCGGGGTGACGGTTCTTGCCCGGATTCTGTAGGATGCTCCTCTTCATTGGTGCGGCCTGACTCAAGAGCAGCGCCGGCGAGGTTGGCGACGGTGAAGAGGAACTGCTCTTCTGCGGCGGTGAACTCGCGCTGGATACGGCTGTATGCGCGGAGAATCCCCACCATCTCTCCCCCGGTTTCAACGGGGACACTCATGATGGAGGAGATTTGTTCCTGCAGGGCGAGTTCCTTGAATTGAACCCGGGGATCGGTTTCAACGTCCAGTATCGCCATCGCCTTTCCATTCAGGAGTTCGGCGAGGCTTTTCCCCGCTTCGAGGTAGCCCTTTCTGAGGTAGCGTTCGCTGAGCCCTTGCGAGGCGGTGTGAAAGAACCTTTTCCTCTGTGCATCCAGGAGCATCAGGGAGCAGCCCCGCACCCCGAGGGCCCGTGCCGTGGCTTTTACCAGGAGATGAAGCTTCTCGCCAGTGTTACTATTTGAGTTCAGCGCCTTCGCTATTTCAACGAAGGCTTTATTGAAGCCGAGCGTCTGCTTCCCCATCACCAGTCCCCGTTAATAGTAGGAGATGAATCGCTCCTTGTGCGTAGAGAAGAACGGTCAGTCCAATTATAGGGTAATGGCAGTCATGAGGCAAATCTTTAAAAAGAACCCCGCAGCTTTCAAGTTATTGACAGCCTCGGCTCATGTTGATAGCATTCTTATGGCAGCAGTCCCTGTTCTAGGCGCAGCGCCTTTCCTGTCCACTAATTTGAATGTAGATGTGAAAATTGCGAAAATTCTGGTTTAGCCTGGCACTTATCCTCACTCTGCTAGCTCTCGGGTTAACCTATAGCGGCTGCGAGCAACTGGTTCCCGGCCCCGGCGAGGACTCGATAGATGCGGGTTGGGTTGCTATATACGACGGGCAGATAGCCGACGACGACGGCGGTCAAGCCCTGGCTGTTGATGAGGAAGGCAACCTCTATGTTACCGGCTATAGCTGGGGTGATGGCACTTCCAGCGACTATCTGACTATGAAGTACAGTGCTACCGGGAAAGAGCTCTGGGTTGCACGCTATGACGGGACGGCAAACAGCGAGGACTGGGCTTTGGACATGGCGCGGGGAAGCTCGGGTAATGTCTATGTCACCGGGTGGAGCAATGGCGACGGAACCAAGTCGGACTACGCCACTTTAAAATATGATGCTGCAGGGAAAGAGCTCTGGGTCGCACGCTACGACGGGCTGGCAAACGGATACGACCTGGCTTATGGCATAGCTTTGGATTACCTGGAGAACATCTATGTCACCGGCTGGAGCCAGGGTCAAGGGGCAGAGGTGGACTATGCCACCGTTAAATATGACAGTGATGGGAATCAGCTCTGGGTAACATATTACAACGGGCTGTCAGACGGGGAGGACAAGGGTTGTGCCATAGCCGTGGGCGGGTGGGGGAATGTTTATGTAACTGGCTGGAGTCAAGGCAGCGGCATCTACTCCGATTATGCAACTATTAAATATGACAGTGCGGGCAACCAGCTCTGGGTCGCACGCTACGATGGCCCAATAGGAGGCGAGGATGAAGCTCAGGCTGTAGCCGTGGATACCTGGGGCAACGTCTACATAACCGGTTGGAGCCAGGGCAACGGCACCGGGGAGGACTACGCTACCGTGAAATACGACACCAACGGGAACCAGCTCTGGGTTGCACGCTACGACGGCCCGGCAAGCGGTAATGACCGTGCTCTGGCTATGGTTTTAGACGACTCCGCGAATGTCTACGTTACTGGCTGGAGCCAGGGCAACGGCACCGGGGAGGACTACGCTACCGTGAAATACGACACCAACGGGAAGCGGCTCTGGGTCGCACGGTACGACGGGCCAGTACATGATGAGGACATAGCCCGGGACATCGATATAGATATGTGGGGCAATGCATATGTCACCGGCTGGAGCCGGGGCAATAGAGTGCGGTATGACTACGCCACTGTGAAGTATGACGTTAACGGAAATCACCTCTGGGCCTCACGCTACGACGGGCCGGCCAGAGGCCATGACAAGGCGTATGCAATAACCGTAGACGCTCGAGAAAACATCTACGTAACCGGCAGGGGGTCAGGCGAGGAAACCTACTACGACTATACCACTATAAAGTATGTTCAGTAATGCTTCGTGGCCATACCCATGCCATTCTACTGAATGCAGAAGACAGAACTGCGCCCACCGCGAAGATAATCTTCAACTTTGGGCGCAGTAACGCTGTTAGGTTTGCTTAGTAAGCTTTCCCTAACTATTAAGCCTTCCCGATTCTAAATACCTTGGTGCCGCAATTGGGGCACACGCCTTGAGTTGCCGGCTTCTTATTCTTCATTGTGATAGCTTTCGGATTCTTGATCTCCACCTTTTTCCGGCACTTCATACAATAGGCTTGCATCTTCGCTCTCCTTTCCTTTCAGTCTCCTCGAAGCAGAGTAGCAGACAATCGCACTCATGTCAATAGGTTTTCCTCTCAATTTCGTAACAATTATGGCGTTGCAGTGAGATTCAGGTTTATGTTACCCCCTCTTTCCCAGGCTGATGTCTGGGCTGCCGTATGGGTACCTATCATAAAGGTTATGGCTGTGCCTTCGGTGTATGTCTGTAGGGGTTTCATGAGTAAGGCGTAGGTTGAAGGCCCATACGCTGCGGGCGTTGTCGTTTCATATTCGTCTCCCGCAATAATAGCCTTTATTACCGTGCCGTCAGGCACACTGGCACCGCCCAACAGAACTCCGCCGTAGAAGCGACACGGCATGTCCGTGGATGGCGGCAGGGTGGGACCGGGAGTGGGTGTCTCTGTGGGCACCGGGGTCTCCGTGGGAACCGGTGTGGCTGTCGGGACGGGTGTCTCTGTGGGCACGGGGGTGGCTGTGGGTGTGGGCGTCGGGGTGGGGGTTGCGGGTTCCTCTTTACCGCAGCCGGTTGAACCTAAAAAAAGTGCGAGTATCAGCAATGGAATTATTAGAAGTGCCAGCTTTCTCATATTTACGCTCCCTTTCCTGTAATATTCACTCGTTGCGATTATAACCTATTTGTCAATCATTTTGGAATAGCTTTTCAAATGAAAATATTGAAGAGCCCGGGCGCTCTCTAGCTGCGCCCGGGCTACTCCTATTCCTTAAGAATGCTCTACTCGACTACCACGGTCAGTTCGAATGTCTCCACTCCCTTTTCGCCGCCTTCCCACGGCCGGCTGTACTCCATGGAGATTGTGCTCGTGCCCTTCTCAAGCGCCTGGAATGTCCACACCTCGTGTCCGCCTGCTCCCACCAGCGGGGGGTCGCCCTCAGGTGGATTATATTCGTGCCCCACCTCCTGTAACACGCCTTCATCGCTGTTCCCGGCCAGAGCCCAACTGAAGCCCGTCGATGGGTTAGACTCCAGCGTCACTATTACCGTACCGCTGACCGCGACCTTGACCTCCGTGCCGTCGTAGGACGCATCTACGGAAACCTCCTCTCCACCACCGTTGGGCGCTGCGCCGCTATTCGCCCATGCCACGCTTCCACCAACAGCACCCCCGATAAGCACCAGCGCAAGAGATATCAATAATACCCTATTCATTTGTGTCCCTCCTATTTTAATGAGATATTTGCTGTCTTTCCAGCCTTCCATAATTAAAGACGGAGAAAAACGATATTTTGTTCCCCTGCCCTGTTGAAGGGAAATGAAACTTACCTATTGTTGTTGCGATTTGAGTTCTGTATAATTTAGCATACTCTCGCTAGAGGAATACGATATATGTGGAGCAGCTTTGAATGGACAGGATACTGGGGAAAGAATTCCGGCCCAGGAAGATCATAGATAACCCTTCGGAGGAGAGCCTTCGCGAGTGGGCGTTGCAGCACGGAGGGGTTATCACCGAGTTCGGAAACCTCTCCGTCACCACATCGGTGCGCAATCGGATGGCGAAATTGACCGAGGTGATACTGGACCGGCCGGACCCCGAGGCCCTGGACCTAGTCTACGATGTCTTGGATTATCTCAGGACCAAGGAAGTCATAATGCTCGACAGGGTCATGTGTTCAACGCCGGGTTATAAAAGGCATTGCAGGTTATATGTCACCGCCGAGTACGCCAGGCTGCCTTTAATGTGGGGCAATACCCTGTTCCCATCGGAAGGGGAAGAGCCCGATTTCATAGCTCTCACCGTGCCGGAATGGGCGGAGAAGAAGGTATTCGTCTTTCCCGCCGGGGGCCTTACCATAATTCTAGGCAGTGATTATAAGGGAGAGAACAAGAAGGCTATGCTGCGGCAGGTAATGTACTGGGCTAAGAAGCAGGGGGATTTGGGACTTCACGCAGCAAGCAAGGTGCTAAGGGTATTCAGGGGTAACGAACTGAAAGACGTTGGTTTTTTGCTGTTCGGCCTCAGCGGAACGGGTAAAACATCACTTTCCTGCCATTCTCACTGGCTGGGTTTCCCGGAAACGGTTATCATCCGCCAGGATGACGTGGTGATACTGAGGCCAGACGGCACCGCGGTCGGCACCGAAGACTCGTTCTACATAAAGACTGACGGGCTGGAACCAAGCTCCCAGCCCCTGCTTTATGCAGCTGCCTTGAGTCCCAGGGCGATACTGGAAAATGTATTCGTTCAACCGGGGACGGGGAAGGTGGATTTCTTCGATAGCAGCCTGACCTCCAACGGTCGGGCCATGGTCAAGCGCAGGGACATAGCATTCACCGACGACCAGGTCGATCTGGAAAGGGTCGATGTCATCGTTTTCATTACGAGGAGACTAGATATTATGCCACCCGTTGCCCGCCTCAACCGGGAATGGGCTGCTGCTGCTTTTATGCTCGGTGAATCCGTCGAGACTTCGGCCGGCGACCCGACCGAAGCGGGTAAATCGCTCAGGGTAGTCGGGACAAATCCCTTTATCGTCGGTTCGCGGACAGAGGAAGGTAATATGTTCCTCGACATCCTGCGGAAGAAAACCGACATACAGTGCTTCTTCCTGAACACAGGGGTTGTGGGCGGTATGGTCAGGGGGCAGAAGATCACCGTCAAGGACTCTGTCAAGATACTGGAGATGATAGCTAAAGATAATATAGAGTGGGTAAAGGATGATTTCTGGGGCTACGAGGTTCCTCTGGAAGTCCCTGGAGTGGACCTCGAGCGCTTCGACCTTAAGAATTTCTACGACGATGACCAGATAGAGGAGCTATCAGAGCAGTTGAAGAATGAAAGGGTGAGCTGGCTCTCGCTGTTTCCCGGGCTGAGCCGTGATATTGTGAATGCACTCAATCCGTGAAATGTATTTCGAGAAAAAGGATTTATACTTCAACAGCGACGAGGGACTATTGTATGGGCACCTTTATAGAGGCTGGCAGACACGGAGAGTTGCCTCAGGGGGCGATGAAGGCGGTTGCAGTCGAAGGGCGCGAAATTCTCATCGCCAGAGTCGGGGACAGCTACTATGCGGCTGACAACCGGTGCCCTCACCTGGGGGGCGCATTGTCTCAGGGAACCCTTGAGGGAACAGTCGTTACCTGCCCCCGGCATGGCTCGCAGTTCAACCTCCGCGACGGCAAAGTGGTCAGGTGGTTGAAGGGCGCGGGGCTCGTTTCGAAGGTAAGCAAGGCGCTCAAGCCGCCCCGTCCGATCACGACATACAATGTGAAGGTCGAAAATGATAAGATAATGGTGGAGCTATAAGCCTTCGTTTTGGAAGGGGTAGGCATGTCCGATAATCTGGCGGTGATCAAACGGGTCATAGATGAGCACCACACTATCGGGAGGCACATTAAGCTTGTTGGCGACTCGTTGACCGATAAGGAAGCCCTGACTGCTCTGGAGAAAGCCCACGCCGACTGGCTCCCCGGCCGTATGGAGGCTCTGTCCGAGACACGGAATAAGCTGCAGCAGGCGCTGAGTGCGCTCGATGAGGGGCTGGGGAACCATTTCGATTTCGAGGAGAAGATGCTGCCGCCGCTGCTGGGCGACCTGCTGATGCAGGCACTTCTGCTGCAGCACCGCGCGATAAGGGAGGCGATAGATGAGGCTAAATCCACTGTGGCGGGAGCGAAACTGGAGGGTCTGAGCCGCGAGGATTTAATAGCCGAGGAGTCGCGTATCCAGCAGAGGATCGGCAATCTCTGCCGGATGGTGGAGGAGCACGCCTCTAAAGAAGAAGTGATTCTCAAGATGGTGCGCAGCGCCCTCGAGGCGCAGGGCTGATTGATTAGCTGTTCTTCGTGCTTCGTGTTCCGGTTGCCCGCAAGAGGCGGGTTGGGCAGGCCGCAACCGTTCGAACCCGCAAACCGACCCCTACTCGATAACACACCCCGGATTGAGTATGCCGTTGGGGTCGAAGACCTGCTTGATACCCCTCATAAGCTCTAGCTTCTTATCGTCGAGGAAGATATCGAGGTCCGCAAGCCTGATTCTGCCCAGGCCATGCTCCGCGGTCATAATCCCGCCCAGTCTGGCTGCCTCTTCGTAGATCGCCCGCTTCGCCGCCTTGAGCCTGTCATCACACCCGCCGAGCAGGTCCTTCATTAAAGTGGGGTGGAGGTTGCCGTCACCTGCGTGCCCGCACATGGGGATGGTCGTGCCGAAGCTCTGCGCGATTCTGTCTATGGCGTCCATGAGCTTACCCATGCTCGCTGGAGGCACGGCTATATCCAGAGCATCGACCAGGTCTCGCTTCAGCGCCAGGTATATATTGCTCCTTATTCTCAGAACCCTGTCCTGTTCCTTCTTCGTCTGCCCGATGACCGCCTCAAGGCCGTTGCACTTCTCACATATCTGGGAGATGTCCCTGCAAAGCGAGGTTACCTCCTCCTTGCTCTTGCCCTCCAGTATAACCATCAGGTAGGCAGTTCCAGCTTTGGATGGCCATTCCAGACCCAGGTTCTCGGCGGAGAGTTCGACTATACCGCGATCCATGTACTCTATAGCCAGCGGTATGATGCCGCTCTGAAGTATCTTGGGCACCGTGTTGATCGCATCGTGGCGGCTGTCGTAGGGTATGACCATGGTTGCGCTGGCAGCGCCCGGTGCGAATAACCTCAGGGTCGCCTTCGTAACGATCGCCAGAGTCCCCTCGCTGCCTATTATCAGATGCATCAAATCGTACCCGGTGTTGTCCTTGAGCAGTTCCCCGCCCATGCTCAGCACTTCGCCGGTGGGCAGTACTGCCTCGATGCCCTTGATATAGCTCCTCATCACGCCGTACTTCACCGCGCGTGAACCGCCGGCGTTGCATGCGACAAGACCGCCCACCTGGGCGCTTTCGTCGCCGGGATGCGGCGGGAAGAACAACCCCGCCTCCTCCGACCTGTCTATAAGCTCGCGGAGCGTAACACCCGCCTCCGCTATTGCCATAAGGTTATCCCTGTCTATGCGGATTCCCTTCATCCTCTCCAGCGCCAGGATTATACCGTTCTCCGTCGGAATAGCGCCGCCGCACAAGCCGGTCCCGCCGCCCCTAGGGAACACGGGGACTCTCTCGTCGTTTGCCAGCTTAAGGATTGCGCTGACCTGCTGCGAGTCGGAGGGTTTCACGAGGACCAGCTCCCGTGCCGGCTGGGGCCGCATCTCGATGGGGGTCTCATCAGTGAGATAGTCTGTCATCCGCTCTTCATCGGTTATCACCCAGTCGCTTCCCACTATGTCCCTCAGCTTCTTGACTATCACCTGCTGAATTCCTCCTCAACGCCTGATGATATGCCCGCTGCATCGGGCTGTCAAGCTCGGTTAGCCCGCCGTAGTAATCCGCCGAAGCGGCTCCCCTATTTACAAATCCTCCTCGCTGGGGTAATATGCCCGCAATAAAGGAGACAGGAGGTGGGATATGGAAAACGATTACAAGTTCAGGGGGTTGAGGCGGTTCAATGCGGCAATGGCGGTGCTGCACCTAGCTCAGGCGATAGTCATATTCCTGTTGAGCAACGATTATACCGTAACGGGAACCACTTCATTTCTCACCTGGACGCCTGCTACCGAGACGCTGGAGACGACAACGAGGGGCTTGATAGATTTTCCCCTCGGCCCCATGGTCGCCATATTCCTGTTGATATCGGCTGCTGCACACACAATCATGGCGTCGCCGGTATTCTTCCCCTGGTACGTGCGCAACCTGAGGAAGAACATCAACTATCTCAGATGGTATGAGTATGCCCTCAGCGCCTCGCTCATGGTTGTTCTCATCGCGCTCCTGAGCGGCGTATTCGACGTACCGAGCTTGATCCTCATGTTCACGCTGACCGCCACGATGAACCTCTTCGGTTTGATGATGGAGCTCTACAATCAAACCGCGGAGAAGACAAAGTGGACCCCCTACGTCTTCGGTTGTATCGCCGGCATCGTCCCCTGGATAATCATAGCGTGGTATTTCTTCAGGGCGCTTTCCTCCAGCAGCGAGACGATTCCGACCTTTGTCTACTTCATCCTCGGTATCCTGTTTGTATTCTTCTGCAGCTTCGCCGTCAACATGCTCCTTCAGTACAAGAAGGTGGGCCCCTGGAGGGATTACCTGTTCGGCGAGAAGGTGTACATGATCCTGAGCCTGACGGCGAAATCGGCGCTGGCGTGGCAGGTTTTCGGGGGGACACTGGCGGGACCGGTTTGAAGCCTTACCTCGTGTGTTACACAGCGCGCCCCCTTGCTTTCAGGCGCTTTTACAGGTAACCTGAACAGGCGAATGGTTGAAAAAGTCCTCTTCACCTGGAGCGGCGGCAAGGACAGTGCCCTTGCCCTCTATGAACTGGAGATGACCGAGGGCTACGAGATAGCGGCGCTGCTCACAACGGTGACGGAGAACTACGACAGGGTCAGTATGCATGGCGTCCGCACTGCCCTCCTCGAACAGCAGGCTCAGTCTCTGCGCCTCCCTCTGGAGAAGGTCTACATTCCCGCGGATTCATCCAACGAAGCGTACGAATCCAGGATGAATGAAACACTCCTGCGTTACTGGAGCCGGGGTGTGTTTTCAGTGGTCTTCGGGGATATCTTCCTCGAGGACGTAAGGAAGTACCGCGAGGGTAATCTGGCGAGGGTAGGGATGAGGGGGTTATTCCCCCTGTGGAAGAGGGATACCGCTGAGCTTGCCCGCACATTCATAGAGCTGGGCTTCAAGGCGGTGGTTACCTGCGTCGACTCCACAGCTCTGGGTAAAAAGTTCGCCGGCAGGGTATACGATGAGCGGTTCCTCTCGGAGCTTCCCGATTCTGTAGACCCCTGCGGCGAGAACGGCGAGTTTCATTCATTCGTCTCTGAAGGCCCGGTATTCCGCGAGCGCATACCGTATAGGAAGGGCAGGGTGGTGCTGCGGGATAGCCGGTTCTACTTCTGTGATTTAATACCTGTTTGAATATATGATGCTGGGATATAATTCGAGGGAGAACCTGCGGGTATGGAGCCAGAGGAGCTGAGGGAGAGATTACCCCCGGAAGTAAAAGAGCGTATGATGCGTGAGAACTGGCACGCTCACGACGCACGGTGGTTCCTTAAGGTCGGGGTGGAATGCGGATTCGATGTGGCTAACAAGCTGAATATAGCTACCGTAAAATCGATGGGCAAGACGGAGATGAAGCGAATGCTGGAGGCGATGCAGATTAGCGGCGCCGAAAATGCCGAGGATTTCGCCAAACTCGCTGCAATTGCCTGTGAGACATTCTTTGCCCCGCAGATGCTTGAAGCTGAAACCACGGAAACCGGTGTGGATTCCATGAAAGCCATTATCCGGAAGTGTTTCGTGTTTGAGGAAGTCAAGAAGGCCGGTGTCGTCGGAACATACGAGTGCGCCTGCGGTTGTCGACATGAGGGATGGTTAGAGGGTTGCGGCCTTGAGGGGGAGGTGAAAATACTGAGGAGCATGATGAAGGGAGCACCGTTTTGCGAGATAGAGGTTTCTTCCATCGCCCGCAGGGCGGATACTGAAGCTGGCGAGGAAACCACTTTGTGAGTAAAGAAGTGGAGGATAACCGGCTATGGATAAAGAGGTGCAACTCTACGAACAGGGGCTTGAAAAAAGCCCCAAGTCGACGGTAATCCTGGGCAACCTCATGATGATGCTGTGGGTTGGCCTGGGCACCGCTGCCTGCTGGTTACTGTATCCGCTGGCGGCCTGGATATACCTGGCTATCGCAATGATTATGGTCTATGGCGTGCTGCGGTGGCTGGTCTGCACGAACTGCTATTACTACGGTAAGTGGTGCCCCATCGGCTGGGGCAAGCTCTGCGCCCTGTTTTTCAGGCAGGGCAGCATCGATAAGTTCGGCACAGGCATCGGTGTCAAGCTCGCGCCCATGACCTATGGTCTCTTGAGCCTGGCACCGCTTGTCCTGGTTATCATCGCGCTGGTCAGGGATTTTACGATAGCTAAACTAGTGATATTGATTCTACTGTTGCTGCTTTCTGCCTACAGCGGAAGCATCGGCAGGAAGAAATCATGCGCTCACTGTAAAATGAGGCTTGCCTGTCCTGGGAGCGCGGTGAAATGAGCGAGAAGCCGGTCAAGACCTATCCCACTCTTGGCTGCTGCGGCCTCGACTGCGGGCTGTGTCCGAGATACTACACAGTCGGCGCTTCAAGGTGTCCCGGCTGCTGCGGAACCGACTTTTTCAACAAACACCCGTCCTGCGGTCTGATAACATGCTGTGTGAAGAAACACGGCCTCGAGGTCTGCGCGCAGTGCGATGAGTTTCCGTGCCCGAAGTTCAAAGATTCCGGGGAATACCAGGCCTTGGATACTGCATCATACGCTTCCTCCTATCCTCCATATAGCAGAGTCATCCCCAACATGGATTTCATCAGGGAATACGGCCTTGAGGCATTCATGGAACAGCAGTTGCGGCGGATCAGACTACTCGAGAGGATGATAGCTGGCTACGACGATGGCCGGTCGCGGAGCTTCTACTGTAGAGCCGGGGCACTGCTCCCGTTAGAGAGCCTGGAAACAGCACTGGGCGAGGCAGGGCAGAAGGTGAAGGCACTCAGTGCTGTCACAGATGATGTTAAAACAAGGGCTAAAACACTTAGAAACGTGCTCAACGGCCTCGCCGCAGGGGAGGGGATTGAGCTGAAGCCGCGAAGGAAGGAGAACAAATGACACAGAAAACTAAGAACAGCGACCTGATTGCCTGCTGCGGGCTCTACTGCGGGGATTGCTTCGGTTACAGAGGAACGGTTGCTGATTTGGCGAGGGATCTCAGGAAGGAACTGAGGCAGGCGAAGTTCGATAAGGTCGCACAGGCGATCCCGTTTGAGGCATTCAAGAACTACAAAGAATGCTATGAATGCCTGGGAGCGCTGGTAAAGATGCGCTGTAAGAAGACCTGTAAGGGCGGCGGCGGCCCTCCCTTCTGTAAAATGAGGATATGCTGCCAGAAAAAGGGTATCGAAGGCTGCTGGGAATGCGATGAATTCGAGACCTGCAACAAACTCGACTTCTTGGAACCGATTCACGGCGACGCCCACATAAAGAACCTGAGGATACTTAGCAAAAAGGGCGTCGATTCCTTCATCGCAGGCAAGAAATACTGGTAATCCCAATTTATACCGGGTATATAGGGAGGCGTGATGCGAAACAAGGTGCTGGGAATGCTGATTGTCTTCCTGGTCATGGTTGTCATCTTCGGCGGTGGCTGCGTCGAGGAAACGCCGGAAGAAGAGCCCACAAAACAGCCCCCCACTGAAATACCGAAAGGTATCTTAGTTGCGGAGATACCGGAGACCGCCGATATAATCTTCAGTTCAGTAAGATATGTTTTGAATGACATCGCTTGTCTGGATGAGAACTATGAGCTCAAAGACAATTTCATTCTTGATGCTGATTGCAACGCGAGGATTTATAATCCGGGGGGTGAAGGGCTGTTGTTACCGAGACAGCTTTTCGCTATGGATATAGATACGGGAGATGTTATCCAAATAACAAATACTGATTGCCTTTTCATCAACGGACAGGCTGTGGATTCCGGCACGATAATGACAAACGCAGTCTGCTCGGATACAAATGGTGATGGGAAGATAAACGAAAGCGATATTTCGAATTTGTACCTGCTGGATTTAGCCACAGGGGGGGTGGACTGCCTCACCTGCGGATTTGGCCTGGAGGCTATAAACAATCCGGATTACTCTCATATAAACGGAAAGATCGTTTTTTCTGCAAGGGAGGGAGATGCCAGCAATCCGCACTATATATATACAATTGACGCTGCTAAGAAACTTGTGCAGATAACCGGTGATGTCGAATATATGGATTTCGATTGTGCATGGTCCGAAGATGCAACTAAAATTGTATTCAACAGACTTCCCATGCCGGCTTTGACCAAGCCTGCCCAGGTATGGCTGATGGATTCGGACGGAACAAATATGGAAAAGATAACCGATGGGGGGAGTAACCCGGACAACGAGGGACCCCAAAGGGGATATCCAATCGGGGTGGATGTTGACCCCGACCTGAGCCCGGACAACACACAAATTGTCTTTTCAAGGTTGAAAACCGGTCAAGAGAATGGGGAATTTGGGGTATGGGAATTGATCGTCGTCGATGTTGGTACGAAAGAAGAAGAAATTCTGGACTCCAGCTATGCGAATATGGTGCCTGAGTGGAAATCCAGGGGCATCCTATTCATACGCCAGATCGCTGCAACCAACCCGAAGGACTACCAGCAGGTCCTATATCTCTATAGAGAGGGGAGCTTCAGTGGGTTGGAGGGATTCCCCTACAATGTGTTCCCCATAGGGGCTTGGGGGGGCAGCTGGGTGGAATTGGAATAGTGGAGGAACCAGGAATGAATCAAATGCCTGATAAAGATATCCAGCGCCTGTATAGCGACCTCGCCTGGACGTGGCCGATAATCAGCCCGCCCGGGGACTATGTGGCGGACACGGAGTTCTTCAGCAAAACGATTAAGGAGCATTCGAAAATCGAGGCAAAGACGCTGCTCCACTTGGGCTGCGGCGGCGGGCACAACGATAACACCTTCAAGAGCTATTTCGAGGTGACGGGCGTTGACATCAGCGAGGAGATGCTCAAGCTGGCGCGGAAGCTCAATCCCGAGGTTAAATATCATCACGGCGATATGCGAACGGTCCGGCTGGGCGAACGCTTCGATGCAGTCGCCATTCTCGATTCCATAAACTCAATGATAACCGGGGAAGACCTGCGCAGCGCATTCGTTACCGCCTATGAGCATCTGCGACCGGGAGGTATCCTTCTAACGATAGTGGAGCAGCTCGGAGACCAGTTCCAGCAGAACACCACCATGTGCTCAACCCACACTAGTGGAGATGTGGAGATTACCTTCATCCAGAACTACTACGACCCCGACCCGGCGGACACGAGCTATGAAGCGACGTTCGTCTTCCTAATCCGCAGGGGCGGGAAGCTCGAGATTCACACCGACCGCCAGCTCGCCGGCGTATTCAGAATGGAGACCCGGTTACAAATACTGAGGGACGTAGGATTCGACGTCAAGCAAGTAGAGTTCAGGCTCCCCACCTTCGCGGAGGGCGAATCCTACCCCCTGCTGGTCTGTACCAGGCCTTAATGGCTGCATGCTTAGTCAAAACGTTGTTACGCCAAGATTGCTCCAGAGCGAAACGGTGAAGAAATGCCAATCTTAGTGGCAAGTGAAAGAGTGGTTTTGTGTCTTATGGTTGTCGGAATCACTCTGATTAGCGGCTGTGGTCAACCACAGGAGGACGCCGGCAGGAATGGAGCATGTGTAAATGAAGTAGACTGGCATTATCCTAAAATCGCGAGTTGGCTGTCAAAGAAAGAGGAGATAATAGGCAGTGGTAAACCTTACAGCTTCGTCATGTCAGCCTGGTTTACCCCGGAAGAGGCTCAAGACATTAAATCACAAAATCCGGATGTAAGACTGCTTGCCGGGCTCACAGTTAACTGGGTATGGGATAATGCTGACTGGATGACGTTTTTAAAAACGGTGGCAAACTATGGCAGGGAAGAACCGATTGAGGTAACTGAAAGTATGTACTTGAGAAATCCAAATGGTGAAAGATGCGCTTTTGGATGGGCTTCTGAAGACTGGGGCCATGAGGAGATTTATGCGATGGATCCCCGAGAACCTGTGTGGATTGAATTTATAACCTCGTTCTACAAGAATGTTTTAGCTCAACCTCAGCACGATGGCATTATCATTGACATGGTTACTGAAAGATCATGGTGCCCCGAGGCAATAAGCGATGACGAATGGATAGCAGCAACGAAGTCGATTATGGCAGATATGGAGCAGCCAAATAAGGAAGACAAGCTGGTTATCTTTAATTCCGGCAGGGACTTGTCGGAAATCGATGAGTATGCTGAGTTTATGGATGGCTACTTGATGGAAAACCTGCTTGGCAGCTGGGGCGCAGACTATGATACTGCCCTGGAAGCGGCAAATGGGACATACATTGTTATATATGCAGTTGATACCGATGATACCGGATATCAGGACTTGAAGAGAATGAGGCTTGGTTTAACTCTGAGTTTACTCAACGACAACACGTATTTCACCTATGATTTCGGCCCGCGTGACCACGGCCAAGCCTGGTGGTTCACTGAGTATGATGCGGATTTGGGAGACCCTTTAAGTGAATATTACAAAGATAACGAAGCTTATTGGAGGGAGTTCGAGAACGGTGTTGTGATAAGCTCTCCGTACTCTGATGTTACAATTTCCTTTGATGAAGAGTACACCGACCTTACGACGAATGCCAAATCGAAATTGTTTACAGTGGAGAAAGGCGATGGCAGGTTATTCATCAGATATGTTGGACAAGATTAAATGTAGACTACATACTATGAGTAGAAAGAAGGGCTGAGGGGGAAGAAAATGACAAGGTTATTCTCTATCCTCATTGCGATAGCTATCATAATCGTTTCTATCCTTGCCCTGGCCTGTTCAAATGCGAAAGCACCGGAAGATGTACCCGAAGAGGTAACGACCTTAACGCCGGCGGATCCCCCCCAGATCCCGGACAGGGGTTTCTTCAAGGGCTTTGCCTCTATATTGCCGCCGGACGGACAGTTCGATGGTCCCTACCAAAAAGCATCCGAGCATGCCGAATTCGTGAATATATGGGTTGGGGCAGCAGGCTACGGTTACTGGGACCTTGCGGACTACCTTGCCGGATGGTGGGGTGACCAATTCGTGGAGAGACTTGTCCGAGGCAACGGGATGTTTCCCATTATCAATCTGTCGTTCATAGATAAGGACCTTGAAACGGGGCTGCTAATCCTGAAAGTGCCCCAGGGCATGGAAGGTGCCACGCTCAGCGATTCGGACTTCAGAAACGCCTACAAGCAGGGAGCGCTTGACGCAGCTAGGGCATCGAAGCCTCTCTACCTATCCGTGGGAAATGAGGTTAATCGGTGGTACGAACAATACGGGGCAGAGGCCGGGGACCCCAACGGGTTTCAGCACTTCGTCAGCCTGTATGAAGAGATTTACGACGCGGTTAAGGAGTTGTCACCCGAGACTAACGTTTTCTGCATCTTCTCCCGTGAGATTGTAGACGGCCTCCGGGAGGCTGATCTCAGTGTTGTCGAGATGTTCGATCCGGAGAAGCTGGATATTCTGGTGTTCACGAGCTACCCCTTTGCGGTTCAGGGAATAAACAGCCCTTCCGATGTTCCCGATGACTATTACTCTAGAATACTGGATTGTATTGGTGTGCCGGACAAGCCATTCGCATTCACTGAGCTTGCCTGGTCTACGTTGGACCCCTTCGGGGGCGAGCAGGCTCAAGCCGAGTTCCTGACCGATGCGGCAGGACGCCTGACTGCTGAGCAGGGGATGAACCTCCACTTATTCGGTTGGTGGTCTCTGATCGATCTCGATGCTGACCCCCACAATACGGGTTTAATCGCGCAGGATGGGAGAGAGAAAGAGGCCTACAGAGTATGGGAGAGCATGTAGCCCTGGGGCGTTGTACCTACGAGTTCAACTTTATCAGACTAACGATATGAAAAACTGCCTTCTAATCGCGGTGTTGTTGTGTTCCCTTTTGATGGGCGGATGTGTTGAAAGCGCCCCTGAGACGATTGATTCAGATACTGGCGCAGCAAAGCAACCCCTCAAAGGCGTGAGCCTCTCGCCGATAAGTTTTGAAGCGGATGACTTCACGGATTTCTTCGATAAGGCGAAGCAGGCGGGTGATATCGTAATGTGGGCAGGGGACTGGATCGAATTGGGCAACACCGGCGGAGGCGGGGCCACTGTAACAGCGGAGCTTGCATCGACGTACAACTACATTCCTTTGATAGAAGCACATTTCTTCACCCAATCCAGCGGTGAGCTGGTAAGGCCGCTCGACGACGCCACAAAGCAAATCTACAGGAATAGCGCTGCTGATTTCGCTGACAGATATAAACCGGAGTATCTTGTCTTTGGGATCGAAGTGAACGCACTTTACGAGAAGTCACCGGAAGATTTCGATGAATTTGTTGAGTTTTTCAGCGAGGTCTATGACGCTGTGAAAGCAACGTCACCGGACACGAAGGTGTTTACTACCTTCCAACTCGAACGCATGAAGGGATTGCAGGGTGGATTATTCGGGGGTGAAAACGACCCGGTCAGCCTGTCACAGTGGTCATTGCTGGATAGATTTCCCAAATCGGACCTAGTCGCATTCACTACCTATCCATGCCTCATATATAAAGCTCCGTCGGAAATCCCTCTAGACTATTACAGCGAGATCTCAACATATACAACTAAACCTGTTGCCTTTACTGAAATCGGTTGGTTCAGGGATGGGCCATCCGGCTGGGAGAGCAGTCAGGAGGAACAAGCGGAGTTCATCAGCACCTTCTTTAAACTGACAGGCGAGCTGGAGCCTGAAATCGCTATCTGGAGCTTTTTATACGATCAGGATATAGAATCTCCGTTCGAGACGATGGGGCTTCTCAAAGTTGATGAGACGTCTTCCATAGCTCTGGAGACTTGGTCTGCGCAGAAAGCTGAATGAGAATATGAAAAACTGCCTTTTAATTGTGCTAGGGCTACTCTTTCTCGTAATGGGCGGGTGCATTGAGGAAAATGGAAACGGTGGTGAACAGACGGAACAACCGCCTATAGACAGGGAAAGCAAGATTCCCGCAGATGCGGTAAAGATAACGCCTGCGATGGATTTCTACCCGCCGATTCTGCATTCGGATGAGTACGAAGACCCCGTTCCCATGCTCTACCCGATAAACACCGCGGGCGCGGAGGACTCCGCGTTCATAATGCCGGATGGAAACACTCTATACCTCTTTTTTACGCCCGACGTAGAGGTGCCCGTGGAAGAACAGCTACTCGATGGCGTTACCGGGATATATGTTTCATACAAAGTCGATGGGATATGGCAGGAACCCGAGAGAATTATCCTGCAGGATTCAGGCAAGCTGGCGCTTGACGGATGTCTTTTTGTCCGGGGAGATGAAATGCTGTTCTGCTCAGCCCGTGAGGGATATACAGGGGTAAACTGGTTTACCGCGGAATTTGAGGATGGCGAATGGCGCAACTGGCAATGTGCTGACTTTAACCCGGAATATCAGGTTGGTGAGCTGCATATCACGGATGATGGCAGGGAGCTCTATTTCCATTCTCCCAGGCCCGGCGGCAAAGGCGGATATGATATCTGGGTCTCAGAAAACGCTGATGGGGAATGGCAGGAGCCGGAAAAGGTCGAGGTGGTGAATTCTGCCGAAACTGACGGCTGGCCTTTTATCACACAGGACGGCAGCGAGCTGTGGTTTACACGAACCTATATGGGAACACCCGCAATTTTCATGTCAAAGAAGGTTGGTGGGGAATGGCAGGAGCCGGAACTTATACTCTCGCAATTTGCCGGCGAGTCATCTCTCGATAGTGAAGGAAATATCTACTTCACCCACCATTTCTTCGAATACGGGGAAATGCTTGAAGCCGACATATATGTAGCGCATCGTAAGTGATAACGGCCAGATACGGTATAGGTAAAAGGAAGTGGTACAATACAAACATGCCCATAAAAGTCCTGCCAACTGATGTGGCGTCCAAGATAGCGGCGGGGGAGGTGGTTGAGCGGCCTGCCAGCGTGGTCAAGGAATTGATGGAAAACAGCATCGACGCCGGAGCGACAAAAATAACGGTGTCGGCCGAAGATGGTGGGAGAAGACTAATATCGGTAGCCGATAACGGC
>Ga0209427_10000881_pt1 | contig 33403 bp, 32 predicted proteins | sample DeeMarSWOR136_30_FD_187465 | JGI IMG/M metagenome (GOLD analysis project Ga0209427, IMG submission 187465) | Marine sediment microbial communities from White Oak River estuary, North Carolina - WOR-1-36_30 (SPAdes) (version 2) | ecosystem: Environmental > Aquatic > Marine > Intertidal zone >...
TTTTCAAAGGGGGACAATACTTCTTGAACAATGGGTCGTCTCCCTTTCATAAAGGGAGACCGAGAGGGATTTTCCTATGGGATAAGCAGTTGATGATGCTGGGCGGAAGGGTGGGAAAAGATAAAACACGAGGGGCGGGGAAGGGAGGTGCCAGCTAACCAACAGCCTACTTCCCCTGTATCAGCGAGAAGAACTCGGCGCGGGAGGCCGGGTTGCTGTGGAAGGAGCCGCGGATAGCCGAGGTGATTACGTTGCTGCCCGGTTTCTTAATGCCCCGCATTACCATGCACATGTGCTCCGCCTGAATGACCACGGCTACTCCGACGGGTCGAATCCCCTCGACGATGGCATCGGCGATTTCCGTGGTCATACGCTCCTGCACCTGGGGACGCCGGGCAATCGTTTCCACCACCCTCGCCAGCTTGCTGATGCCGACGATGCGGCCTTCCTCATTGGGGATATAGCCTACATGGGCGACGCCGTAGAAAGGCAGCAGGTGATGCTCGCACATGGAGTAAAAGGGTATGTCCTTGCAGATGACCATCTCGCGGTGTCCCAGTTCGAAGCCAACGTCCAGGTCTTCTTTGGGGTCTTTCGCGATACCCTCGAAAAGCTCCGCGTACATCTCCGCCACGCGCTGGGGGGTATCTTTAATCCCTTCACGATCCGGATTATCCCCGATAGCTACGATTATTTCCTTTACGGCTTTTTTTATCTTAGCCTCATCCATGACGCGCCATCTCCTTTTTACGCCCAACCCAGGGCTTGTTCCACGGCACCGATATCCGCGGGGAGCTCCGTGATATCAGGGGTCTGTTTCAGAGCGGTATCGGTGTCCTTGAGCCCGCTGCCGGTCACCACGCAGACGACTGATTTATCGGCAAATTTTTGTCCCTGATTGGTAAGTTTAATCAAACCTGCCAGGGACGCCGCCGAAGCCGGCTCCCCGAAAATCCCCGCCTCGGACGCCATGATTTTCTGGGCGGCCAGTATCTCCTCGTCGCTGACCATATCGATAATGCCGCCGGACTCGTCTCTGGCGGCAACCGCCTTCTGCCAGCTCGCCGGATTGCCGATGCGTATGGCGGTGGCGACCGTTTCCGGATTCTCGATGGGATGACCCCTCACGATGGGCGCGGCGCCCTCGGCCTGAAAGCCGTACATCTTCGGCTTTTGTTTAGCTTTACCGTCTTCGTAATACTCCTTATAGCCCTTCCAGTAAGCAGTGATATTGCCCGCGTTGCCCACCGGCAGGAAATGATAGTCCGGGGCGTTGCCGAGGGCGTCGACAATCTCGAAGGCGGCCGTTTTTTGTCCCTCGATGCGATGCGGATTTAACGAATTCACCAGGGTTACCGGGTGTTTCTCGGTGAGACGGCGCACGATATCCAGCGCTTTATCGAAGTTACCGTCAACGGCCAGTATCTTTGCTCCGTGAACGATAGCCTGCGCCAGCTTGCCCAGGGCGATTTTCCCGCCGGGGATAACGATGACACACTCCAGCCCGCAATACGCGGCGTAAGCCGCCGCCGAGGCGCTGGTATTGCCCGTGGAAGCGCAAATTACTGCTTTGGTCCCCTCTTCTACAGCCTTGGCGACCGCCACCACCATACCCCGGTCTTTAAACGAGCCGGTGGGATGGCAGCCCTCCAGCTTGAAATAGAGTTCGCCGCAGCCGTACCTCTCCGCAAGCTTATCGCACCTGACCAGCGGGGTATCCCCTTCCCCTATGGTGAACAGGGGCGTTTTAGAGGTAACGGGTAGGTATTCTTTATAATGATGCAATACTCCCTGTTTCAGCGTTAACCTCCTTCAATATCCTCGACCCTGATGAAGTTATTTATTTCCTTGACCACTTCGAGTTTCTTCAGCTCGCCGATGGCTTTCTGCATGGCTTTTTCCTTAGCCGGGTGCGTCATTATCACGATTTCCGCCGTCTTCTTCTCTTCATCGGACTCCGGCTGGATGGCCGAAGTTATGCTTATCCTGTTCTTACCGAACACGGTGGCGATTTGCGCCAGCACCCCGGGACGGTCTTTAGCCGTCAACCTGATGTAATACTGTGTCTCAATCTCGTTCATGGGCTTGATGGTCTTGCCGGAATCGCCCCGCCAGGTCGATATGCTGCCGACACCGAGTACAATCTTTCGCGCCGAGGATATGACATCGGCGATAACGGCGCTGCTGGTAGGCTCGGGACCGGCGCCCTGGCCGATGAAAAGCACCTTGCCGACCAGGTCGCCCTCCACATGGACGGCGTTAAAGACGCCGTCGACCTTGCCCAGCATCGAGTCCTGCGGGATAAAGACCGGGTGCACCCTGACCTCGATGGCATTATCGCTTTGCTTGGCGATAGCCAGCAGCTTGATAACGAAACCGAGTTCCCGGGCATAGCGAAAATCACGGGCATCAAGGCGCGAAATTCCTTCACAGTAAATGTCCTCAGGCTGCACCTGCGTCTGAAAAGCCAGCGAGGCGAGGATAGCCAGTTTATAATGAGCGTCTATCCCCTCAATGTCATTCTCCGGATTTGCTTCCGCATAGCCCAGCTTCTGCGCCTGCTTCAGCGCCGTGGCAAAGTCCATACCCTCCCTCGCCATCATGGTGAGGATATAGTTGGTGGTCCCGTTGATGATGGCGTAAATGGCGTTGATATTATTGGCTACCAGGTCGTGCTTAAAAGGCGCAATGAGGGGAATACCTCCGCCGACACTGGCTTCGTACTGGAGACCCACCCCGTGCTTTCGCGCCAGCGCCAGCAGTGCCACGCCGTGTTTGGCGATAACCTCTTTATTCGATGTCACCACGTGTTTGCCATTTTCAAGGGCCCTCTTGATATAGTCGAACGCCGGCGTCTCACCGCCGATAGCCTCGACGACAATGTCAATGCCCGGCTCCCGGAAAAACTCCTCCTCATCGGTGGTAAAAAGCCGGGAAGGCATCTTTTTTGCCTGGGGTCGGGACAGGTCCTCCGGCAGGACTTTTACCTTGCGCAGGGTCAGAGCGCAGCCCGCTTTCGCCTCCAGTTCCTCCGTTCTATCCAGAAGCACCCTGGCAACCTGCCCGGCAATCACGCCAAGTCCCATCAAACCGATGCCGATACTTTTTTTATTCATTTTACTTACCCTTTACCTTGCTGTAACTCCTCACGCGCCTTATCTGTCGCCCACTGGCTCAATTCCAGAGTAAAGCCGGACCTGTCCACGTCCTCCGAAGCTTCTTGCCAGAGTTCGGTAAACCAGTCACTAAATGCCTGGTTAACCAGTATATCCCGGTCTTCGGTACTCAATTCCCGATCGTCGTCTTTACCGACCACCTCCACCAGCCAGGCGCCTCCCTTGGTCCAGAGAGTATCCTCAATTATGGGGTCGCTCCATTGCCCCAGCGGCACTTCCGGATCGAAAACATAACTTTCAAATATACTGGTTATAGTCGGCTTCTCCGGGTCGTCTGACATGAAAACAGAGCCCAGGTCTCCATGGGCTTCCTTGGAGGGACTGTACTGCGAATACTGGTCAGCCAGAGCCGACATATTATCGCCGGCCTCCAGTCTGGCTTTAATGTCCAGGGCTTCCGCCCGGCTGCTCAGATAAAGCGCCTGTACCATGGCTTCTTCCTCTTCTTCATTTCTATCCACGACCCTTATCAGCCAGTAGCCGAGTTGCTTGTTCGCTTCCGCGTCAGGTAAGGGCTGGCTGATTGTCCCCGGTGAACTATGAATGGCAAATTCCAGAGGGACCTGCGAGCCCAGCTGGTCTTCAAACATGGATATCGGATGCCAGCCGTATTCCCCGTTATTCTGCTTGGAAGTATAATTCTGCGCATATTTTTCGGCAAGGGCAGAAAAGTTATCACTGGTAATTAACCTGTTGCGGACCTCAAACGCCAGGCTTTCACTCTCCACGAGCATGGCATTGATATTAATCTGGTTATCGGATACCGGGACAAGCGTGTCGATATATTCGGACCTGAGTCTCATCTGCACCCGTTGTGCCCTGATAATATCTATATTAGCCTCCAGGGTCGAGCCACCGTATTCCTCGATTTCCTTTTTTATTTCCGCAGCAGTTACGGTTATACCGAGTTTCTCGGCTCCCTGCAGGATAAGCTCGTTTTGAATTATATAATTCATCACGGAGGCGCCGAGCGATTCAAATTGTTCCGGCGGCTTGTCCGCTCCGTAAATTTTAAGGGCATCAATAAAATAACGGGTATCGAACTTTGCATCGTTAATCTTGAGGACGATCCGGTGCATGGGCAGGTACTCACCCGTAAACCATCCCGCCAGTACAATCAGGACAATCGCCACGATGACGGTTATGCCGCTGATTATTATAATGCGCTGACGCCGCTGCTGGCGTTTATGCTGCGATAGCTGACGGCGGGTCATTTCGCGCGGTTTCTTTTCAATACTCTTCTTTTTAGCCAAGACCGTATCCCTTCAACATTAATTTTTACTGCCCCTATATTTATAAAGCAAAAGGCAATTCATTTTCAAATACCGGTATGGATTTTCCGCTATTATCTATACCGGCTGTATACCTCCTCCTGTATAGTCATAAAATATAAACAAAAAGCCCGGGATAATGTACCCGGGCTCCTGACGCGTCTCGAAGATTAGACTAAAGCTTAACAAGCTCCGAACCGGAGACACGCCGAGCCCTCCGGGGCGTGGTAGTGCCCGGATTGATAGCCGGAACCGACCGTATCTCACGATTATTAAGAGACAATTTCTTTCAGTCCTTTCCCAGAGCGGATAAAGCGATTATATAACGACTTACAGGACAAGTCAATACCAGACAGTAACATTGTTATTTATCATATATCACCGGATTGGATTATAATATTAATGAAATGACACTCCCTGAAGAGAAACCAGGCCCCTTTGCGTCACTCCGCATACGCAACTTCCGCCTGCTGCTAATCGGCACCGTTCTTTCTAACGCCACTCAGTGGATACAACAGGTGACGTTAAGCTGGCTCGTTTACGACATGACTGGTTCCGGCACCATTTTGGGGACGATGAACCTGGTCAGGTCAATGGCATCACTGGGCATGATACCGATAGCCGGACTATTGATTGACCGCATCAATCGACGCAATCTCATGTTGATGACAAACGGCTGGCTGCTGGTAATTACTCTGGGACTCGGACTCATCCTGTTATTTGACCGCTCTCATGTATCGCATCTCTTCGTCTTTGCCTTTCTGGGAGGTATGACGCAGACAATAGACTACACTCTCCGACAGGTCGTCCTGTTCGACCTCGTGCCGCGTTCCATTACGCCCAATGCCGTGGCGCTTATCCAGACGGGATGGAGTCTAATGCGGTCTTTCGGCCCGAGCATCGGAGGCTTTCTCCTCCTCTGGTTCGGTGCGGGGGGAAATTTCATCTTTCAGGCAGGCATCTATGCCCTCATAGCTATAAATATCATGTACATTCATTTCCCGCCGCGTAAATCCGAAGCCGTCCAGAGTTCTCCGTTACAGAACATCAAAGACGGCTTGAGATACGTCGTGGAGAGACCTATCACCAGGAGTTTCATGTTGATGGGATTTGTCCTGCCGCTGTTCATCATACCGATATATAACATCCTGCCCCCGATTTATGCCGCGGACGTATTCCACGGCGGCCCCGAAATCCTGGGTTTCCTGATGTCTTCCGTCGGTATCGGGGGCATCGTCGGGGGTATTGTCGTGGCATTCATGAGTCATGTCGAACGAAGAGGGCTTATGCAACTCGTCAGCCTGTTTCTGCTTGCCCTATCGTTGATAGGCTTTGGTATGAGTACGAGCCTCGCGCAAGCCCTGCCGCTCCTGGCTCTCTCGGGATTCTTTGAAATGATTTTTCTAACCACAAACCAGACCTTGCTCCAGCTCTCAATCCCGGACGACCTGAGGGGCCGGGTAACCAGTGTCGTCAACCTGAATTCGGCACTGTTTCCTCTGGGTGGTCTGATAGCCGGGACCGGTTCCGACCTGTTCGGGGGTCCGAAGATGATTACGATTATTCTCGGAGCTATCGCAGCAGGCATTGCCGTGAGTGTCTTTCTCGGCTCTTCGAACATACGCAACTACCGGCTCAGCCAGGCGATTAAGTCTCCCTCTTCCTGGTAAGCTGTCCACTATTTTCTATATGTGCGGGTTAGGGGGGATAAGGAATAGATTTCCACTTCCACGGGAATGACATGGAGTCTTTCCCGGATAAGCCGTTAGTGATACAGGGCGACAGGGTGGGAAAAGATAACTCATAGGGGGGCGGGGAAGAAAAGAGGCAAAAAACCCTATTTTTGCTTGCGGTACTCCACATAGTAAAGCAGACCGGCGATACTCTTGGAATCCTCTATTTTCCCCGAGGTTATCAGGTCGGTTATTTCCGTAACCGCCACCGGCACCACTTCAATGCCGGGCGTATCCTCGGCGTGGAGCCTTCCGGGAACGAGGTCCTCCGCCAGGAAAAGGTGCAGGTACTCGTCGCAGAAGCCCGGCGAAGAATAGAAACCGCATAACCTGGTTACCTTTTGGGGTCGAAATCCTGTTTCCTCCTGCATTTCACGCACCACCGCCGCTTCCGGCTCTTCACCGGCATCGATGCCCCCTGCCGGTATCTCCAGGAGTTCTTTACCCGGAGCCTGGCGGTACTGCCGCTCCAGCAGTACGTTACCCTGCTCATCTATGGCGATAACGGCGATACAGGGGGGATGTTCGACGACCTCCCGGGTGCTCCGGCGTCCGTCGACGGTCCGCACGGTATCCACCCGCAGATTCACGGCACGCCCCTCGAAAACCCTCTTGCTGGAAAGCGTCTCCTCAGCCAATTCAGGACTTCTCCCCGGCATGGTAAATCAGTGAAGTCTCATCGCAGTTGGGGAACTTGGGGCAGCGAAAGCAGTCTGTCCAGACCTTGCGCGGCAGGTCCATTTTATCCACGTCAACGAATCCCATCCGCTTGAAGAAATCCGGCTGATAGGTGAAGCAGAAAATGGTCTTGATACCGAGTGTATCAGCCTCTTCCAGACAGGCTTTCACCAGACTGGCGCCGATGCCCGTCTTTATCTTATCTTCGGCTACCGCCACCGACCGTATCTCGGCGAGGTCAGACCAGTTGACGTGCAGCGCGGCGCAGGCAACTACACGGTCGCCTTCCTTTACCACCAGATAATCGCGGATGCATTCATATATTTCGCTCAACGGACGCGCCAGCATCTGACCTCTATTGGCATAGTCGTTAATCAATTTGTGTATCTGGGGAACATCCGGGATTATAGCCTTTTCTACCTTACTCACTTTATTTTCCTCTCAATTTATCCTCCAGAGAGCTGTAAAAAGACTCCCCGGAACGGATTCTTAAAAACCGGGTTATGTAAGGGCTGCGCTTCACCGTGACCGTATCACCGTCGGACAGGGGCAGGTTGATGTGACCGTCGATACTCAATGCCGCGGGGTGATAGGTGTTCAAGCGCAGGGCGACATCCGACGTTTCCGGCAATACCAGGGGGTATGACGGGCTGAGGTGAGGAGCCACCGGTGCCAGCAGGAAGTCGCGGGAACTGGGGTACATGATGGGACAGCGGGCTGCCAGAGCGTAACCGGTGCTGCCGGTAGCCGTCGCCACGATAATGGCGTCGGTTTTATAGGTGGTCAGGGGCTGCCCGTCAATGCTGGCTTCGACGCGAATCAATCTGACAACGCCGCCCCGCGCCAAGACGACGTCGTTCAGGGCATGATAAACGCGGGGTTCTCGGCCGGACGATACGACATTCGCCTCAAGCATGGTCCGTTCGTCAATCCAGCCCTTGCCATCGAGTAGAGACGGCAGTTTTTCCAGGGCTTCGGCGGCGTCGAACTCGGTCATGAAGCCGAGCTTGCCCAGATTGATGCCGGTGATGGGCGTCTCCCCGGGAACGACCACCTGGACAGCGCGCAGGACGGTGCCGTCGCCGCCGACCGTCAGCAGGAGGTCGGTGCCGTTTAATTGCGGACAGGCTTTCTCACGGTCCCAGGCGGAACATACCCACGCTTCGATACCTTTCGACTTCAGGAAAGCCTCCAGTTCCCCGGCTTTTTTACGCGTCGCAGTTACTTTAGGATGGTAAAGAACACCTATTTTCTTCATGATTTTACTCGATATCATCCCCCTGATTTCATTCAGGGGGAACAAGGAAAGTGTAGCAATTACCCCTTCGCAGTGTCAAGGGTAACACCTATTCCGCCTTAGGCAGGTTGCAGACAAGTCCTGTAGGGCAGGACTCGCACTCAAGCTGGAGTGTGGTATGCGTGATATTGAAGTCCTTCGCCAGCAGTTCGTTCACCTGCGTCAAGACATCACAGCTCTGGCTTACCGTCTGGTCGGCAATGTTCAGGTGGGCGCTCAAAGCATAAATCCCGGAGGTAATCGTCCAGATATGGACATCATGGAGGTCTTCTACACCCGGGACGGTTTTCACGGCAGCAATAACGTCCTCAATCTTAACATGGGCGGGGACAGACTCCAGCAGGATATCAACCGATTCTCTGACGATACGCACGGCACCCCACAGTATGACCACGCCGATGACCACCGCCAGAATGGGGTCGACGACATACCAGCCGGTAAAGTAGATAATAACGCCGGCGATGATTACTCCCACCGAAGACAGGGTATCACCGATGATGTGCCAGAAAGCGGCCCTGACATTGATGCTCTTGCGACTGCCTCTCCTCAGTAAAAACAGCCCGACGAGATTGACCGCCAGCCCGATAACGGCGACAATCAGCATCAGGGGGGTCTTGACTTCAGGCAACACGGAAAATCTCTGGTAAGCCTCGTAGAAAATATAGGCGGAAACCAGTATCAGGATGGTGCCGTTGGCGAGGGCAGCCATGATCTCGGCGCGGTGGTATCCGAAGGTCCGCGTAGACGTGGCCGGCCTGCGGGCAAGGGCTATGGCGAACAGGCTCAGACCAAGCGCCAGGGCATCGGTCAGCATATGGCCGGCATCACTCAGGAGAGCCAGACTGTTGCTGAAAACCCCGCCGATGACCTCCGCCACCATGATTACCAGCACCAGGCACAGGGTTATTTTCAGCGGACGGCTGGCGACGTTACTTACCTGTTCTTCTTCATGCTGCACAGATCAGCCCCTATTTTTATGTTAACGCCTTCGGGGGGAGGTATTCAAGAGAGGGGACTATTTATCTTCAGTCAGATCGAGCATCTCGCTTAACTCAGCGACGGTATACTTACCCGGCAGGTCATGGTTGGCTGCCATTTCCTGTGTAATAATCACCAATCTTTCGTTATGGGGCGCCGCCAGTCCCAGACCTTTCGCCAACCGCACTATCTCCCCGTTAAGAAACTCCGTCTCGACGCTCCCCTGCCGGCGAGCCAGACTCTGCCACGTCGAGCTCTGGGCTTCGGTGGTGATTTGACCGCGTACGGAGGTACCCGTTTCCGGCCAGTCTTTGCCGACCTGCTCCTGAGAAATCCACCGGATTCCTGCCTTTTCAAGGATGGCCCGGGCTTCCTCGAAGACGGCGCTGTAGAGCGACTGCTGGCTTCCCCAATCACTGCCCGCGATGGCGCCGATGGCGTTGCCGAGATTCGCCATAAGCTTGCCCCATTTATAAGGCATGACATCCGCCGAAGTCCTGACGAGGTAACCGGCTTCGCGCAGTCCTCCGGCCACGGCGTCGACTAAAGAATCAATTCCGGCGGGATACCTGCCGATAATGTACCATCCCGGCGGTTCCCGGCGCGCGGTGACCTCACCGTCATTCATGTATACCGCCCCCACGCGCACCATAACGCCGTAGACATCGGGGAAATATTGCGCGGCTGTCTCCTCGTTGCGTACTCCGTTCTGGAAGCAGAAAATCGGCACGTTATCCGTTACTCTTTTTAAGTCCTGAAGAGCGGCTTCCGTGTCCTGTCCCTTCATGCAGAGACAGATAACGTCGTCCGCCGAAAAATCTATCCGCTCCGGACCGGTGACCGCCGGTATTTGCAGTACATATGTTTCCAGCGGGGTGACGAGACGCAGTCCCCGGTTGTTAATAGCATTGACGTGTCCCGGTCGACCGATAAGTACAACATTGTGCCCGGTGCGCGCCAGGTGGCCGCCCATGATGCTGCCGATGCCTCCGGCACCGTAAATGATATAACGCATTACCACGCCTCTTTTTATAGAATGAACTGTTCCCGGGAATCAGGCTGGTTCCCGACGGATGATGATGCCGGACATGTATTGATTGTTGTGACAATCTTCAACCATGCCGATTTCTTCTTCGGTGCAGCCGATGATAAGCTTGATTTCCGCATCTTTTTTCTTCATGTCCACCGTGGCGGCGATGGCGGTAAGCCTGCGGTGCCCCGCCGTACCCAGCCAGACATCAATCTCGTGACCGTCCCCGCCGACGGTGCCCTTCAGATAGCCGTAGTCCAGCGGAAAAACGAGGTCGGGGTATCTTTCGTGACTGGTGCCTCTGGGCCTGTCAATAACGATTTCCGAAAATTCGATTAATTCGTCGAGTCGTTTCCAGAATTTGTTATCCATCCGGAATCCTGTACTTCCCCTTCCCTTCCACATACAGGTCGCCGCCGTGAATATCATTTATAACGGTGACAGGAAAGTCTTTTACTTCAAGCTTCAAAATCGTCTCGGGACCGAGTTCGGGATAGGCGACGACTTCCGATTTTATAATGGCTCTGGATAGTAAAGCCCCGACGCCGCCGACCGCCGCCATATAGACGGCTTTATATTTCTTGGTAGCGTCTTTGACCGACTGAGAACGGATGCCCTTGCCAATCATGCCCCTGAGTCCAGCGGCGAGAAGACGGGGGGTATAGGGGTCCATGCGGGAGGCGGTGGTAGGTCCTGCGGAGCCGATTATTTTTCCGGGAGGAGCCGGGGAAGGTCCCATATAATAAAGCGTCTGCCCCATGATATCAAAGGGCAAAGGTTTACCTTTATCCAGAGCCTCGACCATCCTTTTATGGGCGGCATCGCGGGCAACGTAGAGGACGCCGGAGAAAAGGAGGCTATCGCCAGATTTAAGGGTTTCAATTGTTTTTTCAGTTAATGGGAGTGCGATTTTCTTCATCCAAATCCCCACTCATCTTTAATTTGTCATTGCGAGGAGTCCTTCACCTGAAGGACGACGTGGCAATCTTTATCATTTTAAAAGACTATCTTTGAGATTGCTTCGCCTCTTGACTTCGTCGGGATGGCTCGCAATGACAATACTATAATATTATCTCCTTATGACGCGCGCTGTGGCATTGTAAATTCACCGCCACGGGAAGGGCGGTGATATGGGCGGGAAAGCTTTCCACGTGGACGGCTAAAGCCGTAATCCTGCCGCCGTAGCCCGCCGGTCCGATGCCCAGTTTGTTGACTTTATGTAATATATCTTTTTCGAGGGCGGCGTTTTCTTTATCCGGACTGGGCTCGCCTACTTTACGAAGAAGGGCATGTTTAGCCAGAGCCATCGCCTTTTCCGCGGCACCGCCGATGCCCACCCCGATAATAACAGGGGGACAGGGATTGCTCCAGGCTTCCTCGACGGCTTTAACGACGAAGTCGATAACACCCTGCCGGCCCGCCGAGGGCAGCAGCATGGCGAACCGCGCCATATTTTCCGCCCCTCCCCCCTTGGGAAGGACGGTGATTTTCAGCTTATCGCCGGGGACTATATCAGCGTGAATGACCGCTGGCGTATTATCGCCGGTATTGGCACGGGAGGAAAAAGGACGGGAGACCATAGACTTGCGCAGATATCCCTCGTCATAAGCCCGCCGCACCCCCTCGTTGACGGCGTTATAAAGGTCGCCGCCGACCACACGGACTCCCTGCCCTATCTCCAGAAAGACCACAGCGGTGCCGCAGTCCTGGCAGAGCGGGATTCTCTCCGAGGCGGCGATATCAGCGTTTTTCAGGATGGTATCGATGACCTCGCGACCCGAAGGCGATTCTTCCTCTTGACGCGCCTTCTGCAGGGCAGCCAGGACATCGTCACCAAGCTCATAATTTGCCTGTTTCAAGAGAGCCGCGACGGCTTCTGTAATTTCATTAGCCTGAATTTCCCGCATCAGTCCTTTTCGCCTTCCGCCAGGAGTTTCCTGAGCTCGATAATCATCTCCGGGACGTCGATTTTCACGGGGCATCTCTCCCGGCAGCGCCCGCAGGTCAGGCAGGTGTAGGCGACCGCCGCCGCCTTTTCAGGGTCGTTATTGACGATAGCCGCCCAGACGGCGCCGATGCCGGTGAAATACTTGTCCCCGAAGTGCCCCGCGGTCACGGCAAAGACGGGACATTCGTATAGGCAGCCGCCGCAGCGCAGGCAGTAAAGCGCCTGCCGGAGTTTGGGGTATTCAGCCAGTTTGGTCCTGCCCCCGTCCAGAAAGATAACGTGGAACTCGCGGGGTCCGTGAACTCCGTAGGTGGTCACTTTCTCGATATCACCGGTCTTGCTGGGACCGGAGACCAGATTAACGTAGGAGGGGACGGTGTAGTTGGCGTAGCGCCAGGTCACCTCGGACACCTTATAGGCTTCGTTGAGGGTGGGTACCAGCTTTTCCATGCCCACCAGGGCGATGTGTACCGGCGGCGCGCCGGTAGCCAGCCGTATATTGCCCTCGTTCTCTATAATAAAGAGCGTGCCTGTCTCGGCGGCGACGACGTTAGCCCCGCTGATGCCGATATCCGCCCGGAAGAACTTGTCCCGGAGGTACTCACGGGCGGCGGCTACCATGTCGGTGATTTCCGCATTCGGGGCTATCTCGTGTCCCATCACCTCGGTAAAGAGACGGGCGACGTCCTCACGGGGAACGTGGATGGCCGGCGACAGTATATGCATCGGCCGGTCGCCGAGCTTCTGGATGATGAATTCACCAAGGTCGGTCTCGTAGACCTCGTTGCCCTTTTCTTCCAGGTACTCGCGCAAGCCTATTTCCTCGCCGGTCATGGACTTTCCCTTGACGATTAGTTTACCGGTGCCGGTAATGTCCTCGATTATTTTCAGGGCTTCTTCCGCCGTTCCGGCGATATAGCCCTTCCCCCTGTTCTCCTCGACGGAGGCAATTGCCTTTCGGGCGAGGTTTTCCATTTCGGGGACGGCTTTCTCTTTTATCTTCAGTACCTCTTCGGCAAGGTCTGCGGTATGCGGGAATTTCTCCAGGGCATTTTTTACATTATTGCGGAAGCTATCGACCGCCCGGGACAGGGCAAGGCGGAGCCGTTCATTACGCGCCGCGCCCATTATCTCTTTTTTATAGCTCTTGAAATCGGTCGATTTCTTCATTTTTCCATAGACAGGTCGATGACCTGCGCCAGGTCAAGCACCTCGACTCCTTTAATTTTAAGCTGGCGCAGTCCGTCCTTAAGCTGCATGACACAGCCGGGACAGTGAGTAACGATGACATCCGCCCCGGTTTCCATCAATTCGTTAACGCGGTTTACCGCCAGCACCTGGCTCAGCGCCGGGAAAACGGTCTCGAAGCCGCCGCCCCCACCGCAGCAGGTCGCCCACGCCCCTCTGGTCCAGTCGGTCTCCACCAGCTCGATGTTCTCGATAGAATTCAGTATACGGCGCGGCTCCTCGATTACACTAAGGTAACGCACCAGCTGACAGGGGTCGTGATAGGTGACCTTAACCTTGCGGGGAAAACGGAGTTTGTGCGACGGCAGTTTCTCGGCGACTACCTCCAGGAAATGCCTCACTTCCAGGTCGTATCCGTCAACGTAAAGGGGAAACAAACGCGCCAGGGCATGGGTGCAATAAGGTACAATGCCGATGACCCGCCTGACTCCGGCCGACTTCAACTGTTGATAAGCCTGACGGGCGTTTTCGGCAAACTTCTTCTGAAATCCGGCATGGTGCAACGGCGCCCCGCAGCAGGGCTCGTTTTCAGCCAGATAGCCCGGTTCTATGTCCAGTCGGCGCAGCACTTTTACCGCCGCTTTCAGCGGTTCGGCACCTGATTCATTACTGCCGGAAAGGACACTGCTGTAAATACCGGGTAAATTCAGCCCCAGCTTCTTCTGAAAACGGGCAAAACGCATCGGCAGTTCGGCGCCAATGATACTTTTATCGACGTTCCTAGCCAGAGACGTCAATCGTTCCAGCTGCGCCGAATACTGGTAGCCGCACCCGGCAAAAAATACCGTCTCAGCCTGAGATGGCAGGTCAAGGCCCTGCGCCCACCGGGCGCCCTGCGCCTTGCCGACACCCAGTATGTTCTGATGCGTGGCAATATTATCGGCGAGGTAGGTCAGACCCGGAGGCACCAGTTCACTGCTCATGATTTATACTCACAGAAATTCAAAGAGGACCCTAATCATTTATGATACATCCCATAAACACAGCCTGGCAAGTTGAACAGCAATAAAACATCAGTATAATAAAGCTACCGTATATATCATCCTTGACATTTGTAAATTTGAATATATATAATGAGCGAACACATCAACATTACCTGGTCGTTTTTATTAATAATAAATAGCCTGATTCAGCGTCAGGAGAGGCCTGGGGAACCGAAATACGGGATGTTCGTTTATCAAACGACGAATCCTCCGGGCGGCAATTATAATCATGCGGTTGATAACGGACCGGGAGCGCCCTAGACCAAGGGCAACGGGTTGTAATATAATAGCAAGGAACCGTAAAAATGGCAGAATTACTAAAGGTCAACAATCTGAAAACGCAATTCAGGACTGAAAGCGGAGTCGTCAAAGCCGTAGACGGGCTTTCTTACTATATCGATGAACAGGAAATCGTCGGCCTGGTGGGAGAAAGCGGCTGCGGGAAATCGGTCAGCCAGCTATCCGTGATGCAGCTAATCAACGCTCCGGGTGAAATCGTTGGGGGCGAGGTTATCTTCGAGGGGAAAAACCTGCTGGAATATGAAGCCAACGGACCCCAGATGCGTACCGTCCGTGGCGCCAAGATAGCCATGATTTTCCAGGAACCGATGACCTCGCTCAATCCGGTATTGACCATCGGACAGCAGCTAGTCGAGATGCTGATATTGCATATGAAGATGAGCGACGATGCCGCTCGAAAGAGGGCTATCGAGCTGATGAGCATGGTGGGGATTCCTGCCGCCGCCAACCGCATCGACGATTATCCCCATCACTTCAGTGGAGGCATGCGCCAGAGGGTAATGATAGCCATGGGGCTTTCCTGCAATCCTAAAATCCTCATTGCCGACGAGCCTACCACCGCCCTGGACGTGACAACCCAGGCGCAGCTGCTGGAGTTGATGAAGGACATGGTCCAGCGTTTCCACGCCTCGCTGGTCATCGTTACCCATAACCTGGGCGTTGTAGCCCGCTATGCCCAGAGGATCTACATCATGTACGCCGGACGCATCGTCGAATCAGGCACCACCAAAGATATATTCGGCAACCCGCGGCACCCCTACACCATCGGTCTCCTCCAGTGCATACCCCGGCTTGATGAAGAAGAGGGACGGAAGCTGGTACCCATAGAAGGACTGCCGCCTAACCTTATCAGCATGCCGTCTACCTGCGCCTTTCTCCCCAGATGTTCTTATAAAGTTGAGAAGTGCGCCAGAGAGCCTTGGCCCGAGTTAAGCCAGGTTGAAGGTAATCACTATATTCGCTGCTATGTCAACACCAAGGAGAAAGCCGGTGAACCAAAGAAGTGACGAAAATATTTTAGATATCCGGGACCTGAAAATGTATTTCCCGGTCACCCGAGGCCTGCTGCGCCGGAAAGTCGCCGACGTCAAAGCCGTCGACGGCGTTTCCTTCAAGCTGAAGAAAGACGAAACGCTGGGTCTGGTGGGTGAGAGCGGCTGCGGCAAGACTACCATCGGCCGTTGTGTCCTTGGTCTTTATAAGCCCACCGAAGGCAGGATATTCTTCGAGGGCGAGGACATCGCCACTTTCACGGAAAAGAGGTTACGTCAGGTTCGTTCCAATATGGCACTAATCTTTCAGGACCCCTACTCCTCGCTGGACCCCCGCCAGAGCGCCGGGAGCATCGTCGGCGAACCCTTGAAAATACACCAGATGTCGGGTTCCAAGAGGGAATATAATGACAGGGTGGAAAAACTTTTCCGCGTCGTCGGCCTGGACCCCTCCATGACCAACCGCTTTCCCCATGAGTTCAGCGGCGGACAGAGGCAGCGCATCGGCGTAGCGCGCGCCCTTGCCTGCGACCCCGACCTTATCGTCTGCGATGAGCCTATCTCGGCGCTGGACGTCTCCATTCAGGCACAGATAATCAACCTCCTGGAAGAGCTACAGGACAGAGTCCAGGGGCTAAGCTACCTTTTCATTGCCCACGATCTATCGGTGGTACGCCATATCAGCGACCGTGTCGCCGTGATGTACCTGGGGCATATCGTGGAGATATGCAAAGCAAGGATCCTCTATGAAAATCCCCTCCATCCCTACACCCGCGCCCTGCTTTCCGCCGTCCCCATCGCCGACCCGTTTGTCGAGGAAAGCCGCGAACGCATCATCCTCAAGGGCGAAGTGCCCAGCCCCCTGAATCCCCCGTCCGGATGTCCCTTCCATCCGCGCTGTTTCATGGCGGTAGAAGAGTGCAGCCAGACGTTGCCGGAGTTGCGCGATATCGGCGAAGGTCACGAGGTGGCCTGCATCAGGGTATAGTCTTATCCGTTCGGTGGATTTTTTCCGTTTCCCCCTGCGCTCGTGCCGAGAACCGCGGCCCGCCATCGTTACTAGGGCATGAAATAGCACCAGACAGTCCTGCCGTTATCCGGGGAGCGCCAGCACTTTATGGCGGATATGACCCGGTATCCTGGTAGTTAAGAGTGAGAATTCAGGTGAAGTCCGGACATCAGTGCTTTTACAGCCAGGGGACAGAACTGGGAACCGGAATATGCGTTCAGTTCTTTGATAGTACGTTCGATAGTCATTGCCGGACGGTAAGAACGGTCAGTGGTCATGGCATCGTAGGCGTTAGCCACCGCGATGAGTCGGGCTCCCAGCGGAATTTCCTCGCCTTTAAGTCCCTCCGGATATCCCTCGCCGTCATACCTTTCATGGTGATAAAGGACGCTTTCACTGGCTTTTTCCAGGAAGGGAATCTGTTTCAACAGATTGGCGCCGATAGCCGAGTGCTGGCGTACTATCTCCCATTCCGGCGGTGTTAAGGCGTCGTTCTTATTCAATACACGTGAGTCAATGGCGATTTTACCGATATCATGGAGCATGCTGGCGTATTCCAGGGTCTCTCTTTCCTCGGGAGTGAATGAGAAATAACCAGCCGCCAGTAGAGCGTACTCCATTACCCGCTGGGAATGCCCGCGTATGGATGGGTCCTTTTCATCAATCGCCGACATTATCGTTTTTAACGTGGTCTTAAAAGTGTTCTGCATATTCTGGTGCTGCCTGATACTGTCAATCGTTATCGCCGCCGTATCGGCTATAGAAACCACTATCTCCAGATCTCTTTCGTCAAACAGGGTGCCGTCCCGTTTATTCAGCACCTCAATCACGCCCATGATTCGTTTGTTCATAATCAGCGGCGCACAGATAAGAGCCTGAGTATTAAAACCGGTGGTTTTATCAATCATACTATGAAAATTTTCACTGCGGCTGGTGTCATTAACGATTAACGGTTTGCCGGTGCGGGCAACCTGTCCGGCAATACCGTACTGACAATTCAATTTAACCTGTTTCAACACCTTGCTGACGGGACCCGAGGCAGCCTCAAAGTATAACTCCTGGTCATTATCTCTAAAGAGGAGTATCGACGCCGCGGATATATTCAGGGATGTCTGGGCTAAGTTGATTATCTGCTCCAGCGTTTGGGTCATCTGGGGGAATGTCCTGGCTTTCTTCAGCGGGTCATGAGCCGGTTCCACCTTGGCACTATTACTTGACCCATCAGGCGGAATTAACGTGGTTTTAGACCGGGATTCTTCCTGGTTAACCAACATCAGTTCGTACCTCGCTTTCCGTCTCGGCAGGAAAAATTTTATATACGACGGTCAGGGTGCGGCCCGCTCCAGATTACGAAAAGTCTCTTTCTTACTCAAGAGCCACCTGTCATATTCTTCTTTCACCACCCACACCAGCTCATTATCGCCGACGCCGCGAATGGACATTGACCTGGGTACAAAGATTTGTAAATACTCGGCTGGCATATTTTCTCTGACCTGAAAACCGCGATGAGGAAAACAAAAGGTCAGCGGTTCCAGATGAGACAGCCTGGAGGCGGTGTTGATGCAATGCCCGACAAAATCCTTGCCTTCACCTACGGTAAATACCCTGCCTCTGGCAATGCCGCACCTGAGGACTGCCGGAGGCTTATTTACCGCGGAACTTATCCGGGGATAGAATTCCCGACGGTAATTACGGCATATTTCAAAAAGGGCGGTCACAATACGGCATATCTGGCTTTCATCCATCCGGCGGGTATTCCATACCAGCAGGATGCCGTCGCCCAGGAATTTCACCAGCACCGGAAAGTCCGCCCAGAACGAACTGATGTTGCCGAAAGCCTCTTCGGTGAGTGCGTCCCGGATACTGTTGAAAAACCATTCCATGAAATCATTAAGATACCTGGGGATAGCCAGATAAGAGTCAACCTGGCTACAGAAAGACGTAAACCCGGTAAGGTCGAGCACGGCGGCAATTGCCTCTTTTTCCTGGCAGGGCGCACTGATATCACCGAGGTTCAGCATGGAGGGATTAAACCTGGTAATCACCTCTTTTTTCAGTAAAGTTTTTCCACCCGGCTGATGATGCGTAGCGGGGAACGCCGGATGCCTGATGTGAACCTTCCTGACCACTATCTTTTTCATCATTAAGCCAAACCTTTTGCAGGTTCCCGCGATTCTGATTAGCTTATGTTATGCCCATTTTGATAAATAACCCATAAAATTATTCATTAACGGTCTAAATATTCTGTTAACAAGTCTGGATGATGGGACTAAAACCAGCGTTACAAACATTTAATAATGCAAAGTCGGCCCGGGTACGAAAAGATATCAAAGAAAAAGGGGTGTAGTTATTATGTATTACTAAAATACTAACCGGGGGGTATTGACAAAATGGAGGTAACATGATAATATTAATATGCGGTAAACGGTTACCGCTTTCCTTATCTCGAGGAAGTAATATGAAAAAGGTATTTGTTAACGAACAGGTATGTATGGGCTGCCGCCTCTGCGAGGTGTACTGTCGGGTTAAGCATTCACGTTCCAATGACCTGGTGAAAGCCTATAAAAAAGAAAGCCCGCGGCCACTGCCCAGGCTCCGCGTGGACGAAAGCGGTATCGTGTCGCTTTCGGTGCGCTGCCAGCACTGCGCCGACGCCCCCTGCATACGCGCCTGTCTCACCGGCGCGCTTTCCCGCGATCCCTCAACCTCGCTGGTGAACGTCGACGAGGAGAGATGTATCGGCTGCGGCACCTGCGCCCTGGTATGTCCGCTAGGCGTACCGAAACTCGATACCGCGCAGAAGAAGATGGTCAAGTGCGACCTCTGCCAGGACGAGGAAATACCGGTATGCGTGGCTAACTGCCCTAACGAAGCCCTGTATTACGCGGAAGTGCCGGACGAAAGCCCCGGTACTGAAAAACGGGTCGCCATAACAGCCAGTTAGGCTATTTTCCGTGGTCAAGCAGGATTTTTTTAAAGGAGGTTTATCATGTCGTACAATTGGGGTCCACATTACCTGGTTCCTTCGGAGGTAATGAAAGTCTATTCCGGGGCTGTTCAGCTCCGCGAGGAACTCGATGAAGACCTGTTATACCAGGAACTGGAAGAACTGAAGCTGTCCACTGCGGTAACCAAGATTGTTAATCCCTGGTATTACCGGGAAAAAGACACGGAAACGTGGATTAAAATCGGGGAATCAACCGATAAATCCCAGAACTTCCCGACCAGGTGGGACACCACCGGCCTGAAAAACGGGCAGTATGAAATACTGGGGCTGATGCACGTTTTCGTCAGGAAAAACGGCGGCGAGACCGCCATCGCCCGGGAAAACGTGGTGGAGATAACGGTAAAAAATTAAAAAATTTTCGGTGAAGGAAAACCGGTAACGACATGACGACGACCAAGAAAAAGACAGACTATCTTATAATCGGAAACTCGGTCGGAGGCATCGGCGCCGCCGAGGCTATCCGCGAACTTGATACGGAGGGCACGGTAACCATAATCTCGGATGAGCCCTACCCGGTCTATTCGCGGCCGCTTATCTCCGAATATCTGGCGCAACCCTGCCCCATCGAGAAGATGCTGTACCGGAAGCCGGATTTCTACGAGAAAAACGAGATACAGACTCTCCTCGGGTTAAAAGCCGAGCAGGTAGACCCGGACAACCGTACGGTAAAGCTGGATAACGGGTCGATGCTAGGCTGGCAGAAACTGCTGCTGGCTACCGGCGGAATGCCGATTATACCGGAACTCGAGGGGTCGCGGTTAAAGGGAGTTTTTACCTTTAACAGGCTTGACGATGCCAAGGCAATTGACGAATTCTTGAAACGGCACTGGCGCAAAGCCAGGGCAGTCGTTATCGGCGGCGGATTGATCGGCGTCAGCGTTACCGAGGCGCTCACCCGGCGAGGCGTCGAGGTTGTCATCGTCGAGATGAAAGACAGAATCCTCAACACCATCCTCGACGAAGAGGCGTCGGCAATGGAAGCGGCCGCCCTGGAAAAGGCCGGTATTGGAATCATTACCGAACATACGGTAAACAGCATCAACAGCACTCTGCCCGGCGAGGTCAGGAGCGTTACCCTCGATGACGGACGCGTTATTCACTGTGATATTGTCATCATCGCCATCGGGGTGCGACCGCGACTGGAACTGGCGGCGAAAAGCGGCATCAATACCAATCGGGGTATTGTTGTCGACCGACATATGATGACGTCCGTACCCGACATATATGCCTGCGGCGATTGCGCCGAGGCTTTCGACTTCGTCCTCGATGAGAGCAGGCTGACGCCCATCTGGCCCAATGCCTACGAAGGAGGCAGGGTCGCCGGCCTGAACATGGCGGGGGAACCGACCGAGTACGGGGGCGGCACGGCGATGAACGCCATGAAGTACTTCGGGGTGAATATCGTCTCGGCGGGCCTGCCGACACCGCCCGATGACAGCTACAAGACGCTGAGCTACCGTAATAACGGAATTTACAGGAAGGTGATTATAAAAGACGGTAAACTGGCGGGGCTGATATATGCCGGGGACATCGAGAAATCGGGTATCATTTATAACCTGATGAAGGATAAAACGGACATCAGCGGCTTTAAGGAATCACTCGTCGCCGATGATTTCGGCCTGGCTTCCCTGCCGGACTCTATCCGGCAAGAGCGCCTGAACCTCCCGGATAAAGATGCGGTCAAGGTGATAACCGCCGCCGAGCCGCCGGAAGAAGCCGTCATCGGAGACTAGCACCATTACCCGAAAGGAAAGACCATGAAAAACCTCGTACAACTGAACAACACACATAACGACGATAAGGTAATAGACGCCTGCTCTATCTTCGGGGCTATGGACACGGCGGGCAACCGGTTTTCCGGAGAAGGCGTCATTAAAGCCATCGCCAATATGCACGACCGCGGCAACGGCCTGGGCGGGGGTTTTGCGGTCTACGGTCTTTACCCGGAGCACGCCGAGCTTTATGCCTTCCACATCATGTTCCTCGATGTCAGGGACAAACGGGCGACGGAGCTTTACCTTCACCGCCATTTCACCGTCGTGCGTGAGGAGGAAATACCCGTGCGACCGACCGCCGCTATCAAGAACCCCCCGCTGGTCTGGCGCTATTTCCTGGAGTTACCGCCGAACCTGCCGGAAAACCAGTCCGAGGCCGACTACATCGTCGCCAGGGTGATGGAAATCAATACCGGCGATAACAACAGCTTCGTCTTTTCCAGCGGCAAGAACATGGGCGTCTTTAAAGGCGTGGGTTACCCGGAGGAAATCGCCGAATATTTCCGACTTGAAGAATACCGCGGCTACCTCTGGACGGCGCACGGTCGTTTCCCCACCAACACCACGGCATGGTGGGGTGGCGCCCATCCGTTTTCAATTCTGGACTGGACGGTGATTCATAACGGCGAAATCTCTTCCTACGGGATAAACCGCCGCTATCTGGAGCAGTTCGGCTACCGGTGCACCATGCAGACGGATACCGAAGTCGTCGCTTACGCCGTCGACCTGCTTATACGTAAGCATAACCTGCCGCTGGAAATCGCCGCCAGGGTGCTGGCGGCACCGTTCTGGGACGAAATCGAACGTATGCCACCAGGTGAACAGGAGCTTATGAAGGCGATACGCCAGGTCTACGGCAGCATTCTCCTCAACGGACCGTTCGCCGTCATCATCGCCCGCAGCGGTGAAATGATAGGACTGACCGACCGTATCCGGCTGCGCCCGCTGACGGTCGGCGAGAAGGGCGATATGCTGTATCTCTCCTCGGAAGAATCGGCAATACGCCTGATATGCCCGGACCTCGATAAAGCCTGGATCCCCGTGGGCGGCCAGCCGGTCATCGGGCGGCTTAAGACTAAGTCGACCCTGAGTCCGACTAAAACAAAGGAGAAAATTTTAACACGTTAGCTATAATTTACTCTCTCCCTAGACGGGAGAGGGCGGGGTGAGGGTGAAAACATGGAGAGGAGAGGAAATTGAAGAGGAAAATACAATGAAGACGTATATATCACCTAAATTTAAAGTGAATAGAGATAAAGACCGCTGCATTCAGTGCCAGGTCTGCGTCAACCAGTGCAGTTTCGACACGCATTACTACGACCCCGAGGACGATGAAGTGAGGAGTCGCGAGGAGAACTGCACCGGCTGCCAGCGCTGTGCGTCCTTCTGCCCCACCCGGGCGCTGGACATAGCCTATAATCCGCCGGACTACCGGGGCAACTTCAACTGGCGTCCGGAGGTTATCGATGACATCACCAGGCAGGCGGAGACCGGAGGCGTGCTCCTGACCGGCATGGGCGACGATAAGTCGCAGCGTATCTACTGGGACCATCTGGTGCTCAACGCCAGCCAGGTGACCAATCCGTCTATCGACCCCCTGCGGGAGCCGATGGAACTGGCTACTTACCTGGGAAGCAAGCCGGACCGACTCGAATTTGAGCCGGACACTTCGGAACTGAAGACGAAACTGACACCGCAGGTCAGGCTGGAAGTGCCTATCATGTTTTCCGCCATGTCCTACGGGGCGGTAAGCATCAACGTGCAGGAGTCTTTAGCCAGGGCGGCTACCGAGATGGGCACCATGTGGAACACCGGCGAGGGCGGCCTGCACCCTAGCCTGTACAAATACGGAGATAATACGGTGGTCCAGGTGGCATCGGGGCGCTTCGGCGTGCATGCCGATTACCTGGACGCCGCCAGAACCGTAGAGATAAAAATAGGTCAGGGCGCCAAGCCGGGCATCGGCGGGCACCTGCCCGGGGAGAAGGTCAGCGCCGACGTTTCCCTGACGCGCATGATTCCGGAAGGCACCGACGCCTTATCCCCGGCGCCGCAGCACGATATCTACTCCATCGAGGACCTGGCGCAGCTTATCCACGCCCTGAAAGAGGCGACGAACTACACCAAGCCCGTCGGGGTGAAGATAGCCGCCGTCCATAACTCCGCCGCCATCGCCAGCGGCATCGTCCGGGGCGGGGCGGACATCGTTGTCCTCGACGGACTGCGCGGGGCAACCGGCGCCGCTCCTAAAGTCATCCGGGATAACGTCGGCATCCCCATCGAGCTGGCTTTAGCCTCGGTGGACAGTCGATTGAGAAAAGAAGGCATCCGCCATCAGGCTTCTATCGTGGTCGCCGGCGGTATCAGGAACAGCGGCGATGTCGCCAAGGCAATCGCCCTCGGGGCGGACGCCGTATATATCGGCACAGCCGCCTTAATCTCCCTGGGCTGTCACGTATGTCAGCAGTGCCATACGGGAAAGTGCGCCTGGGGCATCTGCACCACCGACCTGCGCCTGACCAAGCGTGTCAACCCCGATATCGGCGCGCGGCGTGCAGCCAACCTGCTCCGCGGCTGGAGTCTGGAACTCAAGGACATCCTGGGCGGGCTGGGCGTCAACGCCCTGGAAAGTCTGCGCGGGAACCGACTGCACCTCAGGGGCGTCGGCCTTTCCGATACGGAACTGGAAATCCTCGGCGTGAGAATGGCGGGAAGTTAATATGAAGAAATCAGGAACTACCATAGCAAAAATAGATGCCTCAGGGGTTTACTATCGCGACCTCAACACACACCTCAGAGAAACTCTCTCTAACGGAACGACGAGGATTGAACTGCACAACGTCTACGGGCAGCGGTACATCGGCACCGACCTTGACAAGCCGGTGGAGATAGAGATTTACGGCACACCCGGCAACGACCTCGGGGCATTTATGAATGGACCCAGGATAATCGTGCACGGCAATGCCCAGGACGGCTGCGGCAACACCATGAACGAGGGCGAGATAACCGTCCACGGTCACGCCGGAGATACCGTGGGGCTATCGGCGCGCGGCGGTAAGATTTTCATCCGCGACGACGTCGGCTACCGGGCAGGCATCCACATGAAGGAATATCAGGGCAAAAAGCCGGTTATAGTTATTGGCGGCACCGCCCAGGATTTCTTCGGTGAGTACATGGCAGGAGGCGTTCTGGTACTGCTGGGGCTGAACCTCGGCGAAGGTGAAAGCCATCGGGCTAAATTCGTCGGTACGGGCATGCACGGCGGTGTAATCTACGTGCGTGGAAATATCGCCGATTACCAGCTCGGCAGGGAAGTCGGCACAGCCGAACTCGATGAAAACGACGCCAATGTCCTCCGCGAGTACGTGATTGAGTTTGCAAAAAAATTCGGTTATGATGCTGATAAGATACTAAAGTCAAAATTCGTTAAACTATATCCGAAGTGGCTGCGGCCTTACGGCAGGCTTTATGCCTACTAGCTTTGAGGTAAACACATGGCACGCGTTCTCATAGTATCCAGTGACAACGAAACGAGGTCGGCTCTGCGCAGGAGCCTGGCTCAATATAACCTGGCATGCTCTTTCAGCTCGCACAACAACGGCGTCCGCGAGGCCATTGCCAGCACAAAACCCGATATCCTCCTGTACGAGGTCAAAGTTGACCATTCCGACACCGAGATATCGGAAGCCATTAAGCGACTGAAAAAGAGAGAGAACCTGCCGGTGATTGCACTCATTCCGGAAGGACTGCTTGACAGTATAAAACCTGACCTCGACGCCGATGATTTTATCCTAAGTCCCGCCAACGTCAAGGAAATGAATTTCAGGATAAAACGACTCCTCGTGAAAAAAGTCGATGATGAAAGCAACGAACAGATAAAGTTCGACGTACTGACCATAGACCCGACTTCCTGCGAGGTCACCGTCAACGGCCGGATAGTCGAGCTGACCTTTAAAGAGTATGAGCTACTCAAGCTGCTGGCGGGCAACCCGGGACGCGTTTACACCCGGGAAGTCCTGCTGGATAATATCTGGGGCTATGACTACTTCGGGGGTGACCGCACCGTGGACGTACATATACGGCGACTCCGCAGCAAAATCGAGAACGCGAACCATACCTATATTGAAACGGTAAGAAACATCGGCTACAGGTTCGTTAAAAACGTCTAGTCGGGCACACCCATCTTTTTCCATAAATATCCGCCGTATTCGCCACAATCCCGCGTTTATGTAACACGTCCGTAATATTACCGGTCTATTATTCAGATATATGGATGGGTAACGGTTTGCGTTTTTGTCTTTGTCTTCCTCTTTCCTCGTGTAATGACTCAGTATTAAAAGTGCTTATAAATGTCACCCTGAGCAAAGCGAAGGGTCCCGTAATGACGGGATGTAAATCTGTTATGCCCCACATCTCCCCGAGATTCTTCGTCGCTCCGCTCCTCAGAATGACGTTTAATACAACCCTCCGTGTAACACAGATTTAACATACCTGTAACCTAAAGGAAATATGTCCCGGCTATACTTGACATATTGATATAGTCGGGAGGTGAGGAAAATGTCTGTCAATAACGGAGATACCGCTTGGATTTTAATGTCCTCGGCGCTCGTCATGCTGATGACGCCCGGACTGGCTTTGTTTTACGGGGGTATGGTGCGGCGTAAGAACCTCCTCTCCACCATCATGATGAGCTTCGCTTGCCTGGGCCTGATCGGGCTGCTCTGGGTTATCTACGGTTACAGCCTGAGTTTCGGTACTGACCACGGCGGGATAATCGGGGGATTCAATTTCCTCGGTCTGATGAACGTCGGCCAGGAGCCTTCATCGGTTTACGCGTCCACCGTTCCCCACCTGGCTTTCATGATATTCCAGGCGATGTTCGCCATTATCACGGTCGCCCTGTTCACCGGCGCGGTAGTGGAAAGGGTGAAATTCATCGCCCTGCTGATTTTTTCCGTCCTTTGGCTGACCGTGGTCTACGTCCCCGTGGCACACTGGGTCTGGGGCAGCGGCGGCTGGCTGGCTGAATTGGGCGTTCTCGATTTTGCCGGAGGCGCCGTAGTCCATATCAATGCCGGCGTCTCGGCGCTGGCCCTGGTGCTATTACTGGGTAAGCGGCGCGGCTTTCCGCAGGACGCCATGGAGCCCAATAATATCCCGCTGGTCGTCCTCGGCGCCGGGTTACTCTGGTTCGGCTGGTTCGGTTTTAATGCCGGCAGCGCCCTGTCCTCAGGCGGACTGGCCTCAAGTGCCTTCGTCGCCACCAACACCGCGGCAGCCGCGGCGGCTTTCACCTGGATGATTTTAAGCTGGATTCATAAGCGGCCCACTGTCCTTGGCACGGTTACCGGGGCAGTGGTCGGTCTGGTAGCCATCACCCCCGCCGCCGGATTCGTAACACCCCTCGCCGGTATCGCTATCGGGGCTATTGCTTCGGTTATATCCTACTACGGCATGCTCCTTCTAAAGATAAAACGAGGTGTGGATGACTCGCTGGATGTCTTCGCCTGTCATGGATTGGGCGGCATCTGGGGGGCTCTGGCTACGGGTATCTTCGCCACCTTAGCGGTGAACTCCGCCGGAGCCGACGGACTGCTCTACGGCAATACCACGCAACTCCTCAAGCAGCTGTTAGGTGTGGTATCGGTTGGCGGCTTCGCCTTCGCGGCTACCTGGGTCCTGGGTAAGCTGGTCGATGTCACCGTCGGCTTGAGGGTGGGCCAGACGGAAGAGACGGTGGGACTTGACCTCTCGCAGCACGGGGAAAGGGCTTACGGAGGTCTGCTGCGATGAAAAAAATAGAAGCTATTATCCGCGAAGAAAGATTGAAAGCCGTGAAGGAAGCGTTAGAAGAAAAGAGCTACTTCGGCATGACGGTCAGCGAGGTCAGCGGCCGCGGCAAACAAAAGGGAATCTCACTGCAATGGCGCGTCGGCGAGTACCGGGTAGACCTTCTGCCCAAGCTCAAGATAGAACTCGTCGTGCTTGACGAGGATGTTACGGCGGCTATAGACGCTATCGTGAGAAACGCCAGGACGGGAGAAACCGGCGACGGCAAGATATTCGTCCTCCCGGTGGAGACCGTGGTGCGTGTACGGACCGGAGACAGAAATGAAGCCGCCATCTAAAAATCCCGGGAGGTGTGATGATAAAAAATAATGGGTGACAAAATCCAAAATAAAGTTTACAATAACAGCATAACAGGAGGGATAAGATGACGAAAAGGAGCAAGGAAGAAGCCAGGGAATATATTCTGAAGATGGCTAAGGAGCACGATGTCAAGTTTATCTGGTTATGGTTTACCGATATCCTGGGTATCCTGAAGAGTTTTGCCATCACTGTAGAAGAGCTGGAAGGAGCGCTGGAAGAAGGGATGGGCTTTGACGGCTCATCGATTGAGGGTTTCGCCCGCATCGATGAGAGCGACATGGTCGCCATGCCCGACCCCGATACCTGGCAGCTGCTGCCCTGGACCCCGCCGGAGCACCGCGCCACGGCACGTATGTTCTGCGATATTTTAAGGCCGGGCGGCCAGCCTTTCGAGGGCGACCCCCGCAACGTCCTGAAAAGAAACCTGGAAGAAGCCGCGGACATGGGCTATACCTTCTATGTGGGGCCCGAACTGGAGTATTTCTACTTCAAACAGAAGAACAGCGACCCCAGCTCTTATACCACCGAGTTCCTTGACCATGGTGGCTACTTCGACCTTACCGTGCGAGATGCCGCTATTGAGTTGAGAAGGGAAACCGTCGAACAGCTGGAGAAAATGGGCATCGGGTGTGAATATTCCCACCACGAGGTAGCCAACAGCCAGCACGAAATAGATATGCGATACACGGATGCCCTGACCATGGCGGACAGTGTCATGACCTACCGCCTGGTGGTCAAAGAAGTAGCCCTGAAAAATGGCGTGTATGCCACCTTTATGCCCAAGCCTGTTTTCGGCATCAACGGCAGCGGCATGCACGTTCATCAGTCGTTGTTTAAAGGCGACCGAAATGCATTTTTCGATACCAAAGACCCCTATCACCTCTCCAAAGAAGCCAAGGGCTATATCGCCGGCATCCTCAAGCACGCGCCGGAAATTACCGTCGTATGCAACCAGTGGGTCAACTCTTATAAGCGTCTTGTCCCCGGCTACGAAGCCCCTGTTTATCTCTCCTGGGCGCGGCGTAATCGTTCGGACCTCGTCCGCGTACCGGAATACCGTCCCGGGCGCGAAAAAGCCACGCGCATCGAGTTCCGGTCGCCGGACCCCGCCTGCAATCCCTACCTATGCTTTGCGGTAATGCTGGCGGCGGGACTGGAAGGTATCAAGAACAACTACCCGGTCCCGGACCCGATAGAGGAAAACGTCTACGAGATGCGACCCGAAGAAAGAGAGGCGCGCAACATCGGGATGCTCCCCGGCAGTCTGACGGAAGCCATCCGGCTGGCGGAAAACAGCGAACTGATGCGGGAAACCCTCGGCGACCACGTCTTCAGGTCTTTTATCGAGAACAAGAAAAGGGAGTGGGACGAATACCGCATCCAGGTAACCGAATATGAACTGAAGAAATGCCTGCCGATAATGTAGTTGAGGGCTGCTATGACTGAGTGGCGTGATACCCGCCGACTTCGCGTGGGCATGGGACAGATAAACTCAACCGTTGGCGATTTTACGGGCAACCAGCGTAAAATCCTCAGGACGATTAAGGAAGCTAAATCTTCGGGCGTGGATATATTGACCTTTCCCGAGCTGGCTATTTGCGGCTACCCGCCCGAAGACCTCCTTTTCAAGCCGCAGTTCATCGCCGATAATCTCCGTGCGCTGGACAAGGTCGTTAACGCTTCCACGGGGATTACGGTCATTGTCGGCCTGGTCGACGCTAACCAGGATATCTACAACGCGGCGGCGGTCATTCACGACGGCAGGCATATAGGCACCTATCATAAGATATTTCTCCCCAACTACGGTGTCTTTGATGAAAACCGCTACTTCCGCGCCGGCGACGCCTGCCCGGTCTATATTATCGCCGGTATCAACATCGGCATCAATATCTGCGAGGATATCTGGCACGAGTCAGGACCAGCCACGACGCAGGCATATTCCGGCGCCGAGATTATCATCAATATCAGCGCTTCCCCCTATCATTACGGTAAGGGCAATTTCCGGGAGCGCATGATTGTCGCGCGAGCCGCCGACAACGTGGCTATTCTGGTCTTTAATAATCTCGTTGGCGGCCAGGATGAGCTTGTCTTTGACGGCAACAGTCTGATAATGGATGAAAAAGGACAGCTCATCGCCCGCGGCCGGCAGTTCGAGGAAGACCTGATTATCGCCGACCTCGATATCGAGAATGTTTTCCGCACCCGCCTCCACGACCCCCGCTGGCGGCAGGGACTGCTGCGCCGAAAAGAAGAGGGATGGCAAATTTCCGAAATCATCAAAGTCTCGGAAAAAGCCTTCATCACAGATAAACCGCCCTTATCCCTCCATAACGTCGAGGTGCTCGACCTTCATGAGGAAATTTACGAAGCGCTGATCCTCGGCACGCGCGACTATATCACCAAGAACGGTTTTAAGAAGGTCTTAATCGGCCTTTCCGGCGGTCTTGATTCGAGCCTGGTCGCCACCATCGCCGTCGATGCCCTGGGAAAATCCAACGTAATCGGGGTAGCCATGCCTTCACGTTTCTCATCGGAAGGCAGTCTATCGGATGCCAAAGCACTCGCGAAAAAACTCGGCATCAAACTCTATACCATACCCATCGAGCCGGTCTTCCAGGCGTTTCTCGACTCTTTATCCGGGTATTTCAAAGGCATGGAACCGGACACCGCCGAGGAAAATATTCAGGCACGTATCCGCGGTACGCTTCTCATGGCGCTTTCCAACAAGTTCGGCTGGCTGGTGCTGACCACCGGTAATAAAAGCGAGATGGCTACCGGTTATTCCACCTTGTACGGAGACATGGCCGGGGGCTTTGCCGTGATTAAAGACGTCCCCAAGACAATGGTATATAAGCTCGCTTCTTTCCGCAACCAGCGTGCCGGGTTTGACCTGATTCCCGAGGCGATTATAAAGAAGCCGCCATCCGCCGAACTGCGCCCCGACCAGGCGGATACGGACACTCTGCCCCCTTATGAAGTTCTCGACCCCATTCTGACATCCTATGTAGAAGAGGATAAAAGCATCGAGCAGATTGTCGCCGCCGGTGCCGATGAAAAGGTCGTCCGGCATACCGCCAGGCTGGTGGACATGAGCGAGTACAAGCGGCGGCAGGCACCCCCGGGCGTAAAAATTACCCCCCGCGCCTTCGGGCGTGACAGGAGACTCCCCATTACCAACCTCTTTAAAAAAGACTAGCGCTTCTTCTCTTACCCCTGGTTATACACTAACAACCACCTACGACCGTTTTCTACTTGGTACTCTTCCCCAACTGCGTGCTATAATAACCAGAAAGTATCTAAGGGGACGTCATGGACCAGCCTGTCGGAGCCGATGCCGAGAATAAACTGATAGCTATCCTTAAAGTGCTGAGCGAGTCTTCCGCGCCCCTGGGGTCGATTACTATCGCCCGGAGACTGAGGCAGGAAGGCGTTTTTCTCAGCGAGCGCGGCGTGAGGTACCACCTGAAAATCGCCGACGAACGCGGCTACACCGAGCCAGGAGGAAGAGACGGACGCACGCTTACTACCCGGGGCAGGCAGGAGGTTAAGGAAGCGCTGGCTTCACAGCAGCTCGGCTTTGTCCGCGATAAGCTGGAACTGCTGGCTTACCTGACGACCTTCGACCCCGAAAAACGTACCGGCCAGCTGGCTATCAATACGTCCATTATTGATAAAGGCAAGTTTAAAAAGGCATTAGCCGCCATGAAAGGCGCATTCCAGGCCGGATTGTGTGTCAGCGAGCTGGTGGCAACGGGGGAGGAAGGAGAGAAACTCGGCTCGGTGGTCGTGCCTGAAGGTAAAATCGGTCTGGCTACCGTTTGCGGCGCTACCATCAACGGTGTCCTCCTCAAGGCCGGGGTGCCCACGGAATTCAAATTCGGCGGCGTTCTGGAAATCAGGGACAGGCAGCCACGGCGCTTCGTGGCGATTACCGAGTACGCCGGTACGTCCACGGACCCGTCGGAGCAGTTTATCCAGGCGAAGATGACCGGTGTCAACCAGGCTGCCCGTACCGGGAGCGGTAAAATACTGGGGGCGTTCCGCACCATACCGGCGCCGGCCAGGGAAGTCGTCGAAGATATGAAAGTTAAACTCGAGTCAGCCGGCGTCAGCGGAATTTATGCATTGGGCGACACCAGCGAACCGCTCTGCCAGATTCCGGTAGCCCTGAACAGAGTAGGCATAATCCAGATCGGCGGACTGAATCCTATTGCTGCCGCCGTTGAATCCGGAATAGAAATAGAAAACATCGCCGAGAGCGGGATGATAGACTTCGAGCAGCTGATAAATTACCGAGAACTCTAGACTAATTTTTCCCGGGCTGCCCTTTCTTCCGCTGTTCATCCACCAGGTCTTCCAGAGTCGTTGACCCCAGCACACCCTCCATCGCCTCTTTGAGTCGACTCCAGACATCACGGGCGGCGCAGTAGCCGGAACGGTGACACACGTCAGGATTATCGACACATTCCACCGGAGCCGCTGGTCCTTCGAGCAGTCGTGTTATCTCCGTCAGTTTGATATCTCCGGGCTTTCTCGCCAGGGAGACGCCGCCCCTGGGCCCCTTGGTACTGCGCAGGACTCCTCCGGCGATTAACGGGGCTATCAGGCGTTCAAGGTACGGCAGCGAAATCTGCTGTCGCCGGGCGATATCTTTCAGAAAAACCGGTCCCTCTCCCTTGTGCATGGCTAATTCCAGGAGGGCCCTGGTCCCGTAACGCGTCCGGGTGGTGAGTTTCATCGGACTACCTCTGCATGAACATATTGTTGACTATTCCCGTCAACATAGTAAACGATAGCATTATCATCGATATCATGTCAAGAAGAAATGACTTTCGCTTTCATCGTCGACGAGTCTTTCAGAAGGAGAGGGGGAAGAAATATAAAGAGGGGGCTTGACGATTCTCCCTTATTCCCTCCTTACCAAGGAGGGATACAGAATGTAGAAAACCAAAAATATAAGGGTTTGTACAATCATCCTCTCCCCTTAGTAAGGGGAGAGTTAGAGAGGGAATTAACCACCGGGCTAAGCAGCGAATGATGCGAGGGCGGCCTGGGTGGGAATCCTTCGACAGGCTCAGGATGAGCGAAGGGATAACCACCGGGCTAAGCAGCGAATGATGCGAGGGCGGCCTGGGTGGGAAAAGATAACACACGAGGGGTGGAGGGGATATTTTTATTTACGCCAGACGATATGGCACTGCCACTTGGGGGAAGTCTTGGGGAAATCCGACCGGAAATGGGCGCCGCGGCTTTCCTCCCTGATTAAGGCGGCTTCCGTCATGAGCCGGCCCGTTAATACCAGGTTATTCAGCTCATAAGACGGCTGGTCCGTAGGCGGACGCAGCGTCTGCTGCCAGGAAGCCAGAATACCGGCAGCCTGGTTCAGACCGACCTTATCGCGAATGATACCGACCTTGTCCCAGTGCAGCTGCTGGAGAACGGACAAACCCGGCGCGGGGACCGTTTTGAGATTCGGCCTCTCACCGAGTGATGCATACATGTTTTTCACTTCAGGTTCGTCCCGCGACCTCTTTTTAGGCTTGCCTCTTGTCCTCTCGATGATCCTCTTGCTGAAAACAATCGCTTCCAGCAGGGAATTCGAGGCAAGGCGGTTAGCGCCGTGAACTCCGGTACAGGCTACCTCGCCGGTGGCAAACAGTCCGGCAATGCTGGACTCGCCCCAGCTGTTCGTCTTGACACCGCCAATCATGTAATGAGCGGCCGGTGCCACCGGTATCATATCCCTGGTAATATCGAGGTTATGGTCAAGACAGAAGCGGTAGATATTGGGAAAACGCGTCGTGATGGTGTGGGGAGGCAGGTGGGTA
>Ga0209427_10000882_pt1 | contig 33393 bp, 23 predicted proteins | sample DeeMarSWOR136_30_FD_187465 | JGI IMG/M metagenome (GOLD analysis project Ga0209427, IMG submission 187465) | Marine sediment microbial communities from White Oak River estuary, North Carolina - WOR-1-36_30 (SPAdes) (version 2) | ecosystem: Environmental > Aquatic > Marine > Intertidal zone >...
TGGCAGATAATCAAGAAACTACGCACCAAGACAAATCTATCGCTTGCCAGACTACCACCGTTGATGTTAGACTGGCTTGGACCTGACTATGCGACCAGGAAGAATTGCTCTTGAGGGGGTACGATCTACCCTGTTATCCCTGGCAATTGTCTCGCTACTATTGTCAAGTAGTGCTATTCTATCGAGCAAAACTGAAGGGGAGCTTATGAGCTTTGACTGATGAAACCACAAACACCACGCAATATCGGAATATTCAATACTGTAGCAAACAGCATCGGTGTTTTCGGGTATTTCAGCCCGTTCATAAGCGAGCACTTGGGAATACTCGTTGTTGCGTTCCCGTACTGTCTTGTTGGCTTCTTAATTGGCTTGACTGGATTGCTTCTTTGTCTGAAATTGAGAGGGACACCTGAACATAAGAGCCTAATGTGTCAGGGTGTAGTTTGCAACGTTGTCTCTTATGTTCCATATGTAATATGGTTCATCTTTGTATCGCAAGGATTTGTATTGACCGATTGAAGATGTCAGAGGCCAACTTTCTTCGGCCTCCGCTGCTCTTAATGGGAGGGGCGAGTGACCCGCCATGGCCTGCGACCCCGGCATGTCGCTGACACACTCGCCGTTATCGCGTGCAGCGCTGCTGGCTTCCGAATGGAGAAACCCTTGGCCCAATGCGATTTTGTCAAATTTCGGGGCTGACTACCTTCACTTGCGTTATGGCTGACCATTCACCTTTCCTTAAGCCTTACATATCTCGTTACCTCGATACACATTAAGTTCCGTTCTGGTCTGGTGGCTAACCTTTGACCAGGCTGGATTAGCCAGCTTGCCCACATTAGCTTTCGTGGCGCACCCACAACTCACTTCCGCCGTTTCCCTTTGACTGCTGTCTTGAGGACATTGCGCCCGGCTTGGGCGGTGTCGGTACCGATCTCCTCGGCAGCTTCTATCGCACCGCTCGTGGCATGCTCAACAGCCTCCGCCGTATCCGCACCAATCTCAGCCGCGGCCTTGACAGCGCCGTCTACCGCGGTGACCGCCGTCTTGCCGACATCGGCTCGGATGTCTGATGCCCCTTTAACCACTCCTTTTACGGAAGACTTGATGGCCACGCCGGCATCAGTGCCGGCCTCATTGGCAGCCTCCACTGCTCCAGCCACAACCTGGGCAACTGCCTTTTCCGTCGCCACCGCCCCAGAATGCCAGATAGCTGATCCGGCTTATGGCTCCGGCAACTATGGCCGCAACGGTGCTAATCAGAATGTCTCTGTGCTTGATGTGGGAAAGCTCAGGAGCGATGACCCCTTCAAGTTCGTATTCATCGAGCATCTCGCGCAATCCGGCTGTCACGCACACGGCACTATGGCTGGGTCCTCTCCCGGTCGCAAATGCATTGGGTGCGGCGGCAGGAGACACATACACGCGAGGCATCGGCAGCCCGGCACGTCTGGCGAGCCGGGCCACCGCGTTCCATAGCCCGGGGTCGTCTTCTTCGGAGACCTCGACGGCTCGCATCGTCGCCAGAGCAATCTTGTCACTGAAAAAGAATGCAAACAGATTCATTACTGATCCAATCACCAAGGCAGGCAACAGGGCTGACTGGCCCCCAATTAGATAACCTATCGCCAGACACAGGCCCATTAGTCCCCCCATCAACAACACGGTTTTTGTACTGTTCCAAAATTTGTACATCATATATATCTCCCTGTATAAATTTTTCTTGCTCCATACATTATTATTCACTGACTACTATTTTGCCACAACTCCTTTCATACCACCTGATATAAGTGTTGCGAGATTCGCCAGAATTCTTGGCAGCATAAGACCTCGCGGGCAGGCAAGATACTTGGGCTGCCAGACAGGATCGAATTTTTCTTTGTATTGCCGCAGACCCTGGAAGTTGTAGAAGTGTTCCCCGTGACGAAAGACAAACGTACCGACTTTGTGCCAGAGAGGCGCAAGGGTTCTATCCTCAAGCCCCGACATTGGAGCCATACCAAGGCTGAACCAATCGTAGCCTTGCTGTTTGCCCCAGAGCATAAGCTCAACGAACAGGTAATCCATAATTCCACTTGGGGCTGAAGGCAGGTGCCGCATCAAGTCTATCGAGAGTTCATCATGTTCCGCACCGGGCCAGATGTTGGCAAAGGCGATGATGTTTGTCCCCTGTCGAACAATCGCGACGGGCAGCTTCTTTATATACTCCGGCCCAAAGAAACCAAGGGAGAATCCTTTTTCTCTGGTGTTCTTGCCACTCAACCAGGCGTCTGAGATTCGCTTGAGTTCATCCAACAGAGCCGGCACTTGATCTGGCGGAGCAACGCTGAACGTACAGTTCTCTCTTACAGTTTTGTTATATGCATGACGCAGTCCTTTCCGGGACGAACCTTCAAGCGAGAAATTCTTCAGATGGACTCTGCCTTCTTCTCCCAGCTTTAGAAACGTCATGCCCAAATCGAGGTAGAGGTTCAGGTTTGCAGTTTCAATCTGATAGAACACAGGCCAGCCGTCAAGACGATCACACAGCTCGCGGTACCTCCACAAAAGAGATTCCCACTCCTGTCTGGGTCCAACGGGGTCGCCCATGGCAATCCAACTGCGTCCTTCAATGCCATACATTATGAAGCAACTGTGGCTTTCGCTGAGCAAAAAAGACTTGTCACCCAACAGAGCCAGATATGCGTACGTCTTCGGCGAACGCCTCACGATGTCCTCGACCGCCTGCACAGTCTCTGGCTGAGTTGGCAAAGGCTCCATGGTGCGAGGGGACAATAGTCTCACAACACCATAAAGCAGGACCATTGCGGCTGCCCCCGTGGTCGCGCGCATAAACCTCGGTGCATCGGCGTTTAGAGCAAAACGCCACCAGAGCTGACCGGAATACTCCAAATGCTTATTGGAGAAAATGCCCAGCCAAGCGGCGCTGATGAGCACAGCGGTTATCATAATGGCCCATGTAGGAGTGAGCCGCTCACTTATCACGGAAGCCTTTCTATAGAACTCACGATGACAAGGCAAGAATATCAGCAGCATTACGGCAAGTATAATTGCCTCTTCGTAATCCAGGCCTTTCAGCAGCGAAAGAACGATTCCCAAACCCAGCAAGGCAACAGTGAGATGATAGGCCGCATCAACGCGGGCCGAATCCCGCGGGCCAGTATCAGCAAACAGGCACCGGCGAGGCTACCCAAGAAGTGAGAAAGCTCCGTTGCAGCAAGTGGCAGCAGCTCCGCCAGCCAGGCGATCCGGCCCTTTGCCGCGGGCAAGGTGCCGGAGAAAAGCAGTATGACACCGGCGATGAAACTCGTAGCCGCAAGGACGTGAGGTGTGACCACCGAACTCCATCTGCCAAAGGCGATCTCAAACCTTCGCAGGGCATGTTTCTTCGCAGCCAGTTCGTGAACAGCCAGCAACGTTGTGGCCACGGCAAAGGGAAGCAGGTAGTAGATCAGCCGGTATAATACAAGCGAACTGGCTATTGCCGATTTCTCCAAGCGGTCCGACAGCAATAGCATGATCACGGCCTCAAAGACACCAAGGCCACCGGGTACATAGCTTAATAAACCGGCTGCCTGGGCAAGCATGAAGATGCCAAGGAATTTGATATACGTCAGCTTTGCAACGGCAGGTAGCAGGGCATAAAGAACACCACACGCCAAGAGCCAGTCGAGCGAGGCAACTGCAATTTGACCGACAGAAATCCGAACAGACGGTATGGAGAATTCCCATCCACGGATCGTTAGAGGTCTTCGCCTCAAGGCAATGACAATTAGATATGCAGCTACAACTGCGATGAAGATCATGCCGAGGGGCCTTACCGTGGCAAAGGGAATATGCAATACGGCAGGAATTTCACGAGGTTCCAAAACAAAGACCGCCCCCCCAATGGCGAAGAATCCGAGCCAGAAAGTCAGCCCGCAGAAAATGACTAACTTGGCCACCTCCCCCGCGGACACCCCGAGGGCTGAATAGATACGGTACCGCGCCGTGCTGCCGCCAACGATAGTCATGTTGTGGCTGAACACATAGCCGATAAACGATGCCAGAGCTATCTTCGGGTACTTCAGACAGTGGCGGATATAGCGAAGCGCCAGAGTATCGTATACCGTGAGCACCCAATAATCCAGGAAAGTCAGCAGTATCGCGAGGCCAAGAAATGCCAGCCGGATGGCCTTGAGTTCAGCAATGATATCGCGCAAGTGATAATGCCTGAGTTCACGGTGCAGTACGAGAATCGCCACTACAAACAGACCCAGGCTGATAACATAACCAGCGCTATGTATCAGACTCTTTCTCATCAAAATATTACTCTGACCTTTGTGTCACAACACGACCGATTTTACCACCTAACTCTATCGTAGAACACTCTCTTGGCAATCTCGGCACAGCCGATGTAAGCCGCTACGATCACCGCCAGAACGCCGAGCCATCGGATCGGTAATGGCTCGAAGCCCAGGATCGCCTTGACCGGACTGAATGGCAGGAAAAGGGCGATCGCTATTACGGCTGCGGTTGCGATCAGCAAATACCGGCTCGGCTTGCTTCTGGTGAGCGATCTGCGGGTTCGAACGACCAGCACAATCAGTGTTGCCGAGACTATCGACTCCGCAAACCAGGCGGTTCTGAATTGCTCTTGCGATGCGTGCAGAAAAAGCAGTAAGCAGCCAAACGTAAGATAGTCAAAGACTGAGCTGAGCAGGCCAAAGACAAGCATGAACCTGCGAATTACCTTGATGTCCCAGCGGCGCGGCTTGTCAACGACCTCCGGGTCGACGCTGTCCGTGGCAATGGCCATTTCCGGCAGGTCGGTGAGCAGGTTCGTCAAGAGAATCTGCTTTGGCAATAACGGCAAGAAAGGCAGGAACAGCGAGGCTCCTGCCATACTGAACATGTTTCCGAAATTAGCGCTTGTGGCCATGAATACATATTTCAACGTGTTTGCAAATGTCTTTCTGCCCGCCCGGATCCCATCGAGCAGCACCTTAAGGTCCTTTTCCAGCAGCACAATTTCGGCCGCTTCTTTCGCGACGTCCACAGCCTGATCAACCGATATGCCCACATCGGCGGCGTACAATGCCGTGGCATCGTTTATTCCGTCGCCCATAAAGCCCACAACATTACCCGCTTTTTTCAATGCCAGAATGATCCGCTCCTTCTGATTCGGCTCCACCTCGGCGAAGATGTGCACCTTGCCGACTTTGTGTAACAGGGCCTCATCGTTCATCTTGCGGATTTCCGCCCCCGTCAGTAGTCCTCCTGTGCCTATCCCAATCTGCTTGCCGATGTGGACGGCAACGTGTCTGTTGTCGCCCGTGACTATCTTCAGTGACACGCCGAGCTTGCTCAGTTCCTTTACTGTTAGGGCGACATCTTCTTTGGCCGGGTCAGAAAAAGTCAGCAGTCCCAGAAATGTCATGGCGGACTCATGGTCCTTGGTGATCGTCTCCTGACCATCGAGGTGGCGGTATGCGACTGCCAACACGCGAAGGCCGGATTTCCCGGATTCTTCAAGAAGTCTCTCAACTTGCTCGCGGGCTGCCGAGATTTCGATGTTTGTGCCGTTCCACAATTCTGCAGCCGAGCATATCTCCAGCACATTGGTTACCGACCCTTTGGCAACGATCACTCGCTCATCACCCTTCGAGACGAGGATACTCAACCGCTTTCGGACAAAATCGTACGGGACCTCGTCCAGTTTGGCAAAGCCGGCGATGTCGAGTTGCCGGTACGCTCGGATAGCCTCATCAATTGGATTGGCAAAGCCGCTCTCAAAGCTGGAGTTAAGGTAGGCATGGAACAGGACCTTGTCGCTCTTATGGGCGTTGGCGTCGATGAAAGCTTCCAGATTAACACGCCCGTCAGTCAGTGTTCCCGTCTTGTCGGAGCATAAAACATTCATACTGCCGAAATTCTCGATAGATGAGGGACGCTTTACGATGACTTTCTTCTTAGCCATCTCTCTCGCGCCCTGGGCGAGGTTCACGCTGACAATCGCCGGTAGTAGCTGCGGCGTCAGGCCGACAGCCAATGCCATGGAAAAAAGGAATGCCTCAAGGACCGGTCGGGAAAGATACGTGTTCACTGCGAAGATCACGACCACCAGCAGCAGCGTGACCTCCATTAGATAGTAGCCAAAGCGCCTCAGGCCTCGCTCGAACTCCGTCTCCGGAGCTCTTATCTCCAGCCTTTGGGATATCTTCCCGAATTCTGTCTGTTTACCGGTATGAACGGCAACGGCTTTGCCTATCCCGCTTGCGACATTCGTGCCCATGAAAAGGACGTTTCGCCTCTGTGCCAGAGGGGTCTCCTCGGGCAGGAGACCTACGGCTTTTTCCACCGGATAGCTTTCTCCGGTTAACGCGCTTTCGTTAACATAGAGGTTCTTAACCTCGACAAGGAGGCAATCTGCCGGCACGTTTGTGCCGGCGGACAGAATGACTACATCGCCGGGTACAATATCACCCGCGACTACCTCCATTTCACGACTATCCCGCAAGACAGTTGTTTTGACCTCGACTAGGTCGAGCAATCGGCGCACGGCATCGGTGGCGCGAAACTCCTGCCAGAAGCCGAGCAGACCGCTGACCGCAATGATCAGAAGGATAATCGAGGCATCGGTGAGATCATGCAGGAAGAGAGATATTGCCGCTGCAAAGATGAGGATCAGGACAATAGGACTATTGTACTGTGCTATGAGGACCCGCAGCCAAGTAGTTCGCTTGGCCGGCACAAGCACATTTCTGCCGTAAGTCCTGAGACGTTGCGCTGCCTCATCGCTCATCAAACCTGCTGTTGAAGTGTGTAACAGGTTCAGTAGGTCCTCCGAACGTATGCCCCAGTACTTGTTCGTACTTTGCTCCATCTGCGAATATCTTCCTTGTCTCCGGGTGCGTTACAAGCGAGAGTCACGGGTGCGATCGCGTCGAGCGAGCCACGCTTTATTGTCCATTCGCCTCAACGCTGACCTGGGGCGTCTTTCCCGCCTAATGCCGCCTTGACCATAAAATAACGGCTGATGCCATCAAGGCAGACTATGCCCTCGAGGTGCCCCTTGTCCACGACCGCAACCGCCGTTTTCTGCTTCGACAGCAGCGTTCTGTAAACATCCTCAAGAGACGTCTGTGGGCCTACGGAGGTGAAACTGCCATCCATCACTTCAGAAACCGCAATATCGAGACCTTTCTCGTGAACGCTTGACAGAATACGATCACGGGTCAGTATTCCTTCAAGGCCCTGCTCTGAGATAATGGGGAAGTCTTCCTGACAGCCATGGTAGAATTGCTCAAGAGCCTCTGAGAGCAACTGGTCGGGACGTAAGGCCCGGAATTCCCGCACCATCACCTCCTTGGCGGGAACATCGTGCAATAGAGATTTCAGGACCACTTGCCGTTTTTCGCTCCCGGCACCTATATACAGAAACAGCCCTATCAATGCGAGCCACCAGTTGAAGAATATCCCGAACAGAACGAACAGCATTGCAAGGCCCTGCCCGATCGCTACGGCAGCAGAGGTTACCCTGACGTAGTCCATCCTCGTAGCTAAGATACCGCGGAGGATTCTTCCTCCATCCATCGGAAAAGCCGGTATCAAATTAAAGATTGCGAGCATAATATTGACGCCGATGAGCCCAGCGAAAAAGGCCCACGCGGAATCTGGATAGAGATTCGGCGCGCGAACTCCGGTCCAATGGCCGACGAAGAGAAACAGTATTGCGGCGATAGCCAGGTTGATCAGGGGCCCAACAATAGACGTAGCAATTTCCTGGGCGGGTTTCTCGGGCATCTCCTCCATGGTGGCCACCCCGCCTATTGGGAGCAGAGTGATGCTCTTGGCCTCTTTCCCAAAGCGCCTTGCAATCAGACTATGGCCGATCTCGTGTATCAGAACGCAAATGAAGATGGCACATATGAAAAGGGTTGCTAGAATGGCACTGTGAAGGCCACGCTGATTTAGTACCGAGATAAATATGAAGAACAGAAGGAGAAAGAACGTAATGTGAATCCTGAAGTTTATCCCAAATATCTTGCCGATATTGACTGACCATTTCATGACTGGACACTCCTTCTAACTGCTCCTTTTCATTGGGTACCATCACCTTATGACTATAAGGTGCTTGGACCGACACCATGAGCGAGCTACGGCGACGACCAATACGGACGCAAAGCTCACCAAGTGGTTAGTCCGATACGGTCTCATTGCACCTTGATGAACACGAAGTGATGCATCTCGCCGCTCTGCACACGAAGCCTCACGCCCTTCTTCAGATCATATTTCTTCAGTTCTCGCTCAAACTCGGCTACACTCGCAACAGCGCGACCCTGTACGTCCAGAACAACGTCATAAGTCCTGATACCTGCTTTTGCAGCTGCGCCAAGCGGATCGATTGAGGTGACTATGACGCCACGGAGATCCACACGGCCGAGTTGGCGCGCAATCTCGGGTGTGAGTGTTTCCATTCGCATGCCAAGTTCAGACTGTGGCTGCTCTGACTGCTTCTGAGCCTGTTTGCTTTCGAGCTCGCCTATTCTGACAGCGATAGTCTCTTTGCGCCCATTGCGAATCACCTCCACCTGCACAGTCCTATCGGGCTGCGTTGCGGCAACGAGAGAACGAAGCTGGACCGTATCCTTTATAGCCCTGCCGTCAAATCGTGTGATTATGTCTCCCTGTTTCAAGCCCGCCTTGTCCGCTGGTCCCTGTGGTGTAACCTCAGAAATGAGAACCGCATCGGTACTTTCACAGCCAAAGGACTTTGCCAGTCCCTCAGTCAGGTTCTGTATTGCGACTCCAAGACGACCCCGAATCACCCTGCCCCTCTCAATCAGGCTTTTCATCACGGCCTTGGTCATATTGCTTGGGATTGCGAAACCAACCCCGGAATAGCCTCCGCTCTGACTGAAAATCGCCGTATTTATTCCTACCACTTCACCCCGCAGGTTGACCAGTGGGCCGCCGCTATTTCCCGGGTTGATTGCCGCGTCGGTCTGGATGAAGTCCTCATAATCGACTATCCCTACGTTGGACCTGCCTTTGGCACTCACTATGCCCGCTGTTATAGTACTTGTCAGCGCAAAAGGATTGCCGGCTGCAATCACCCACTCTCCCACCTTGAGTTTGTCCGAGTCGCCGAGCGTTGCCGGCCGCAGGCCGTCCGCATCGATTTTGACGACAGCGACGTCCGTTTTCGGGTCGGCGCCGACTATCTTTGCCTTGAAACTTCGCTCATCAAACAGTGTCACAGTTACTTCATCGGCTTGCTCAACAACATGGTTGTTGGTAAGTATGTAACCAGCAGGATCTACTATGACGCCTGTTCCGAGACCTTGCTGCACGTAGCCATCACCGCGGTTGTCCTGATTGAAGAAGCGATCGAAATTCCGGTTGCCAAAGAAATCTCTGAAAGGAAAATCAAACCACCAGTCGGGCATTTGCCCTCTTTGCTGCTCCGGTTTCATAAGCTTGACCGAGCTGATGCTGACCACGAAGGGCCTGACATTCTCAGCGACATGCTCAAATACCGCAGAAAGGCTCTCTGCGGTCTTGATTTGCTCAGCCAGGGCACCCCTTGGTACCTCAACTGCCAGAACACTCGGGCAGAGATAATCAGACAACACTCCTGTGCAGTAAAACACTGTCACCACGACAACGATTATTCTTGCATATCTAAGCCTACTAATCATAAGACACCTCACTTTCTCTTCTTGCAAAGGCACGAAGCTGCAAAACAGCGCCCGCATACACGCGAATATTCGCCTGTATTACAAACTCTTTTTCTCCAAAAACCAGAGCAGAGCAATGATTCCAAAGCTGGAATCATCCCGACAGGTTGTCCCACTTGCCGTTCGAATTCGGCCTGCGGCCGGGTACTCTACGCAATGGCCTCCTTTCTGTCAACTGCCTTGGATAACGCCTCAATCGGCAGTGGCATCTGGTGGTAGCCCATGATCCGGTGGAAACGTCTCTCTGCCCCCAGCAATACTGTCCCACCCCACCGCCAGGCCATGTTCGCATTACGCCAACGCTTGACATCGCGACACAGATCATCGGCCCGTGAAAAGCAGCTCTCAAACATGTTCGTACTGCAACTGCCGACGAAACTCCTGTACTAAGCCCAGCGTGTTTGACCTTGGAACCGGATGGGCTATTGCCCCTTGACCTTGATTTTCGTTGGCTTTGCCTTCTCGCTCTTAGCTATACTGTCTGATTTGATTAAAGTGATCTAACTCCTTTATACGATTACCTTTCCAGGGGAATGGTCCACTTGGAAAGGATAAACGATGGAGCGACGATTTGAAGTACGCAAACGCAAAATTCTTCAGGAGGCTCAGATAAAGCCGCAAGTGTCTGATGGCATGTTGAAACGTCTGGAACAATTCGCCGGACCGTTCATAACCTCTCTGAAAAGACGCGAGCAGAAACAGCATGCTCAGGTCTATATCGCTGGCCTGTTGTCGGATCTGCAAAGGAAGAATGTCGAGTCGATTGCCTACCGACACGACCAAGACCGCAGGGGACTGCAACGGTTTATAGGGTCGGCACCGTGGGGCCACCGGCCACTGCAGCAAGAACTGGCACATCAGGTCGGTGCCGAAATCGGCCAAGACGATGGTGTAATTGTCTTTGACCCATCGGGACACGAAAAGTGTGGCAACGATTCGGTCGGTGTGCAACGTCAGTGGTTGGGTCGGCTGGGTAAAGTAGACAACTGCCAGGTGGGTGTCTACATGGGCTATGCTTCTCGCAGAGAGCATGCGTTGGTGGATACACGTCTGTATCTTCCAAAGGAATGGGCCAAAGACAAAGCTCGTCGAAACAAGTGCGGCGTACCGAAGCAGATTTGCTATCAAACACGTCACGAACTGGCGTTGGAAATGCTGAAACACAACAGCAAACATTTGCCTCATGGATGGATAGCTGGAGATGACGAAATGGGCCGTTCGAGCCGTTTTCGCAGGGATTTGCAGGTTTTGGGCGAACGGTATCTTCTGGCTGTTCCGTCTAATACCAGCATTCGTGACCTGGATGCTCCGCGTCCCTCGTATAGCGGTCGAGGCCAACCTGGTAAGCGGCCTTTTCAGCGTGTCGATCTGTGGCGTGATTCGCTGGCCAAGGATGCCTGGACGCGGATCGATGTGCGAGATGGCGAAAAGGGACCGCTGGTTGTGGAGATGGTCAAAAGACGTGTTTTGGCGCGAACCGAAAGAAACCGACACGACGCCACCGAAGAGCTTCTGGTAGTCACGCGTTCGCCGGATGAGACCGGCAAAATAAAGTACGAGTATCATCTTTCCAATGCGTCTGCGGATACACCGCTGGAGGAACTGGCACGTGTGGTTAAGGCTGAACATCGCGTGGAGGATAGCCTCAAACGAGCCAAGAGTGAGGCGGGTCTCTCGGATTACGAAGTACGCACTTGGGTAGGCTGGTATCATCATCAAATACTGTCGCTGATTGCGATATGGTTTCTGATCTTGGAGACCCGTCGCGGGAAAAAAATACACGCCGGCGATTACGATTCCGAAGGTCCGCAACCTTTTGGATTTACTGCTGCGTCGGGCTTGCGACCGCAGACATCCTGGCTGGGCGATACGCTTTGTAAGGCGTAAAAACGAACGAAGAGAGCTGGCTCGTTTTCATCATTATAAACGCCGTAACTTATTAGCTCCACTACGTGTTGCAGAGCGAAAATGAAATTAGACAGTACAGCTACAAAAATATCAGAATAATCCAAATGCGGTTCCATTCACTTAATACTCAGTTCATTCAACTTTAACAATGTTACGGATTCGACGCAACTTTTCGGAGCCCGAGAAGTAAACGTCGTTGCCGACGAATGTCGGCCAACCGGGCTGTTCCACCTTCCCAACTACATGAACCCTCAAATCCTTTGGATCGATACGAACCAGCACATCCTTCAGATACGTCCAAAGCATACCGTCCGGGCCGGGTACAAGCGCCAGAACCTCGTACGAAGGGTCCACCCAGTGAGGCCAATACGGATCATTCCCAACAGGCCATGGAAGGGCTTTGCGCAGAAGAACTTGGCCCGTAGTGACATCCACCCCGTAAAGAAGACCTGTGCCTCCGGGGCTGCCTTCCTTCTTCTCCATCGTCAGTCCAAGCACTCGCCCCGGCGCGACCTCGATAATCATTCCTGTAGTCCGCGCATCCGTGACCGGCACAATCTCTCGTACGATCTGTTGTTCACCCACATCATAGACAAACAGTTTACCCTCTTTGGTCCGGCGGTTGCTGTTCAACTCGTCGGACGCCGTAGAAGTAGATATAATAATCAGCCGCCCCTCCAGAGCCGGTGCAATCCAATGCACGGCGTAACCACTTAACGGCTTCCAGAAACCGTCCATTTTACGGGCCTTCGGCTCGTACCAGCCAAAGCCGCCCCCCGTGTAGTGACGCAAGCCGAAACCGCCGAAGTAGATCTTGCCGTCGACGCCGAGCGCCGAACTATGCATGAGCCCCACCCGGGTGGTCCTGTCAAAGTCTCCCAGGTACCTGGGATTACTTCTCACGTCACCCTGATTGAGTGCGGAATGGCCGGGAGGGCCGCCCTTGCTCAGCGTCCAGGGCCGAGCGGGGTCATAAACGAAAAGATGACCGCCGGAGTAACCGCTGGAATAGAGCATACTGCCGCAAACGATCTGCGTGTATGGGGCCAGCCCCGGGCGCGGGCCAAGAATAGCGGTCTGGTCGGTTCGAGGATCGAACACAAAGACACCTGCATAATCGTCGCCCGTGCCATAGAGCCGGCCGTCGGGCAGAACTGACATGGGATTAATGCGATGCGGGTATGACTCAACGCCCTCCAAGCGAATCGATTTCCAGCCCCGCGCTTCCGGGGAAGCATCTGCCTTGTCCTTCGGCGCTTTGGTTGCATCTTCCTGCAAGCGATACCAGAGCACCGCATTCCCTTCAGCATCCGGATCGATCTGATCGAAATACAGTTCCGGCCTCGGCACGGCTTTGTCCCAGAGCGAAGCCTGCTTAGGCCATGGCGGGTCGTCGTTGGTCTTTGGAATGGCCTTGCCGTGATAGAGCCAGTATTCCTTCCGGGGCGCTCCGCCTTCCTGCGGCACAATAGCCCATGCTCCTGGAAAGCTCTCCACGATATCCATCACCAACTCCGTCGGCGATTCCAGCAGAATCTGCTCTTGCCCGGTTTCAAGGTTTACCGCTACGAGATACCACGCGGGAATCATTCCGCTGGCGATATAGGCATGAGTATCGTCAACGCCCATCACGTAGCGGCTCCAGGCTCCGTTGGGATGGCTCGGCCCAACAGCACCGAAATCCTTGACGACTTTCTTGAGCTTCGGATCATAGATGTACAACCCGACTTTGTTGCCCCGCGTTCCTGTTCCGTAAATCCGCCCGTCGGGCCCGGTCGCAAGTGGGCGAACCTCTCCCCCAAGTCCCGGAACGATTTCGCCCTGCTCTTCCACGGTATTCGTCTCGGGGTCATATACGAACATGCCCATATTCCATGTCCGATTGAACGGCGTCGCAATATAGTATTTGCCGTCGAATCCGAGCGCCCTGCCCGACAGATAGAACTGGTGACCGTCGGCCAAACGCTGTTTCGTGACCTGCCCTGTGCCTAAATCGACGGCATATAGCCACGTCGGCCCGTAATACTCCTTGAAGTATATCTGCAAAACATCCCAACTCTTGCCATCATGGTTGGGAACCATCCATCGCTCCCAGACATTCACCCCAAGCGCAGGCTCACCCAGCGATTCGGTCTTTAAGATCGGCGCACCTTGAAGTGCCTCCTTCAGTTCCGGCTGTTCCACAGCCCGCCAGACCCGTTCGCCTGCAGCACAATGGCTGGTCACAATCCAAATCACCCCGACACATAATCCCGGCGCAAGCCAAATGCTTTGATTTCTCATCTCCGGATTCCCCAACAATTATGGGTGCAAGTTCTTTCTGTATCCTATTATGTTCAGGTTATGTGAAGACTCATTAAAGGAACCATAATCCTCGATGCACGGTCACTTAGAGCGGAAGAATCGGTCAGGATCATCCCGCCCCTGTGGCATCTCAACACAGTTGAATTATTGCATCGCCGACACCTTTAGTATGAACACGTCACGCTGACCCGTTCCTTCCCAGTTGCTAGTAAAAACTATAAATCGACCGTCCGGGCTAATGTTTGCACGCGGGCTGTCCCAATAGGAGTTGAAAACGGATCGGTGGTGCGCAAGACGCCGAACCCGGTCGCTGCCGTCGGTGGCTACCTGGACTATCTCATTTCTGAATATGCCGGAAGAAGGCAGCAAATTGCCCACATAGAAACTCAGCGTTACCCACGACTCATCGTCAGCCAGCATCGAAACGTGGTAATCCTGGCTCCAGTCATTTCTGAAGTTGAGCAACGTTCGGACGTCGTGCGGAGAGTCCAGCGGCCTGAACGTGACTCGGTTTTTGACATTATCGTGGCCAATGACTATTCCCCGGCCGTTGTCCGAATGACCGGGTGCAAAGTCGGGGCCGTCATCCGCCAAGTCTTCAATCCTGCCGGTATGCACCGCAGCTTAGATGGAGCGCGTATCGGCATCCGAACGTTGCTGACACAGATTGACGTCGTTCGCCCTATCCGCGAGAACCTGGAAGAAGAGATTGCCCACTTGGCCAAAGGCCTGCCCACTTACATCTTCAGCTTGCCGGGCATCAATCCTGTCAGAGCCGTCAGCCTCTTTGGCGAAACGGATCCTATCACCACCTTCGAGAGACCGGATCAACTGGTGGCTTTCGCAGGATTGGACGTGAGCGTGTTTCAAACCGGCCAGTATGAGGCCTCCTACCGACACATGAGTAAACGCGGTTCGCCTTTTCTGCGAGAGACCCTTTGGAATATGGCTTTTCAAGCCATTTACCAAGAAGGCGAAATCAGAGGCTACTGGCTGCGAAAAATGGCCGATGGCCTCAAGCACAAAGCTGCTGTCACGGCCACCTCTATTAAACTGTGCCACGTCACCTGGCGAATTTTAACAGACAAACGCGACTATCTACCGGAAGGTCGCCCTAACTAATCCCGAGGAATCTTCACTTGTCAAAGAGCAAAATGATAAAATTTCTTATTTCATCCTTGACTGCCTATAGCTGGTCTTTCTTGAAACAATAAATCCTTACTTTCTAATCCACAAAACTGTGGAGCCTTGCAATCCTTTTTAAGGAAGCTTTGGCGAGCCTTCTGAAAGTGTTCACCGGGCGCATCCACGAAGCGTAACAATACATCATCCCACACTACCACGTAACCCTCTGATGCCTTTGGCTTAGCGCTTTCAGCGGCTCGGGCTGAATTTCTTCTTTTGTCCAGCCCTATCCCGGGCATAATGACAGCACCCATTAGGGCAACCAACACCGCGATAGTTCCTTGATACCAAGTGCGCTTCCTTTTTCCTTATGTAACGTAACCACATGTCTCCAGCCCACCGCTCGAGCGCGGGGACGTTCCTTCATTCTATGATCTGCATACTTCCCTTCGGTTTCTGCTATTCAAAATGCACGATGTAAAGTTGTTAGGTGTGCTGAAGCCTTCGGGTGTATCTCCAGTCATTCCTTACCTATCATATAATACACAACCATCATCGGGGCATTGTCAAGACATTTTTTCTCCTTTTTAAGCTCGCTTTGGGACATTTTTTTTGAAGGCCAAATTTATGCAACTTCTTGTATGACTGGGGAAACATCGCTTAGGTGCATGCTGTTAAGTGATATGGTTTGGGGCGTCTGGGCACTCTTTATCGCAAATCGTGACCATCGCCTCTGTTCATGGAGCGAGAAAATGTTTCTCACAAAATCCAGAGGGCTGTTCCTAATTGTGTACCCTGGAATATCACATACGATAAGCAGGAGAGAAAATAATGCGTATCGGAATTGCAGCAGACCACGGAGGTTGTGAATTGAAGGAGCATCTACTCAAGACGCTTCGTGACTCGAAAGAGGAACCGAGCTGATTTCTTGCTGGCTTTTTGGGTGATGATTTGGTATTCTGCTTTCATTGCCTACTTTTTTTCTTTCTTGTTGTCAACGGTTGTTTACTTGGTTCTATCACCAGATCAGGCATGGAGTAGCCATCCTCATTTTCTAACCTTCAACTACGGATGGGACAACCTCGTTCCGGATACTCAGAGGAATATGTTTATTGTAGGACCTTTAACCAGTAGCGGCCTCGCGAAACTTTTTATGACACATTCTCGTACCAAAGAGCGCATTGAACGACTTTTGGAGATACAATACTAAGGTCTATTGGTTAAGAGACAGAAAAATGATAAATAGTATCCAGTATGAACAGCTTCACTTACGAATAGAAGCTCCGCTGGACAGAGTTGTTCTTGCAAATTACGCAGATTGTGATAAGTGAAGTCTCCACCCAAAATAACAATGAAACACGACCTGTTAATCAGTGGCGAGGTTTTGCATTATGTCAGAAATTATTCTTCTAAGGCATGGAGAAAGTGTATGGAACAAAGAGAACCGATTTACCGGCTGGACAGACGTTGATTTATCATCGAAGGGTATAGAGGAAGTGAAAAAGGCGGCTGAGCTTTTGACAAATGATGGGATTACTTTTGATGTTGCATTTACTTCTGTATTGAAGAGAGGGATAAGGACACTTTGGATTGTTCTGGATGAGATGGACCTGATGTGGATCCCTGTGTATCGCTCATGGCGATTAAATGAAAGACACTATGGTGCCTTAAAAGGGCTCAATAAAGCCGAAGTAGCCGCAAAGTACGGGGAAGAACAAGTGCTGAAATGGAGAAGAAGCTATGATGTCAGACCTCCTGCTCTTGAAAAAACCGACCCAAGATACCCAGGAAACGACCCAAAGTACAGAGACTTAGATCAAATGATATTCCTCTTACAGAGTCGCTGAAAGATACGGTAATGAGGTTTGTGCCATACTGGCACGAGGTGATATCACCGATTTTGAAATCTGGAAGAAGGATACTCATAGCAGCACACGGCAATAGTCTGCGTGCCCTGGTTAAGCATCTCGATGGAATTTCCGATGAGGAAATTGCACAGCTAAATATTCCAACTGGAATACCTCTTTTCTATAATCTGGATAAGGACCTTAAAGTGCTTCGCAGCTACTATCTGGGAGATTCAGAGGAAGTTAGCAAAGCTATTCAGGCAGTCAAGGACCAAGTAAAATGCAACTGGTATAGCACTAAGAACAATCTTCAATAACAGAAGAGTCTGTCGGTGGTAATGTAAAAATGCAGAAATCACCAAATAACAAGATTCCATCATTGTCATCTCCGCCTGGGGTGATAACGAAGGGCAGCAAATTTAGGTCGTGGTTTATTGGGATTTTGTTGTTGGCGGGGGTAATCGCAGCTGTTACTCATCTTGGTGAAATAGAACATTTTGCCAAGCTGGCACGTGAGGCTAAGCCTAAGTGGTTACTGGCGGCCTTGCTTCTACAATTTGGCACTTATGTTTGTACTGCAGCAATTTGGGAACAGGGCCTGCATTATGTCAATATACGGCAGAGTTTTTTTTCATTCGTACCGCTTGCCTTGGCCAAATTGTTCGCAGACCAAGCCCTGCCGAGCGGGGGAGTGAGCGGAGCCGGTTTCTTTGTTGCAGCTTTGAAGCGCCGCGGAGTGCCCCCGGACCTCTGTATGGCGATTCTATTGGTTAGCCTGGTAACTTATTACACGGCCTACCTTATTGCCGCACTGGCCAGCTTGGCCCTGCTGTGGTTCTACCACGCCATTCATATCTCTATTGTTGTCGTGGTGGGGGTCTTCTGCTTAGTGGCGGTGGTAATCCCTGCTGGGGCACTATGGTTGCAGCATTGGGGCAAGAGTACCCTTCCAGCGTTCCTAACGCGCTCGCCGGGTCTCAGAGATTTGCTCCAAGGATTTAGCCATGCCCCTCGCCACCTGTTACGCAACCCATCATTGGTGGTGAAGGTAACACTGTTGCAAATGGCTGTCTTTCTATTGGACGCTGCCACCCTATGGGCTATGTTGCACGCGGTCGGCCAGGATGTGTCGTTGCTCGTTGCGTTTCCCAGTTTCGTGGTTGCCTCAATAGTCGCTACGCTCAGTCCCGTTCCACTGGGGCTCGGAACCTTTGAGGCAAGCTCCGTTGGTATGCTCAAAGCGCTCGGCGTACCGGTTGAGGCGGGACTTACCGCTACTTTGCTATTGCGAGGTTTCACGCTATGGCTGCCGATGGTGCCCGGCCTCTGGCTAGCAAGACGACAGTTGCGCTGAGAACCGCACATCGCAATGAGGTAGGTCAATCATGAATGGTACTCGCCTGCGAGTATGGAACTATAGCAACGGACCCATTATCTCTGGGTCTTGATTGAAGCACTGAGGCAACGAATTGTACTATGAGTCATGCTTGCCTTGAGCCGCAAATGGTCAGAGTTCTTTGACAAATTCATGTCACTATTTTGTCTCCACAAATGCCAAATCTGGTAATCCACAAAGAAGCCAAACACCAAATTCTCGCCGGAAAACAAGTATTGTAGCAGAATTTTCTGTAAATCTCGGATTCAATGGCCGGTGTCAAAATCTTACCTTGGATGTCTCAAAGAAAACTTTTTGTGGCAACAGGGATTTCAGTATTTGCCTTTGAGGTCTTCATCGGTGGCCGGCGTGACCTCTTGGGCAACAGGTCAAGGGTTTTAGTGCCCATTCCTAGTACATCAAGGCTTGTCTTAATTGCGGGACTTCGTATCTCACGGTATAATGTTCAGCGACAGGCCTCACTTAATCATGTTGCTTCTGGAAAGCGAAGGCCTAATATGCGAGAGGAAACAGAATGCAAGGAAGACTCACACATCAGGCCGCGCTTGGCATGTTGCTGATCTGCCGGTTCTCCATCTGTCTTGCCGTAAATAATCCGGGTGCAAACGCCAGCAGCACGTACCTCGATGCCGTCCGCACCTTCGGCGACAACGCGCTCAAGTACGGTCCCAAGCACACGCCTTTAATGGCGTTGCGGGATTGCAATAACGGCTGGCGCGATCCTCGGCGACCATACAAGGGATGTGATATTAACATAATCGTAAGCAGATATGATTTCTTATATGATGGGAGCAAATCGAAAGGGAGCAGCCGTGAAACGATTGGACCGACGCAAGTTTCTGAATCTCAGTGCCGCTACCGCGGCAGCATCTATAATGCCCCTCTCCACTCTCCAAAGCTGCCTCGGCCAGGTCCAGACAGCAATCCCAAAATTCAACATCATATTCATACTGGCCGATGACCTCGGCTGGGCCGATGTAGGATGTTACGGCGGCGACCTGCACGAAACGCCGAACATTGACAAACTGGCTCAGCAAGGTGTGCGTTTCACCGACGCCTACGCTGCGGCGCCTGTTTGCTCGCCAACGCGTGCCTCAATTATGACGGGCAAATACCCGGCCCGACTGCACATGACCATTTGGTACGAAGCCTCTGCGAATCCGCCTCACCGCCGGAAGCTAATCCCCCCGATCACGCAGGGCAATCTGCCTCATGAGCAGGTGACCATCGCCGAGGTGCTCAAGAATGCTGGCTACTTCACGGCCCATGTGGGCAAGTGGCACCTTGGCGATGCTGCATACTACCCAGAGACACAGGGTTTTAGCGTCAATATCGGTGGGACCTTCTGGGGAGCGCCGACAACGTTTTTCTATCCGTATAGCGGTTCGAGCAGATGGGGCGGGGAGTTCCGATATGTGCCGCACCTCGAGTTTGGGACTGAAGGTGAATACTTGACAGACCGCCTGACCGACGAGGCGCTTCACATTCTGGAAAAGGCAAAGAACAAACCGTTCTTCCTCAATCTCTGCTACCACACGGTTCATACGCCAATCGAAGGCAAATCTGAACTGGTCGAACATTACAAGAGGAAGCTCAAGCCCGGCATGCTTCATCAGAATGCCGAGTACGCTGCTATGGTCCACAGTCTTGACCAAAACATTGGTCGCATCCTGGACAAGATCCGCGAATTGGGTGTTGCCGATCACACGATTGTCATGTTCTTTTCCGACAATGGCGGTTACATTAACAAGTATAAGGACAATGCCGTGACCAACAACTATCCGTTGCGCTCGGGCAAGGGATCACTCTACGAGGGCGGGATCCGGGTCCCACTGATCATTCGATGGCCCGGTGTTACCAAAGCCGGCAGCATCTGCCGTGAACCGGTAAGTTCGATTGATTTCTACCCTACCATCCTCGATATGACCGGTCTGACCGGCGATTCGAAGCACAATTCCGATATGGACGGCCTCAGCCTTGTGGCTTTATTGAAGGACCCGAATTCCAAGCTCAAGCGCGGGGCTCTTTATTGGCACTATCCTCACTACTATCCAACAACGAGCCCGGTGAGTTCAATCCGGCAAGGTGACTGGAAACTGCTGGAGTACTTGGAGGACAGGCGCGTTGAGCTATATGACCTTAAGCAGGGCATCGGCGAAAAGAACAACCTGGCGGCCGCAACGCCCGAAAAGTCCGAGGAACTCCGCAGACGTCTTGGCAGTTGGCGCAACGCCGTAGGTGCTCAGATGCCCACATTGAATCTCAAATATGGTCCAAGGTTGCAGGATGACACAGTGACACCGTAGAATAGTCACGTTGCCCCAACGCGTGATATGGCCAGTGCGCCCTTATCAAGCACCCTGTAACGAGGGTTTTGGAATTCGACTTAGATGGCACTGCCAGAATCAGAAGCTAACTCGACAACACTGTATTTCACAGAGCTCTCTGACATGGTCAGTATGTTGTTTCGATGAAGGTTTTCGCAAGAGGTTCGTCGTAGTATGCCGCAAGGTCATTTTTCAATTGTTCCGCGTAGTTGTGGGCCACACCAAGAGGCGTTTGCCATTTTAGCCAGACTTTAAGAGCCCGCTGAGCATATCGCTGGAGCCACTCTTCTTTGGAAAGACAGGTTTTGCACACCGGTTTTCGGAGATTGTGGGAGGATTTACTTCCAACGACATGTATTGTCCCAGTGTAAGCGATCATGCCACCTATTGTCCAACAAAGGTTCCGAGACTCAGTTACCACGCGACACTGTCTTAGCCTTATCTGTCTTGTTTAACTGTTCTATACGAAGGGTACACCTGCCAGATGACAGTGCCCCGGCTTTTTTCGACCGAGACACAATCTTGGCATCGACACGAGATATGAACAGATTCACATTCGGAGTTACGGCCTTGTCGGCAAACGCAACACTATTAAGAACCTGTACAGTCTCGATGCCATCCCAGAAGCTCAAAGAGCACGCTATCCTCTGTGCTTCCTGATGGGTTAGCGACCTCAGAAGTATCGGAATACAACCGTCCCGCAAGGCTGCCGCATAGTCGGCCCACAGTTCTGGGATTTTTCTATTCGTATCACGCATCGTCTTTTGCCTCTCATTTTGGCTGCCTTGCCTGTAGCCTTCGGTTCACCGGTTGTTGTCAGCATTCATTGCGAGACATCAGTACCGTTAAGCTGTCATTCTATCCATAAAAGGCAGTAAGTTGACGGCTGGTAACGAAAACCGTGCCTCAGTGAGCATAAGTCCCTCAAAGTCAGCCTCTCACGGACGAAATTGGGAGATGGAATGGGTCCATGCCGTAATGGATACGCGGGGAGTCGCTTAGCTGCCGGTGATCTCATCTGAAGGGATACATGGTCGTGCGAAAAGGACTCCAGAAAGACGTGTTACCTTTGTGGTGCAGGGTGCCCGCCGCCTGTGAGAGTCTGGTTCCTACAAGCAGTGAATTTTGCTGGTATGTCGTAAGCTTGATGCCCCAGAGAAGAATTTTGGCGACAGGGTTCACTTTGAACTCTCTATCGATATGCTTTACGATCTGTTTAGCAAAGCACGTGAGTTATCGGATCCGCTTGGTCGGGCATAAGTTCCGGTGCTCGGCAAATATGGTCGCCGAGCACTAAAATCGGCATATAGACCAGAAAGGACAGTCCACCGGCTCTTGCAGCTTTGGTGCTTTGTTTAATTCCCCAAAGCAATCATGCCGTTGCCGTCTGGTAAGGCCACTGCTGGCCTTTCCCTTATCAAAGGGCAGCTGCGAAAAGGCAACCTACAGGCATTGAGTGCGGGGCGTTTTTGTGATATAATGCGATTAGGACTGGAGCGTTTGCGACGCGGCAGAAGGGTCTTCGATGGTGAAAATCAATCACTATGGGTTGTTCTTCTGGCTAGCGATGGTCTCATGTTCTTCCATCGCGGCCGCTGCACAGAACCACTGCGTCTGGCAGCAACACAGCAAGCTTGTTGCTTTGGATAGTGTGGCGGGGGATGCCTTCGGCCGTGCTGTCGCGATCGACGGCAATTGCTGTGTGGTCGGGGCCTGCTGGGACGACGAGCCGTGGAACAGGTCAGGTTCGGCTTACGTTTTCGAGCTGGAAAGTTCAGACTGGGTCTATAAGGCCAAGCTGATTGCTTCGGATGTTGCAGCCGGGGATGAGTTCGGGTCGTCGGTATCGGTAAGTGGCAGTTATGCCGTTGTCGGAGCTCCCTATAATGATAGCCGAGGCAGTGACAGTGGCTGCGCCTACATATTCAAACGCGACGGCTCAGACTGGGTGTTGGATTGCAAACTGACCGCCTCGGATGGCGACGCCTCTGCTTTCTTCGGTGAGGCGGTTTCTATAAGCGGAACCTGCTGCATCGTAGGGGCTCCCGGGGGCGGGGACGATGTGCGGGCGTGCGGCGCTGTTTATGTGTTTGAGCGACAAGGCGACGTCTGGACAGAAAAGACCAAGCTTCTTGCTGCTGATGGTGCAGCCGACGATCGCTTCGGCTACAGCGTGTCGCTCAGCGGGCAAGACTGCGTAGTAGGCGCGCCGTGGGACGATAACGGCGTCGCAAACGGTGGCTCGGTATACATATTCACACGAGACCATCCGGGCGGTGACACCTGGCAGCAGCAGGCCAAACTGGTCGCCTCAGATGCAGAGACCTATGATCTTTTCGGCAGCTCTGTCTCTATCAGCGGGGACTATGCGCTTGTGGGCAGCCCCAACGACGATGAGAACGGCCAGATATCGGGTTCTGCCTATTTGTTCGTGCGGAACGGCCTCACGTGGATGTACCGAAAGAAGCTCACGCCGATAGGCGGTGAGACACTTGATCAATTCGGCTGGTCGGTTTGTATAAGCGGGGATCGCGCTATCGTCGGCGCTCCCGAGTTCGCCCCGGATGAGATCTCTGCACCGGGTTCTGCGTATGTTTTTCAGGACACCGGCGATGATTGGGTGGAACGGACCGGACTCAGGGCCGACGACGAAAAACCAACCAACTGGTTTGGCTTGTCCGTCTGCGTCAGCGGCAATTACGCAATCATTGGCGCCTGGGGGGATAGCGACAAGCGCGGCGCTGCCTATGTGTACAGGTGTGCCGTATGTCCATCTGCCGATCTTGACGGTGATTGCCTCGTGGATTTTTCCGACTTGGCGATCATGGCCGGACAGTGGCTACAACGCGGCCAGTAGTATCGCTGCCGAGACAGACCTCGAAGGTCAACTGACGATATCCGCAAGGCTGAGCTAATCATTTATGGCTTTTGGTTTAGAGCATCTCCTGCACCACCTGCCTTTCACGTAAGATTATCGCGGCGCCCCTAACGGCACAAAACGAATCCGGTGATATTAAGAACAGTGTCTTGCAGATGCTCATGTCGGCCAACTTTTCCTGATTATGGTACTGTTTCCGGCGGCAAACAAGAGTCTGCAGCTGTGCGTAAGTCCTTTCAAATCAAAAATGACGGAATTTTCGGGTGGGGGCGGGTGCCTCGTTCATTTTGCTCCTGCCCGCTCGTACACAACTTTGCCGCCCACAATTGTATAATCCACTTTTGCCGACATGATCCGACTGTATGGTATAGTCATTAGGTCGTCATTGAATACAACCACGTCACCGAGATAACCTTCTCTTATCATGCCTTTGCGATCTTCCATGAATTCAGCGTACGCTGAGCCCAGAGTGTACAATTCGATTGCTTTTTCCATGCTCAGCTTTTGATCTGGGAACCATCCGTCGCCCGGCTCGCCTGCCCTGTCCTTTCGAGTGACAGCAGCATACAAACCTTCTAATGGGTTGATTGGCTCGACAGGGTAATCCGTGCCGAAGGCGATTGCTGCGCCCGCATCCAGCAGCCGCTGCCAGGCGTAAGCTCCTCGGCAGCGTTCTGGGCCTATGCGTTTTTCGGCGAAGCGCTTGTCCGTTATGCAATGTGTAGGCTGCATCGATGCAATTACACCGAGTGTGGCAAAGCGGGAGATGTCGCTGACACAAAGCACCTGGGCGTGCTCGATGCGATGTCGGCTGTCACGCTTGCCGTTCAATTCCTGTGCCTTCTCGTAGGCATTGAGGGTCCAATGGTTGGCCCTGTCGCCGATGGCATGAATGCCAATCTGGAATCCTGCTTTGTCCAGGGCCACCACAATCTTCTCAAATCCTTCATACGGCATCTGAGGCAGACCGGCTTTTTCGGGAGTATCAATGTAAGGTTCAAAGAATAACGCCGTGCCTGAACCGAGCGTTCCGTCGACAAATCCCTTTACGTAGCCGAACCGTATCCAGTCACCATCCCTGGGATACTTCTCCTGTAGCTCGGCATAGCGTCTTAGCTGCTGCTTGTTGGCTGTTAAAGGTCCCCCCCCGTATACCCGCAGCGTAAGCTTGCCCATGTTTTTGAACTTCTGGTACATGTCAAAATCACCGCCGGGCGGCAGTTGTATCGAAGTGACCCCGTTTCGCGCGGCCATATCGAACGCAGCCTGCCATCCATGCATAAGGCGTTCTCGCTGTTCTTCGGCAGTCCGGTGAACAGGCTCTTGACCATATTTCAACAACCTTTGAGCCCTCTCTTTGAAGATGCCGGTGGGCTCTCCGGTGGCCGGATCCCTCTGTATCTCGCCACCGAAGGGATCGCGGGTTTCCTTGGTTATTCGCGAATTGCGGATGACGTAACTGTTGACCAGAACCGAATGTCCATCGGCACGGGACAACACAACCGGGTTGTTCGGCGCCACCGAGTCAATAAGCTCTTTAGTCGGCCATTGTTTGTCGGTGAACATTTCGTGTTCCCAGTGCCCGCCGCGTATCAACTCACCCGGCCTGGCTCTGGCAACTGCCTCTTTTACTTTCGTTGTAATGATGCTTGGATCCGTAATGTAGCGAAGATCGATATAGTCGGGATCAATGGAGCTGAAATGGATATGCGCATCATTGAAGCCGGGCACGACAAGTCTGCCCTCGGCATCGATTATTCTTGAAACGCCTTCTTTGATATATCTTCCGATTCCCTCGTTTGAGGTTACAGCGATAATACTTTCACCCTTGAAAGCTATCGCCTGGGCGCGGGGATTTTCTTTGTCGATAGTGACTACTTTGGCGTTCTTAATAACCAAGTCCGCAACGGGAGCGTGATTACCGCCCAAGATGCTACGACAAAACAAAGCAAGAAGTAAAGACCACCTCATTAGTCCGCCGGTTAGTGTATTAGTCATCTCCGTAAGCTCTCTATATTGGGATTATTTGCGGTTCGGAATCTTAGGCTTGATTCTAATGCGTTCAGCTTATGCTTTCAAGCAACTTGTTCCGGACGATCTCCTGTGTAGTACGCACGAGCACGATTTTCTTAAGAGTATTGTTATATGCCGCCGAGCGTTTATACTATTGGGGTGTTTTGGATGAGGAGCAGAAAATGCAGAAACGCAAGATAACGCGACGCAGCCTCTTACAGACGATGGCTGCCGGAATAGGCGCGGCCGCTCTGAGCCGACCGGTGGGCGTGTCGGCCGGAGTATTCCAGTCGGTGAGGATCGAAGAACCTTTTCATGGCGCGGTTCTGAGCCGAAGGCACGGCGAGCAGGATGAGGGTGGCTTGAGAATTCGAGTGTCTGGCCAAGCGCCTCTGCGCGACCGGGTGACGGTAAATGGATCGCCAGCACAGCGTGAAGGAACGAAGTTCACGGCAGAAATCCTGCTCCGTCAAAGAGAGACGGAGATCACTGCTGCCTCACATGGCATATTGGGCCAGCACGAGCATCGCGTGCGGGTGCTGTGGGATAAGCATTCCCAGCCGCGATATCGGTTCTCTATCGACGACAATAGCTTCTTCCTCCGTGACATTGCAAAAAAGAAGTACGCCTCACTCTTTGACTGCTTCTACCTTAAGGGACTCCGTGAGTTGCATTCAAAGTACGGGGCACGCTTTGTACTCAATATCTACTATATCACGGAAGACGGATTTGGACTACCCCAGTTTTCCGACCGCTACAAACACGAGTGGCAAGACAACTCCGACTGGCTCAAACTTGCTTTTCATGCGTATGCCAACGAACCTGCTCGTCCGTACCAATATGCGCCGGCATCCACGCTGATCGCTGATTTGAACAAGGTCGCCGAACAGATTGTTCGTTTCGCTGGAGAGCGGACGTATTCGCCGCCCACCGTCATCCATTGGGGAATGTTGCAGCCAACAGCTTTGAAGCCACTTTTTGAAAATGGCGTGCGCGTACTCAGTGGTTATTTTCGCCAACTTGACGGTGTCTGGGACGTTAATTACTTGCTGGACGATGTTCGGTCTGAGTACCTGTCACGTCACGATGCCCTCATGGATTTCGACAGCGGCATAGTTTTCTCTAAGGTCGATATTGTCTGCAACAGCACCCCGATAGAACGCATTGTTCCTACGCTTGAACCGCTCACCAAGGACGCTAACCAAGCGGAAATCATGGATATTTTCACTCACGAACAATACTTTTGGCCCTTCTACGCCAATTACCTGCCTGACCACTTCCAAAGGCTTGAGACCGCTATCCGTTGGGTCAAGGAGCGTGGATACAAGCCGGTTTTCTTTCACGAAGGTTTCTTGGGTGGCCCCGAATAGAATGTCCGCAAAGAGGTTGAGAGTGTGTGAAATTTGGAAGTGTGAGAAAGTGAACACGCATGAAGAACCGGAGCGCTGTAAAAAGAGGGAGTTGCTATCGTGCCTTACATTAGTGGGCATATTCTATCCCTCATCTGAGCTTCATACACGTTTGCCTGAACCAGTGCCACTACTTCCTACTCCAATCCCCTCTTTCGCGCCAATTCGTTCACCAACAAACGAATCGGCGTTGATAGCCTGCAAAAATTGCATGCTTGCTGTTGAAGAATGCCTGCGCAAATCTTACGCGGTTTATGCCACAAGTTACTCTTCCCCTAAATCGTAAAACGTCAGAATTCTTCAAAAAGTCGCCTCTTTCATGAACTGGAAAGCACCGAAATTCTCAGGTGACATCGTGTCACCGTTTTGTCTCCGCAGACCCTGCTTTTGCCCAAACGGAGTCCGAATAAATGTTTGTTCTTGGCTGAAGAGCGTGTTTATCCAAGAAATATCGGGCGAATTTCGGATTCAATACCGTCTCCGGTTGAGGTGACTTGCACCATGACATAAGCAGATTCACGATGTTCATTTATAATGCATCGTGAAGCCGAAAAGCTGTTCAGATAAGCTACGAACGTTGGCTGATAAGTCGTAACGTGGATGCCTCAAAGAAAATTTTTGTGGCAACAGGGATCTTAGTATTTGACTTTGAGCTTTTCATAGGTGTCCTCTTCATTTCTTCATTTCAGTTTCTCCAAGATAGTCTGGATTTGACAGTCTGATAACCGTCACGTACCAAGGCAGCCAGGAATAAAGCATTGGAGTCGAAAGACGGTAGATGAAATACGCCGTAGAAGTGGAGTAATACTGAATTTCCGGGCAGATGTGTGGTCTTGGCAAAAACAGCGGTTGGATGGACACCCAAAACCATTGAAGCGAAACGGAGCATAGTGTATCATGAAAGACGTAGTGTACAGGAGCAGCATCTATGAAGGCATATGAATATTGCAGGACAAAGGATATATGAAGATGGCTGTGAAACGAATCGTAGTGGCGATGACATTGGCGGGAATGCTCCTTGGCGCGGCAATCTGCGGCCAGGCCGATGCTGCTAAAAAGCAGGAGAAGGACAACGTGGCGCCGCGGAGCTTTCGCGTGCTATTCAACGGCAAGGACTTCACCGGCTGGAAAGCCAGGCAGCGGGGAGTCGATTCTGAGGCAGAGAGAGCTAAATGGCAGCAGAACTGGAAGGTCGAGGCCGGGGTCATAAAGTTCGATGGTAAAGGCCCGACACTCTGGACGGCCAAGAAGTTCAAAGACTTCGTCCTTATGGTCGATTGGCGTTTCCCCAAGCCCGGCGACAGCGGCATCTATCTCCGCGGCCGATCGAAAAGCCAGGTGAATATCTGGTGCCGTGAGATGGGCTCCGGCGAGGTCTGGGGGTATCGCACGGACAAGAAGCAGCCCGAGGAAATCCGAAAGGCCTGTACTCCCCTCAAGAAAATGGACAAGCCTGTCGGCCAGTGGAACAGGTTCGTCATAACCATGAAGGGTGATCGCCTGACCGTCGAACTCAACGGCGCGGTCGTGATCAAGAGCGCTCAACTGCCGGGAGTACCCGCGGAAGGTGAAATCGCCTTGCAGCGGCATGGCAATCCCATCGAGTTTAAGAACATCTATATCAAGAGCTTGGAGTCTGCACCGAAGCCGACGGACGATCTGCCTGCGGGAACCGATGGTAGAGTGCAGGCAGTTATTGACGAGCTGGAGAAGTCCTGTATCAAACGGGAGATCCGCCTCCTTGCCCCTGAGAAGGCTCAACGATTGGCGGCGCTGCTCCGGCAGGCGAAGCCACGTGCCGTGGTGGAGTGCGGAACGGCGGTCGGCTATGCGTCGCTGTGGATTGCCCGCGAACTGAAAGCCGCCGGCAGGGGCAAGCTCACCACCATCGAGATCATCCCTAGCTTGGCCCGCGAGGCGGAGGCCAATATCCAGAAGGCTGGCCTTGTGGACTACGTGACCGTCCGGGTGGGAGACGCCCGGAAGCTCGTCAAAGAGCTGAAAGGGCCGATCGACTTGGTCCTCCTCGACTGTCTCCCGCGGAACTACCACGCATGCTTCATCGGCCTCGAAGATAAGCTCGAAGATGGTGCGATCGTGGTGGCCGACAACGCAGGCTATGGCGCACGCGGTATGGCCAACTACCTGAAGCACGTCCGTTCGAAGTACAAAAGCACAACGGAGTGGTTCGACATCGATCTCCCCTGGGCCAAGCGTGACGCTCTTGAAGTCACCGTCGTGAGGCGATCCGAGGGAACGCAGAAGTAGCTTCTCGCCTGCTTAAGGATTGAAACTGAATGTCGTGTTGTAGTAGTATGAAAGGTTGGCGTGTGCAAGTAGCACCATATCCGAAATCAAATGGACGACGTTAGTTCATAGGAGTCTCACGATATGAGCTTACAAAGGATCAGCCCAACTCTCTGTTTTGTATTTACACTGGCAACCGTCACCGTCGCTGCCCCTGTTTCTGAACGCCAATCAGCGAGCCAGATCTTAGCCGCTACCGGTGTCAAGGGTGGCCTCATCGTCCACATTGGCTGCGGCGATGGAAAGCTCACGGCGGCGCTGCGGGCCAGCAACAACTACACGGTCCAAGGCCTGGATCCGGACGTGAAGAACGTCGAGACGGCCCGGAAGCACATCGAGTCGCTGGGGTCGTACGGCCCGGTATCGGTGATTTGGTGGACGAGCTACGATTTGCCTTACGTGGACAACCTGGTAACCCTACTGGTGTCGGAAAATCCGGGCAAAATCCCGATGGATGAAATCATGCGGGTGCTTGCGCCGCTCGGCGTCGCGTACCTCAAGCAGAATGGCCAGTGGGCCAAGATTGTCAAGCCCTGGCCCAAGGAGATGGACGAGTGGCAGCAGCATTTCCACGATGCCGACAACAACGCCGTGGCGCGCGACCGCCTAGTCGGCCCGCCGCGGCGCTACCAGTGGATCGCCGAGCCGCAATGGATGCGATCGCATATGTCCATGCCGTCCATCAGCAGCCTGGTGTCGTCGAAGGGCCGGCTGTTTACCGTGGAGGATCTGGGCAGCGCCGAGCACCCCGCCTTGCCGGGCAAGTTCGCACTGGTGGCACGGGACGCCTTCAACGGTATCGTGCTCTGGCGGCGGCCGTTCCCCGATTGGCACCCAGTGAACATCCGCACCAAACTGACTCCCGTCCAGTTGCAGCGGCGGCTGGTGGCCATCGGCGACCTCTTGTATTGCACGCCGGGCTTCACCGCCCCGGTGACGGCGCTCGAGGCGGCGACCGGCAAGGTAATCAAGACGTACGACGGCACTGAGCGGACCACCGAGTTCCTCTACGACCGCAGCGTCCTCTACGTGGTCATCGGCGACCCTACTGACACCGTGGGCGTGGCCGGGGGCAGCGCCCTGGGCACCAGCCAGTTCTCCCTGGAGGTCTACGGCCCCAAGATTCCGGTGCTGGATAATCCGAAGAGCACGATCGTGGCCCTGGATGCCGACGCCGGCCGGACGCTCTGGCAGAAGTCCGGCGGCGATACCGCGGGCTACCAGGGCGGCTCGCTGGCTGTCCGCGGATCGTACGCTGTCTACTCAACGGCCAAGGACCTCGTGTGCCTTGACCAGGCGTCGGGTCGCCAGGTGTGGCGCGTGCCGGCCCCGATTGTCCTGAAAGACCGCATCGGCGTGGGTGGTGTCGCCGTCTCGCTGGTCCTCTCGGACGATGCGGCTTATCTGGCCGACTCGGAAAGCATCCGGGCTTTTGCTCTCAAGGATGGCGCCGCGATGTGGAAGGGCAAGGCCACCCTGAACCACCACAAGCCGCCCGATGTTTTTCTGGCGGCCGGGGTCGTGTGGTCCGACTACTTCAACGGGCACGATCCGCTGACCGGCAAGGTCGTCAAGACGCTGAGCCAGAAGATGACCGGCCCCATGGGGCACGACCGGTGCTACCGCAACCGAATCACAGAGCGCTACTATATCAATACCAAGACGGGCGGAAGCGACTTCCTGGGGCTGGAGAGATCCGGCGAGTTCCCGAATCCCTGGGTGCGCAGCACGTGCGGCATCGGCCATCTGCCCTGCAACGGACTACTCTACTGCGGTCCGCCCGCCTGTTCGTGCTGCAACTGGGTCATGCTCAACGCCCTAAACGCTCTGGCTCCAGAGCCAGGCCTGAAGTCCTCCGGCCAAGTGCCCGAGGTTGGGCAGACGCCGTGCCTGGAGAAGGGTCCCGCCTACGGGCGGCTCGCCGATCGCGACGCCAGACCCCCAACACCTGATGACTGGCCCACCTATCGGCACGATGCCGGCCGCACGGGCGTCACCAAGGCCAAGGCCCCCGCCAAGTTGGAGATCCTTTGGAAAAGCAAACTTCTAACCAGGGGAAGCGCCCCTGTGATTGCCGCAGGCAAGGTCTTTGTGGCTGACACCGATGCCCACGCTGTCTGCGCCCTCGACGCCTCCGACGGGCGACTCCTCTGGCGGTACACCACCGGAGCCCGCGTCGATTCGCCGCCGACCTACAATGAAGGCCTCCTCCTGTTCGGCTCAAGAGACGGCTGGGTGTACTGCCTGCGGGCGTGCGACGCCGCGCTGGCCTGGCGCTTCCGCGACTTGCCGGACCGGGGCATCTGCGCCTACGGCCAACTGGAGTCGGCCTGGCCAATCTGTGGCAGCATTCTCGTCAAGGATGGTGTCGCCTACTTCGCGGCTGGCAGAAACTCTTTCCTGGACGGTGGGATCTTCCTTTACGGCTTGGATCCGCAGACGGGCCGCGTGATCCACCAGCGCCGCATGTACGGGCCCTACAATGAGCAGGGCTATCCGATCATTACGAGCAAGATGACCTCGGGCAGTGGGCTCGATGGCTTCAAGGGCGATATCTTCCTGACGGACGGGCAACTGCTTTATCTCCGCCAGCAGGCCTTCAAGCCCGACCTGACGCCCCTGAAACTGGAAGAGCCCCACCCACCGCACCTTATTCCTTCGGCGGGCTTTCTCGAAACGATACCCCACCATCGGACGTTCTGGACCATCGACACCACGATCCGGTACGACATTGCCACCGGCCGCCAGGCCACGCACGGCGACATCCTCGTCGTGGACGGCAGACAGTTCTACGAGGTCCGCGGCTACAGACCCGCTCGGATCAGCCCGTTTGATCCACGGCCCAATGGCTACACGCTGTTCGCGGGCGTTTATTCCAAGGCCAACAAGACCGTCACCGAAAAGAGAGGCAGCAAGAAGGCCCCCAGGAAGACGCGTGTCCTAAGCGTGGCTGAGCAGCGGTGGAGCAGCCACATCCCGCTTACCGGCAAGGCTATGGTGCTGGCGGACGACGTACTTCTCGTTGCTGGGACCCCGGTGGCCTTCCCCTCCGACGATCTGGCCAAAGCGTACGAAGGCCGGATGGGCGGCGTCCTATGGGCCGCTTCCGCCACGACCGGCGAGAAGGTGGCGGATGTAAAACTCGGTGCGCCCCCGGTCTGGGACGGCATGGCGGTGGCGAACGGACGGTTGTACTTGTCTTTGAACAGCGGTACTGTCTTGTGCATGGGCGGCCGTTAGCACCTGACAAGCTGTCGTGAGTTGACGTTACGTGAAGAGCACCGGATGGCGGCGTGGCTGAACATAAGTGCAGACGAGATGTCATGACTGTTTGTTTGTGCGGATGTAACATCAACATGCATAATAATTGGATCGGCATTGACCATGACATAGGTAGGTTCACGATGTTTATGATAATGCGTCGTGAAGTGAAAGGGCTGTTGGAAATCCTACCTTGGATTGGTTCTTGCACAAGACGAGCACTGCAATTCTTGCAACCTCAGCGGCATCCTGCTACAATTTCCATCATGAAAACGACTCTTCAGGTGGTCTCAGCAGACCGTGCTCATACCACCCGAGAGGCGATTTCTCATCAGTTGTTCTCAAGAGATGGCAATAGTTCGCTCAAAAGAAAGGAACCTACCTATGAAACCGGACAAGTATACGATGACTCGTCGTCGTTTTCTCAAGACCAGCACCCAAGTCACCGCCTTGGCAGGATTCTCCATTGCCACGCAGGCATACGGGGCAAATAGCGACCGAATTCGCGTGGGCCTCGTAGGCTGCGGGGGCCGCGGTTCTGGCGCTGCCGCGCAAGCCTTGACAACCGGTGAAAGCGTGGTCCTAACAGCCATGGCCGACGTCTTTGAGGATCGCTTGCAGAGTAGTCGTAAGAACCTCCAGGCCAACGGGCAATTCGGGCAACGCGTCAAGGTCCCCGAAAATGCGTGCTTTGTGGGCCTGGACGCTTACCAGAAAGTGATCGATAGTGGTGTGGATGTGGTTCTCCTGGCCACACCCCCTGGTTTCCGACCGCAGCATCTCCGAGCTGCAGTCGAGGCCGGCAAACATGTCTTTTGCGAGAAACCCATGGCCACCGACGCCCCAGGCGTGCGTTCCGTCCTCCAGTCCGCCGCCAAAGCCAAGGAGAAGAACCTGGC
>Ga0209427_10000883_pt1 | contig 33381 bp, 33 predicted proteins | sample DeeMarSWOR136_30_FD_187465 | JGI IMG/M metagenome (GOLD analysis project Ga0209427, IMG submission 187465) | Marine sediment microbial communities from White Oak River estuary, North Carolina - WOR-1-36_30 (SPAdes) (version 2) | ecosystem: Environmental > Aquatic > Marine > Intertidal zone >...
CTCTTCAGAACCCTTGCTTGCATTTTCGATTTGTTCAGCAACTGCTTCATGATAGCCTCGCTTCAAAGGTGAAGAAATTTCTTGGTATAGCACTTCTCGGAATTTTGCGTGATCAAACACGTAAAAATCTTCTTCGATTTTCAACAGAGATTTGGACTTCAAAATTTCGTTCAGCATTTCAAGAATTTCTATTCGGTCTTTGGAAAGCACCCCAGCAATTAAGTCTGGATTAAATTTTTCTCCAATAACCGAGGCAACATCAAGAACTCTTCTCTGATGAGGTCTCAATGTTTCTATTCTTCGCATAATTACTTCCTTAACTTTGGATGGCATGCCTAACTTTCCAACTGAAAGCCGCAATTGGTCATTCTGACGAATCAGGTTACCATGTTCTGATAACATTCTTAAGAATTCAACAATGAACAGAGGATTACCTTGGCTATCTTTCACCAATTTTTCAACTAGCTTCTGATTAACCTTCCCACCCAACATGCTTTCAGCAATTTCTCTAATACCATCTTGGTCAAGATTGGCAAGTTGAATTTCATTGTAAAGCCCTTCTCGACCCATAAGATTGATAGTTTCAACAAGGGGGTGAAGGCGCCCCTCAGCGTCTCTGCCAAGTTCTTCGCTTCGAAATGTAACCAAAACAAGTATCTTTTCGTTAATTATAGCGCGAGAAATATAATGAAGGAGTGCTATTGATGCTGAATCAGCCCAGTGCATATCTTCCAAAACAAGAATCAAAGGTTTCACTGATGATAGATACAAAAGTTCTCTAGTTATGGCTATGAAAGCTTGATCTTTCCAGACCTGAGGAATTGACATCCTATTTTTCTCATTTTTCTCAATCGGGTAGTCCTCCGATAGCCAAGACTTCATGCCAACAGGCTGACTCAGAATAGTTCCGCCTTCTATGCCCATAATATTGGAACTAAAAGCTTCAATGAAAGGAAAATAGGGCAACGTATTGTTACTAAGGCACCATCCAAACATTATCAAATTTTCTCTTTTCCTTGTGATATTCAGAAATTCGTTAACGAGCCTTGTTTTTCCGCTTCCTGCCTCGCCTGAAATGACAACTGTAGTTCCCTTCCCCTTTCCAGCTGAGTCTAGACAATGCATTAGCTGAGCGAGTTCTTGTTGTCTCCCGACGAACGCTGGTTCAACCAAAATTCTGGACTGCAATCTATCAGACCTTCCGTCTGCGCGAAGGATGCTTTCCTCTATTATTCAAAGCCGTATTATCTATAGTAAGAATTAATTCAGATTTTTTTCTTATCAAATCTGTTTCCCGATAGGCTTTTGTCGCAACAGATTATTTATTCGGTTATGGGCATAAAAGTTTGACTGCAGAATACGTAATCAGATCTGGCAGGCAAAATCGATTGTTACAAAGAACGGAACAGATCTTTGGTTGTGAATCTGTTTGTTCCTTTTTTAGGTGCGGTCTTTTTCTCAGCCTATATTATAGAATCTCTCACGGGTATATTTTTACCAGATATTGCAACCACATTCTTTGGTTCTACAAATAGGATTTCAATAGCCATCACCGCTCAATTATCCACTCTTTCAAGTGTAGTCTCCGTCTTTTTCGGAGTGCTACTAGGCGTTTTAAGCGTCAGCTATAACCACAAAAGACTGCTAATACTAGGAAACATTTACGTTGTTTTGGGAATTATGGGTTGTTTCTTTGCTCAAAATTTTTTATTCATGCAGATTTTCTTTCCCATAGAAAGAATTGGAACAGTCGCTATTGGCGCGATGGCGTTCACATTAGTTGGAGAATACTAGTTTTTAACAAAAGACCAAAAACAATTGGAGGAATATTTTCATGCATTGCTCTAGGCGATATTTCTTTTTCCGTTCTAGCAACTGAAATTTTTTAAAGAGTGTTAGAAGTTCCTTCTATAATTTTTGAATTGCTAGATACATCTTACTGATTAAAAACCATAGGGGTACAGAGAATGAAAAAGACAGAACTGGCTCTTATGGTTGCTTATTTTGTCGGAATAGCGCTGATTATCACGGGTCAATCGGTTTACAGATACGCTGCCCAAAGAATATCCGACTTGGAAGCAAGGCCATCACCAAGTTTATCTCAAGAGGAATATGGGAATATTAGGTTCCTTGGATTGGTGGCGACCAGCTCTAGTATCCTTCAATGTACCGATTTCATTTTATCTTGTGATCTCAGGAATCGCTTTATTGATTTTCTTGACTGTGTATGTTACTTTGAAAATATTGGAAAGCAAATAAACAAGATATATGCGCGGGTGGGATTCAAATCCTAGTATAGTTCCAGCGCTTTTTCTTTTTCCCAGAAGTTTTTTAAGTGTTGCACTGTTCTCTTTTTGTAGCGAAATGTCGGAAGGGAACTAGCCTCGAAGACAGCGAAGCTGAAACTTCTATTAAGAAATGTTAAGAATTCCCTGAAATGGACAAAAGATGTAACTTTCAACCTAATATTTTTCTTCTTTGAAAACGTCAACCTTGAAATTGGCTCAGGATTTCCCATTTTTCGAATGAAACAAGAAACCGCAGAGCATCTGCACATGCTACTAAGTGTTCTTAAGTACGTGATTTTTCCAGCAAGCATTTGTTACGTCTTTGTCGGTGCTTTGTTAGGCGAGAATGCGCTTGATTCAGTTGCTTGTGGCGTTCTAGTTTTTATATATAGCAATTTCCTTCCAGATTTGCCTTCGGCATTTAGAGAGAAAAAGGTCGATTCGAGAACGAGAAGTTCAAGTTGGTATAAGAAATATGCTCTTTTGCTGCTGGCTCCAGTTTTCATTTGGTTGCTTTTCTCTGATATAGGGTTATTTTGGAAAACGACGGAGACTTTTCACAACTTCAAATCATTATTAGTTTTTGAAGGTTTTTTGGTGTTGCTGGGGTTGATTTTCTTTGGTGGTTTGCTTGAGCCCTTGGCTTTTTCTTTATTTGGCGCCATAGGGTATTTAGCGCATCTGAAAGTTGACAAAATCTGGTAGTTACGGCATAATACGATAAACAAATAAAAGGAAAAAGAGAAAGGTTACGCATGAAATGAAAAAAATTCTAAAAACGAACGAGGCTACCTAACTCCATAAATGTTTAGGCTACCAAGGCAAGCTGAAAAGACCGTTTTGGTTAGTTAATATTTATTTACAGTTCTTATGAAGCTTAAAAAAGGGAAAAAGGTTACGTGGGACATGGGAAAAATCCCCCGTGTTTTAGCCAATTTTATATTGTAGCATTAATTAATGAGAAATATGTATTGTGAGATTTCAGGTGACAAGGAATGGTTACTAGAGGTCAACGTAGACTTGGAAGAACGATAAGAAAGCTTGAAAACAGCGTTGAATTTAGTGTTAAAGAAGTGAAGGCAAGGGAGTCGGAGAGGAAATACAGGGAAAAAATCGAGCAAGATTTTGAAAATTCACCTGTTCAGGATTTACGTTACTTAGGCAAGAAGAAAATCAGAACATCATAAATGAACTGAATTTCTAAAAAGAACCTCTCGGCTATTTATTCTAAACATTATAGAAAAAAGGGAAGGTTTTGTGGAGACATCGCCAGAAGAATAGAGTAAGGAGATATATTCACTTGCACCGAAGCTACCTCACCTCGGCAACTTTCAAGCAAAAGGATGACCTTGTAACACCCTTACTGCTTTTAGATGTTTTCGGTCATTTTTGCTTGGTCTCGTTAAAGTCATGGCATACACCTTGTTTTCTTTTTCTGAAAATCTTCTCACCATCATCGTATTCTCCTGTTACGAATTCGAAAACGAATTCTATAAATGAATATGCTCCTTCTGCGTTGTCAGTCTTTTCAGAGCACCAGAAACCAGAATAACCTGCAATCAGAGCGTTCTCAAAATCAGTAACTGAGTAAAGATTCAGAAACTGTATTTGCGTTTTTTGACCCAAATCAATCAGATTACAATAAAGAGAATCAGCTATGAGAAAACCTGAACTTCTTTATGTGTTTATTACAGTTTTGGGAATCGCATTTCTGGCAATATTCTTTCCAATTCCCATATTTTTTTCAAGTCTAGGCGACTTTATTTTGTGGAGTAAATTTTTTTCACCAATGTATCTATTAAGCTCAGGTTTCTTTTCCATCGTTGGAGTGGTTTTTCTCACAGCTGGAATATGCGGAATTGGAAGCCGATATTTCAAAAACAGTCAAAACCTTTCTGCGCTACAACCCAATCATGCAGGAGAGCCAAGGGTGAAACATGTCAAACTTTTCGGGTTTATTACAGTTTTGGGAGGTATCTTTTTGGGTATGTTTCCCGCAATTGGGTATTGGAGTGAACACTCAGCGGAAGTTACGGGGTTCTTCATCATGTGCACACCACTTGCTGGGCTTCTGATGTTCATTGTTTTCCTTTTTGGCGGAACAGGTTTGTTCACAGTTGGGGTTTGCGGAATTACAAGACAATATTTCAAGAATAACCAAAACCTTTTCACAATAATCGTTGCTATTTCAATCTCATCATTGATTCTCATACCCGGTCTTTATTGGTGGCTAAGTTTGTTAGAAGTTGGATTCTGAAATCAATACAGTAACAAACCAATACTTCGTTACAGTTAGTCACATCAATGTCTTTTGTCTGCCAACGCAAAAACTCTGAGCACGGACATACTCTTTTCTCGAATCACAGATTAGAGGGCGAGCAGATTTGCCAGTTGAAGAATCATCGAGGTCTCTCATCGACGAAATGCCTGCCGTTAATGCACTCATCCAAGATGGAAATATTAAAGCCGTAATCGCCAAAGCCGCAAATGCCAAAGCCGGTGCTACAACAAAAATTAATAATAATTTTCGGTTTGTTGCCATCACAAAATACTGTGATAGACATTAGTCTTAGCGTTTATGAATTCTGAATAACCTTTAGCGCGTTTTATCTTTGCATCATTTCTAAGATTCAACAGTAGGTTTTAAATTAGTAAAAGTACAAAAGACTGTTTGCTCGCCTCTGCAGGCGAATTAGGGAGTGTGCAAAAGCAAAAAGCATTGATATCAGGAGGTGAACTTTTTGTCCAAATTAGAAAAATTACTAAATGCAGGTGAAAAGGTTCTTTGGAGTGGCAAACCCGTTAGGAGGGCCTTTATACTGCCTGGGTTGATCTCTATTCCGTTTGGATTCATTTTCTTGGGCTTCTCTATCTTTTGGATGTGGACTGCAGCCTCAGCTGGCGCGCCTAGCTTCTTTTCCCTCTTCGGCTTGCTCTTCGTCTTGATAGGATTCGGAATAGCCCTTGGTCCCGCCCTATTGCAGCTCTTGAGATATCGGAATACTGAGTATATGATTACTGACAAGCGCATAATTACACAGACTGGAGCCATCGGGTTGGATACAAGGTTTGTTGACTTTGACAAGGTCCAAGAGGTCTACGTTCAGATCGGCGTGATGGACAAGTTGTTTGGCACGGGGAGCGTTCATGCAATGACGGCTGGTTTCTCTGGCTTCGGTCCCCGTGGAGGCTATGGGTACGGATATGGAGGCTTTGTTGGTAGCCGCCCAAGTCTTTCAGCGTTAAAGGAGCCTTACGAAGTGCAGAAGCTGCTGCAAGAAGCAATAGAAATATCCAAAAAAGATAAAACAGAATCTTAAGCACTTCCGACCGACTTGGGCAGTTTTTCTCTTTTAACATTCAGAAGTTAATTTTACAACTTACATCGCGCATATCACATGTTAATAGTAATTCACGTTATCATTGCAGCAATTGGCACCGCTTATGGAAAGCAATTTGCCACAGCGGCGAGAATTTCTAATATATATCTAGTTGAATGTTGAGAACCACAAACGAGAATTTTCTAAACATATTTCAGCATATTCCAAGGATTTTGAAGATCTGTTGCAACTCAAGATTTTCAATTCACACCTTGAGTTAACAGATTTAATATATCGCCTTAACCCTGACTTTCCGTGACAATGAAGAAAGAAAGGTGGTGAATTAGTTTGAGCAATAGAAATAAATCACGAAAAGGACTTTTTACAGTGACTTTGCTAACAGTGATGGCTATAGCACTAACCTTAGCAGTCGCAGCAGTTACAATCGGCACCTTTCAAGGTGGGGAGGTAACAATTGGCGGTATGGCATCCAGCACCATAACTTATAGTTCTGATAACAATGCGGATGGATCGTGGACAACAACCCTAACTCCTAGTGGTGTTTCCGATCCGTGGTATGCTAGACTTGAAATCGGAGCGGGCAGCTTTAACGGACCTGCGGAAATAACATGGCAACTTCAACAAAACTTAGGAACTTGGACAGACGTTGGTGCCGCTCAGACAACAAACATAGTTTTGTCAGGAGACGCGGAGAACATCTACGCTAGCAGCAACGGTGCCAATGCAACCAACTATGATTGGAGTGCAGGTGTCTCAGCAGCAGGAACATATCGCGTAATCGTGAGCGTTGATTCCACATAATCTGTGGTGTTGCTGACTCACGAAATCCTTTTTTTGGAAAAAAGTGGATCGTTTCAACTTAGATAAAGGGATACTCATGGCACAAAACATAGTCGAAATCGTTACCATCTTAGCCATAGCCCTGATTAGCATAATTTTTGCAGTTTACCTAATGATACTTAAGAAGAACGGGTGGTTAGGCGGAAATTCCGATTTTTATCGTTGTCCAAATCAAGAATGCAAAAAAATATTCCAAAAACCAATAGATCTGAAAGATCTGTCGGTGATTCCTGCACGCATATACCCTGCTTGTCCTGAATGCGGTGCAGACTTAGATCGTTTCTTCGGAACCAGCACCGAAAAAATGCTTAAAATTAGAAAAAAAACTATCTCAAATCAAAAGAAAATTGAAATTGAGTCAATTGAAAAGAAGGCTAAAATAGAAAATGTTGAAGCGCCAAATCAACATCAAAGCCAAGGGTCAATGTTGAAGAAAAAAGCTTCGGCCATGAAGTCTATAACAGGCAGAAAGAAGCATGACACGACCGATGTTTTTGAGTGCCCGTACTATTTTACCTATCTGGCTTCCCGAGAGAAACAGGAGGAAATACCAGATACGTGTCTGGAATGCCCTAGATCTTTGGATTGTATGCTATCCAATTACAAGTCAGAAGATTCGGTTGTAGAAATCAGTAAGTGGTATAATGTCACAGCCTGACTTAATTAGACAGATAAAGAAAATTGACAATAAGGTATTATCTTGCTTTCAAAAAGCAGTTGACTTTGCGCTAGTATTGAAGAGAATTATCATTGATAGTAATTTTCTTAAGACACAACAGACAGGTTTCAAAGCATCAAGAATGTGTGCCCTTTTTCCTGAGCTTGTCTAAATACGCCAAAATGCCAATACCTGCAATTGCCAATGACGTTAAGGAAACAGCAATTATTGTAGTGGGGAAACGCTTCAGGCTGCTATCGCCTCTTCCTGCTCTAGCTTCATTACTTATTCGCCGCAAATAAGTGCTAAAGCCCTTATATTCGCCTCTTCTAGCGAGAACTTCATTATTTATCCTTCTAAGGTAGGTATCGTCGCCTTCGTATCTACCTTGATATGCCTTTGCAAGGTCGCTATAATCCTTTAATTTTATGTCCATAATTGTGCTCCTCCCAACGATTTAGTGGTCTGTATGTTATAAACTTTGCCAACATTAAACAGTATTAACTATTCTTGTAACTTAATAAATTCAGAAAAAGCTAGATTGTTCCGTTATAGTATCACTAGAAAGCAACAAAAAACGCTTCAGAATAGATAATTTTCTCAAGATTTGTCGGTATGTACTAAATTCTAGTCCCCAAACCCAAAGAAGTCGGAAAGTTATAAGATAAATCCACTTGCAAGAAGTAAAATTGATAATATACTGTATGTCTGTATGACTGCCATTATCCGCTTTGGATTGTCTGAAGATAAATCAGCAATTTTTCTCTTAAATCAGATCCATTTCTTTTAGAAGTTACGTAACCCTTTGAGAGGGAATACAGTTGCCTAAATTTTCCAAGAACAAACAAGACGATGTAGGCATTCCCAACAAAAATGCTCAGCCAAGAAGCATAATGTACATTTTTTATTCTAATGCTGTTAATAGTTTGATTAGGGTGATTATGTGTCTCAAGACAAACCAGGAAATAAATCTCAAGAAAAAATTTTAATTCCTATCAAAGCTGAGGATGTGATGGGTAGAGAAGTCGTTATTCTGGACGAGAATGTCTCCGCCAAGAAAGCAGCAGAGATTATGGCCCAAGAAGGCGTGAGCGCTATAATCGTTACAGCTGAAGGCAAAGCAAATGGAATACTCACTGAAAGGGACATACTGAAACGCATTGTTGCGGAGGATAAGAACTCTAAGAAGACAAAGGTGAAGGAGATAATGTCAAGCCCTCTAGTTACTATTAAACCAAGCACTGATTTGGAGGAGGCTGCACATCTTATGTTCGAGAAGAAAATAAAGAATCTTCCAGTTATCCATGAGAACCGCTTAATTGGCTTAGTCAGTTTGCAGGACATTTGCAAAATTCAACCTGAAATCCTGAGAATATTAAAGCAAACAATGGAGACTCCAAAGAACATAAAGAAAGTCCTGAGATGCTATATAATTTAGGACATGGATATTCGGTCTGCACTAATTTGAAACCCCTTAAGCCAAGAATTGAAAAATTCAACCGTCTTTGGCAAAAGTTGGAATTTTGCTTTTATTCTCTTAATATTTTTCTAAAGACAAGTTGCTAAGATTTATTCCAAAAAAGATTTGGTTTGAATAAATCTTGTTCTAGACGAGTGTTCTTCACATCGATCAATATTTGGAGTAATTCTAAAAGGGGAACTCCGATCTAAGTTTTCAGTATTGATAATATTACTGACTACCAAATTGTTGTTGGAAGAAGGTTCATTGTCGTCACACGACGTAGATATAGACCGATGTCAGCCGACAAAATGAATTCATGAATTAAATTTCAATCTCCAACCCAAACCGACTAAGAAATAGTTGAAGTGCATCCTTTCAAGTCAATAAATGTAAGACACAAAAGCTTTGATAGGTTCTATTTGTGTAGTTCACAGATGATCTGGTGAATGTTATGGGTGAAAACAAGACGATGATCGCGTATGATACTAGAGGAGGAACGACGGAAGAATATGCGAAAGCGATTAACTCTGTGCTCACAGACGAATTTAAAATGCAGACCGATTTAGTCAATCTTAAGAAAGCGTGTAATCCTGACTTGACGCAGTACCAAAACGTCATCGTTGGAGCAGGTATAAAGATATTCAGAATGCATAGAGAAGGCGCCAAGTTTCTTGAGAAGAAAAATTTTGAAGGAAAAAACGTGGGGATATTTCTCTCATCTCTGGTATCTAGAGACGAGGCGATCAAGAAATATGTCGACGTCATCCTTCGGAAGAACACAACCCTGAAATTAATTGCTGTTGAAGTCTTTGGGGGGAAGAATGAGAATATTCGGAAGAACCAGCCAAGATATGACAGATATCGAAAAAGCCAAAGAGTGGACCCGCAAAATCGCGGAGCACTTACGAAGTTGACCATCCACCATAACTTCCAGTCCACAAAGATTTAATGCTCTTCCTCGAATGGTTTAAACCACCGCTTCGCGCGCCCTTTCTATTTTTGAATAATGGTGCCATTCCAGAAGATCAGTTTATCATACGGGAGGTCTACAGGTGCATCTGTAATCAAGGTTTCAAAGACTATGTCCAGGGACAGTTCGTGCGTTTCAAGTAATCTCTGCACATCTTCCCAAATTTGCGGTGCAAGATTATCTGCTTCCCATTTACCCCATATTGCGTCCTCGGGTCCACGGAAGCCAAAGCCGTAGTCTCGGGGAAGAACAAATGCGGTGTTGGCTGGGTAAGGTTCGACTGAAGGCTCAGTATGCGCATAAATCCAGAATTGCTTCATTTTTTCAAAGTGCTCAGAAGTCAGGGTTCCATATTCTGTTGGCGGGGTGAAATTGCCAGGAGAGTTAAACACTATTATGTATTTAGCACCGTTTTGATAGGCAAGCACCATATCGTTATAAAGTTGTTCAGGGTTTTCCACAAAAGGTTCCAAGTTGGTTGACCAAGTAATTATAACACCCCATTCTTTGTTCAGGGATTTTGCGGCTCCTCTGCAAAGTCCTGTGGCTATTTGCCTGCTTTGGTTGCCTACGTACTCGGTGAAGACGATGTCGTAGCCTGACAGGTAGTCATACCAGTAAAGCGCGTAGTCGGATGTGTACAGTGTAAATTGGGCGGGCTCATAATATTCGGTTACATTACCTAAGAAGTAATTCAGGTGATGCGTGTAAAGAATAGCCGCATCTGAATAGGTTTCTCCAACGGAGACGTTTATAGAATGACCACCATCCACAAGTTTGCCTCCTACCTCATCGAAGAGGTAGACTCCAAGAAACTTTTCACCGTACTTTTCCACTGAGCTTATGAAAAACCCAGAGTCCGGACCTCTAGGCGGTGCTTCCGCTTCTTCGCCGAACCCAACATAAATAATAAAGTGAAGTCCCTTTTGATAGATGTAATCACATACACGCGTCAGCTTCTCAGTATCCCTTGTTAGGTCAAGAGAACCTAAGACTATTAGGTTCACGTAGCTAGCAATTTTATCAATCTGTTCCAATGCAGTCTGCTCGTCCCCGTAACCAATGTCAAGCCCCACATAGATGTCAATTGTTCCAACGGGCCTGTTAATCATCGTCTCAACAACAATAAGGGCGACCACAACAGAAAAAACTATGAAAAGGGCAAATATAACCTTGAGCCATTCCCAATTATACTGGTTGCTTCTGAAACCCGCAATTGAGAAAAAAAGAGGTTTACCAAACTGTTTTTTTAACGTCAATGTCAGTTCAGCCTCCAAAACGTGAATATGAGCATTTACGCTCCACTTTTTTCAAGCACTTAAGAGCCTAAAAAGCTTGACGGTTCTTAGTCTAAACGCCGACAAGCCTTCATAATGAAGCTTGAACCGACTAGAAAGGAACTTGTTAATAAGAGTATATAAAGAAAGCAAAAGCTCCAAACCAAAATTAGGAATGCGAACACGCATGTGGTTGGGATTCAATTCCATCCCCAGCTCTTTCCAACATAATGTTTGACTTTGCCTTTCTTGAAATAGACCACCAGACCCACGCCAATTGCAATCGCAGATGCTAAAGAGGCAGCGGCAACATTTACGGCAAGAAAAGACCCGGGCTCTGGTGTCAAAATGGGTTTGGGTTTGGGGATAAACTCTTAATCCAACCGATTTTCATCTATTGAGGACAGTTTAGATCAGAATCTGCCATAGAACTTTATGCCTTTTGTTCTATTTCTCTTTAGTGCCAAAGCTTAAATGTAAATCTTATCAGACTTAGGTTCTGTGTTTGCAATGTCTAACGAAAAAGAAATGCTTGAAGAACTGAAGAAGATTCGGGAATTGCTTGCAGCCAAACCTCCTCCACCGCCACCATCCCCGAAGGGCTTGTGGGCTGAATTCAAAGCTTTTCTTGAAAGCTACAAGGTTCTAGGACTTGCGGTTGCTTTCATTCTTGGCTTGTATCTTGGTCAACTTGTGCAGTCACTCGTATCGGACTTGATTATGCCCGTGATAGGCTTGGCATTACCTGGAATGGATAACCTATCAACTCTAACGTTTCCGGTAGCTTCTCAGGAGTTCGGAGTTGGCAACTTTCTGGTAGCTTTGATAACTTTCATCATCGTTGCTTTCGTGATATTCGTAATAGTGAAAGTCACGAAGAAATGGGGCATTCAATAAAACAACTCCTTTTTTCTTTTCTTGAAAAAAATTAAAAACTGAAGAAAACTGACTATTTACAACTTTAGGTGCAGAAAAGAGATGAGAAAGCCTTGAGGAAATTATATCTCACTCAAGCTTCTTTTTTGTCTTCTTTGCCAGTTTTTTGGTTTCTTTTACACCTTTTTTGGCAACTTTCTTGGTTGTCTTCGCACCTTTCTTCGCTACTTTCTTAGTTACTTTGAGTCCCTTCTTTCCAAACTTAGTTCCTTCTTTCCCTGCTTTCTCTGCTGCTTCTTTTGTCTTTTCTTTAACCTTCTTTAGAAAACCCATATTTACCCCAAACAGCAACTCTGCGATTCATGCCTATAACTCTTTATGCGAATTTCTGCATCTTAAGTTTTTGTGCACTATATTTACTTTAATAGAATATCGCTAATTGAGTGTTGCTCAAGTCGTGAATACTAAACGTTTACTCACGTTTGCAGTCACCACATAAGCCTTATAAAGAGCTTTGAAAGGCTATAGCTAATTAATGTTGCAAAAAAAGCCAAAGAAGGGGTGCTAAAGGAGCTTGATTTTATATAGCATTCCTATTTTGGTTATCTCTTTGTTATTAATTGGAGTTCTAAGTGACAGAATAATTCGATATGTGCTTGTTATCTCAAAGGGTTTAGGTTTATCTGAGATGGCAGCAGGTTTTGTTTTGCTTTCAGTCGTAACTTCCTTGCCTGAGCTTTCAGTTTCTGCTCTTGCAGCAATAAGCGGTGAAGGAGGCTTATCAGTTGGTAACGTGCTTGGTTCAAACGTAGCCAACCTAACAATAATAATTGGATTAGCTGTTTTTCTTAGCAAAACTGTAGTATCCCTTAAAGGAGAATCTCAAAAAGAACTAGTGCAGTTCTTGTTTATTTCTTCAATCATCCCATTATTTATTGTTCAGCGAGGCGTTCTGAGTCCTGTACTCGGTCTCGTGTTGCTTATCCTTTTTGGATATTTCAGTTTAGTGGTTTCTCGCAAAACTGGAAAAATTGAATCTCTTGAGAAGGTGAAAAAAGGGGACTTTGCTTTTGCAGGACTTAAGTTCTTGGTCGGCGTTCTATTAGTGATTCTTCTTTCAAAATTAGCTGTAGATAGCGCAATAGATATCGCTGACTCTCTTGGTTTGGCAGCTTCAATTATTGGAGCCACTGTAATCGGTTTGGGCACTTCATTACCTGAATTAGCAACTACTATACAAGCATTAAGAAAACGTCTTTTTGGTATGGCCCTTGGCAACATATTTGGAAGCTGTATCACAAATGTTACCCTGATTCTCGGAGTTTCATCTCTGCTCTCTTTTTCGGAAGTTAACGTGTTAGCTGTTGAGAACATCATGTTTTATGTGTTGCTTTCTTCACTAACAATGTGGTATCTAGTCAGTGTCAATGAACGCGTCAGCAGAAAAGCAGCATTGGTACTTTGCATAATTTACATATTGTTTGTTTTGCAGCAAATAGGAATACATTTGCTATTCTGAAAAAAACCACAGTTACATCAATAGAATTAGTCGTTTAAACCAATCTTGAAATAGTTTTGAGTAGTTTCACAGCCATTTCCTTTTTCTAAAGTAGAATAACATCACTATCACTACAGCAAGCATGATTAGCAATATGAATGGATAACCCCAAATCCATTCGAGTTCAGGCATGTATGTAAAATTCATTCCGTAAATCCCAGCAACCAAAGTTAGGGGAATAAATATTGTGGCAATTATTGTGAGCACTTTCATCACTTCGTTCATTCTGTTGCTAACACTAGACATGTAGATGTCCAGCATTCCGGAAAGCATGTCCCGATAAGTTTCAACTGCATCAATGACTTGAATTGTGTGGTCGTATACGTCTCTTAGAAATATATCTATAGATTTATTGATTAACTTTGATTCCCATCTTTCTAGACGACTAATTACTTCGCGAAGAGGCCAAACAGATTTGCGTAAAAGTATCATTTGTCTTTTCAAATCATGTATAGCTTGTAGAGTTTCTGGTGAAGGATTTGTCACTATCTCATCTTCAATTCCTTCAATTTTCTCTCCGATTCTCTCAAGTACAACAAAGTAGTTATCTACCACTGCATCTAACAAAGCATAAACTAGATAATCGGCACCCATCTTTCTGATTCGCCCTTTATCGGTTCGTAATCTTTCTCTGATGGGATCAAAAACATCCCCTTCGTTTTCTTGAAATGATATAACCCAGTTTGAACCAAGAATAAGACTAATCTGCTCTATTTGAGTCTCTTTATCTTTTTCATTGTACTGCAGCATTTTTAAAACAGCAAAGATGTAATCGCCAAAATCTTCTATTTTTGGGCGTTGCCCTGTATTGGCAACATCCTCCAGAACCAAGGGGTGAATACCAAACTGTTTTCCAATTTTTTCAATTATTTCAATTTTCTGAAGACCATCTATATTTATCCAATAGTTAGTTTGATCTTTTAAAGGGAAGACTTCTTCAATCTCCAAAATTTCTCTTTCTTTGAAATTAGTTTCATTAAACTCAATAATCCTAGTCCGTGTACTAGCGGATTTCTTTCTGCCAACATAGACTATGGTTCCAGGCGGAAGACCCGTTTTCTTAGTTCTTCCTCCCATATTTCGCGTTATGACCTTTCACCTAGGTTCGTTACTCAGCTTAGAATTCTTATAAGCTTTTTACTAAATTCTATTTTGTCGCAAGAAGTCCTCGAGAAGATTGAAGTGTGTAAATGAAGAACAGAGAGTAATAAAGCAGATTGATGACGCTGATGTGCGTCGTGTATTTCATCAAGCATTTGACGAGCATGATTAAAGTATTGGAAAAAAATCGGGAGCATTAAACTTGAGAGAAGAAAACGTTAAACAGATCATCCAGAAGTTAACAAATGAATTCAAGACAGAACATTTTCAGTAACATTTCCAACCTAAATCTCACCTACGTTGGCATTCGCAGTTGTTGGTACATTACAGAAAATTTAAAACTATTAGCTGCCACTTCTAATAAGTCGTTTGCAGAAAAGGATGGTTTGAGCTGTGCGCTTTCACTCCAAGTACTCATACATTCTATTGCTAATCATTTTCTTTATGCCGATCTCTGGACTTACTAAAGCCCAATCAGACAGCATCATTTTGGAATGGGAACAGCATTGGGAAACCTATGGTGTGGGCGGTTGCTGCAACTTTGGAACACATAATTTTTTTGTTGGAGACGTCGACGGCGATGGCTCATTGGAGATGCTTACTGGAGGAATCATGTATTACTTGTCCGATGACAACCGAACAGGAGTGGAGGCTCCCTTTAGAATTTGGAATTGGAATGGAGAAAAATTCACGCTTGAGATGAACGAAAATTGGCCGGGAGCTATAGTCTCTATCTATGCTGCAGATTCAGATGGGGATGGTTCGACAGAAATATTTTTAGGTGGTGGGGCTGCAAATGCCACCGGCAGTTTTGCTTCACTTAAAATACTGAATTGGAACGGTGAAATCTTAACTTCAAGAGCATGCTATGAGGGGGTATCAGTTAACTCTATCTTCGCAAGCGATGTGGATAACGATGGCATTACAGAGATACTAACCGTTGGAAGCGCCAACAATGACCCAAAATCTTCCACGAGGCTCGTTATATGGCAATGGACTGGCAATGAGCTTGTATTGAAACAAAGCATCGAATGGGGTGTTGAAAATGGTGCAAGAGCAAACTCTGTCTACGCCCTTGACCTGAACAATGATGGCGAAGTGGAAATTATAACCGCGGGCTATAACAATAATGTCCAAAATAGCAGGGGTCAAATACGAATTTGGCACTGGAATGGAGATCTAATAGTTCTGGAAAAAAGCGAGGAATGGTGCACGGTAGATGAAGGCTACGGATTGGATATTGCAGGAAACCCACTGGGAAATACAATAGTAAACAATTTGAAAGCGGTTGATGTTGACGGTGATGGCTTTGCAGAAATAATCACGGGCGGATTTGCATATGATGGTGCAAAGATTCTTGCTCAACTAAGAATATGGAACTGGAGTGGTCAAAATCTGATGTTGGAGAAAAGCTTTGAATGGGCAACTGAGGATATCACAGAGGTCAAATCTATTTCAATAGATGATGTAGATGGTGACGGATATAAGGAGATAGTTACAAGCGGATTCATAGGAGTCTACGGTGGCTTTAGCGATGAAAATACCGCCCCGGAACAAGCTCAGCTCAGAATATGGAAGTGGGACGGAGCATTGTTGACACTGAAAATAGATAAAGCATGGTTTATCGGTGATGGAGTTACAGGATGGAATATTGGCACTGGTGATATTGACAATGATGGAACCGTGGAAATAGTGACTGTAGGTTGTATGTATGAATCCGCTTTATGTGATCCCGATCTGAGAGTTTGGTCTATATCGAGAAATTCAAGTCAGTTTCTTGCTGGTTTTCTTGCAACAGTGGCCGCCATGACATTTTTAATGGTAATTGGCATATTTTATTTCTTCAAAAGAAAAAAGAAGACACTTTTGGAGTCCAAACAGATCAAATAATGTAATAATCAAAACTGTTCTGCGAAATACAATCTACATAAGTCTTTAACAAAACTATAACATACTTCTCGCTATATACCATATAGACGATTTATGGTTTCTACCTTAGCTTTGCTTCGACCAATACTCTCATCCCAATACGCGTCTAATTTTTATTTGCTAATCAAACTAAAATTCTAAGGCTGCTTCACTATCTCCGATTGTGGCTATCTCTTATCCCATTCTTCCAATAGTTCAATAACTGCCTTGGACTTTATCGTGTTCGAGAAGCGGAAAAACCTAATTCTACCACTCACTTTATGCAGAACTATGCCCTCGTTCTCTAGCATCCTCAAGTTTCTAAGTGCAGTATCATAGTTTGTTCCCAGCCTGTATGCAATGTCTGAAGTATTAAGTTGACCACACTGAAACAGCATTTTTAAGATTTTCATCCTTGTTTTGGAACAGAAGATATCCTCCAAATACACTTCAATCACCTTTTTCGAAAAAGAGAGGTGAGTTTTGCGAAAGCTTTGCGTCCTACCAGAAAACAGTTTGGGACGCTGAGGAGAATGTGGAAAGTGGGTGACCATTTTTCTGAGGAAGCCAAGTCTCGCAAACTCCAGAACAGATTTGTGGTTTATCGAATAAAAGGCAAATTAGGAAACGACTGTCTTGGGAAGTAGAGAGCATAGTTAAAGTGAATAATGGTTTTAGTTAACATTAAAAATGCTCTACTTTGTAAACCTATGTCCGCTTGATTTCCTTTGGTTTTCTAACATGCCTTGGTTGAATTACAATTTGCTGCTGTTTGTATGAATGAAGTTTTACCGATTCGTGAAGAACGAGTCTCTCTAAGGCACAAATTATTAATGTTGATGTTTGAATAACAACTCAATTATGGTATCAGGGCAAAATTTTTTCTTAGATAGCTCTAAATTATTTAAAAAGCGTGTTGCTAAAAAATTCTATGTTATTTTATTGCTTACTTTGGTCTTGACGATTTCACTTATTGTCTTTAATGTTTTGGATTTTAATTCAAGTGAAGTTTTTGTGGGGGTGATGGCTGGGCATGAAACAGTAGATGAGCTTTTAGTTTTTGTTGATGAGGTTGAAGAATATGTTAACCTGATTGTAGTCAGTGAACTAGCCATCACTACAAACTCAACAAAGTTATATTCCGTTTTTGATTACTTGTATGCTAAGGAAATATATTTTATGCCTTTTATGGAGCATCATAATTATGTTGACGACCCAAATTTTTTCAGAGTTGCAGAGGAGAGATGGGGAAAATATTTCCTAGGAGTATATACTTTTGATGAGCCTGGAGGAAAACAAATTGACGCAGCTTCTCATAGACCTTTTGAAGAAGCGCAAAACAACAGTGATGCAGCCTCCAAATACATAACAGCTGTCGCAGAGGAAGGCTTGGTTTCTTTTGCAAATAATTTCAATGATTATGGCGTTTTTAACGTTTTCACTTCTGATTACGCGTTGTTCTGGTATGATTATTTGGCTTGCTACAACGTGGTTTTTGCCCAGTTCGGATGGAACAACACCAGACAACTACAGATTGCTCTTTGTCGGGGAGCAGCAACAGGACATAATAGCGATTGGGGAGCAATTATAACTTGGACCTATAGACAACCGCCCTATATAGAAAGCCCAGAGGAATTGTATAGTGATATGATTTTAGCTTACAGCAATGGGGCTAAATACATTCTTGTTTTCAATTATCCAACCAATCAAACTAACTTCGGGCTCTTCACTGAAGATCATCTCGACGCAATGCGTAATTTTTGGAATTACATTCAAAAAAATCCTCAACCAAAACAAAATGTTGAAGTTGCCTATCTTCTTCCAAAAGATTATGGATTTGGTTTTCGAAGACCTGAAGATAACATATGGGGATTGTGGGGTCCAGACGAGTTATCACCTAAAATTTGGCACGAGGCCACTAACCTTCTGAAAACCTACAACTCACAATTAGACATAATTTGCGAAACAGCCTCGCCCTCTATACTAAAGAAATACAAGGAATTATTCTTTTGGAATGGAACAACACTAACAAATGATTAAACGCTGTAAACGAAATTTATATGGAAATTGTCGAAACGACTAAATACAATCTTAATACTTCTTATCTTAAAAAAGCAGTGACGAGTTTTTTCAAGTTTCAGATAAAAATTTTGCAAGAGTTACAACATAGATTATATACACGCTTTCTCGACGTCAAAATTGGCAAGAAAAAGAGATGTCTAGAAAAGGGGAAAAAGTCTCAGAGAACCTTTAAAGTTAAGAAAAGAAAGGAGATTCAAATTCAATACCTAAACCTTGATAATTCAGAGAGGTTAAAACAAGCTCGTTTATCATTTGGATGCTCGAGATTTAAATGTCTATGAAGCTTCCAATTTTTCTGGAGACCGCTTTCTTGTAGACTAATTCGACTGTTGCGGCATCTTGGATGGCCAAGCCCGTAGAATCGAATACTGTGATTTCCTCATTTAAAGTTCTGCCTGGCTTTTTTCCTATTATTATATCTCCAAGTTCTGCCCATATATCCTTCTCAGATAGAATGCCTTTCGAAAGTGGGACGTTTATTTCCCCACTGTGAGAAGCTTGTTCCCAATCATCGACAATTATTTTCGCTTTCTTCAGAATTGCTGGGTCTAATTCCTCTTTTAGGGGGGCGTCGGCTCCGATGCAATTGAAATGTGTCCCTTCTGAAACCATTGACTCAAAGATTAAAGGTTTCTTTGAAGGCGTTGTAGTAATTACTATATCGGCTTCCTTGACGGCTGCCGCCTCATTCTCAACTATTACAATTTTGGATTGAGAAGCTTTACTCTCTGCCTCTGAAGCAAAAGATTTTGCTGCTTTCGGTAATATATCGCAGACTTTTATTTCTTCAAGTTTCGGAAACACCTCTAAAAGAGCAAGCAATTGTGCTCTGGCTTGGACTCCTGTGCCGATGAAACTAGCACTTTTTGTGTCTCTTTTCGCGAGGTACTTAAGTGCTATGCCCCCCGCTGCAGCTGTTCGTATAGCGGTTATTTTGTTTCCCCCCATTATTGATAACAATGCTCCGTTTTTTGGATCCAATAGTAATATTGTCGCTGAGACTGTAGGCATGGAAAATTTCTTTGGATTTTCAGGATGAGAATTTACGATCTTAACCGATGCCACATCCAGCCTTTCAAGGTAGGCGGGCATGGCTCTTACGTCACCATTGTATTTTGAAAAGTTTAGGTAAGATTTTGGCGGCATCTGAACATATCCTGTTGCTTTTTCTATGAAGGCATTTTCAACAACTTCCATGACTTCGTTTATTGACAACAACTCAGCGATTTCTCGTTCAGAGAGCAACAAAACTTCTATTTCGGTCACTTCCCTGATTATTTAAGTTCTCTGCTTTTTTAAAATCGCTTTCGGTAAGCTGATAAGCTTTTCCTACAAAGTTTTCAATTCGGCCGAGATTGCTGACATTCGGACATCTTCGCAATAGTGTAATGCGTATACACGCATTTTGTGTGAGAAGTGTTGAATTGTTGAAAAATTATTAGTTGGTATTGGAGTAGGTATGTGTAGTTTTTAAACTGGTATCGAAAGTTTACTTATTTTTGAATCACCGGAAGTTTCAATATTTCCTAGTGTGGGGTCTCCGATGTAGTATAAGTGTGACCCTCCGCTCAAGTCAGCGTCAAGTCTGCCATCAGCATTTATTGTTGCATGGCTTCCTCCGCTGAGTTCTACGTTCGCATTATGGACTTTAAAATCTGACATATCTGAATGGCTCCCAGAAGATGCGTCAATTACAAGATCGTTCGCTTCACCAATAAATCCTGATAAATGACTGCCTCCAGATAAATAGAATTCTGCATCTTCGCTAGTTTCAAATTCACCTGTTAGTCTGCTACCTCCAGATAATCTAACGGAAAACTGATTGGTAGCATCAAACTCTACGAGCTCTCCTTTTGCACCCCCCGATAATTCTAAGCTATGCAGTTCAGGCATAGTAATTTCTGCTTTCAATGTCACTGATCTAAAATTGTAACCCCATTTCACTCCTATCATTAAAGTATCACCTGACTTCGTTATTTCGACGTAGTCCATGACGTTATCATCAGCCGTTACCGAGACGCTAAACGAGTGTGATTCAGTGATTTCTATACTGAATCCACTTCCAGCATCCACCGCGGTGAAATCACTAAAGAATTCTTCATTTGTAACTAAATCTCCTGAGCCAACAACTTCACCAAACAAATTCCAGCCACGTAGAAGAAAAATGGTTGATATTAATCCTATGATGACAATAGCTACAACAGCAATCAAAGCTATTGTCATAATGCTCATTGGTTTTCTCTTGGGTTTTTTAAAAGTCTCTCTTGTAGATCGGCTAGCTGCGGAATCAACCGCAGTCCCACATTTGGGACAAAACTTAGCGCCTTCAACTAATTCGTTTCCACACTTCGTACAAAAAGTCAAGACATTTCCCCGAATAGAACTAAGGTGTACAGGTATAAAAAACATACAGCTATCTTGTTTGGGTTTGGGGATTAAGAATTAGCGTGTAGAAACAAATGGTTTAATATAATTTCTGACATACTTATGGGTTAATAAAATATAAAATTGAAGTAGCTTGGTGAGTTTGTTGGTGGAGTATAAAATCGAGATTGATCGTACAATGTGCATGGCTTGTGGTGCTTGTTGCAGTTCAAACCCTACTCATTTTGAGCCAGATCAGGAAGGAAAATCAACAGTAGTTGGTGGAGAAACCGATGATAACTCGTCTTCGGGAAGCTTTGAAGATGAGGAAATCGAGAACTCAAGAGAAGCAGAAGATGCATGTCCAGCTTCAGCTATAACTGTGACCGAGATTCAATAGCAAGTTGCATGTGATCATGATCGAATATTATCGAATTCGAGTGTTGAGAGGTAATAATCTAATCTTCCTTATGCGCACTTTCTTCTTTGGGTTCTCACATTTCTTAAATAATGCTTGTTCAAATAACATAATGTTGTTTTAATAAAAAGAATTTTGAAGGTATGGAAAGGCGAAATGTAATGAACAAGCAAAAAGCCTTTTGCTTGGTGATTGACCTCGTGATAGTTTTTGCATTGCTTTGTGCTCTTGCATTCAATGTTTTAGCCATTGAAAACTCAGACACTCCTACAGGTATACACCTAACTTGGCAAGAAAGTGAAATGACAACGTCGATAACTGTTACATGGCAAACAAGTAGTTCTAGCTCTGGAAATGTTGTCGCTTACGATACAGTCTCGCGGGGTGGAAACGCTGAACTTTACAATTATCACGCTTCAGGAGAAAGCGCCACTTATGAGGGCGCTTCAGGCTACATACATGATGTAGAGTTAGTTAATTTGAACCCAAATTCAACTTACTACTTTGTCTGCGGAGGAGCCCAAGGTGGGTACAGCAATGAAAGAAACTTTAGAACTGCACCAACTCAATCTTCAAACTTTCGCTTCGTAGTAGGTGGCGACTGCAGAAGTAACCCCGCCCAACGCGACTTTGTTTCTTCAGCAATGAGCAAGTTCAATCCTGATTTTGTCTTGCTCTGCGGGGATTTTGTAGATTCAGGCTCCAATCAGATTCAGTGGGACAGTTTTTTTCACGGATTACATTCATACTGGATAGGAAGTAACAATCAGACAATCCCGATAATACCTTGTCTTGGAAATCACGAAGAAAACGCCACTAACTACTACGAACAATTTGCTTTGCCAAACAATGAACAATGGTACTCGCTAAATTATGGAGACTACGCGCATATTATAGTCCTTAATAGCCAAGCTGATCCTTCAGGTGAGCAATTAGACTGGTTGGAAAACGATTTAGCAGCACATGAGAATTACACATGGAAGTTTGTCATGTTTCATCACCCCTTGTTTTCTCCAAGTGCTCATGGCAATTGGACTCAAGGACAAGAATACTGGTGCCCAATTTTTGACAAATATGGTGTCCAAGCAGTTTTCACGGGGCATAACCATGATTATGAAAGGGCAAAACCAATTAACTATTCATTATCCAAAACTTATCCACAAAACTCATATTCTGAAGGAATTATGTACGTTGTTTCAGGTGGTTGGGGCGCACCGCTTCATGCTTCGGATACAAACGCATTAACCGCATATTCTGCAAGTGTACACCATTTCATTGCAATAGATGTATTGGCAAATGGAACCCTAAACTTTAAGGCAATTGATATGCAAGGCAAAATTTTTGATGAAGTAACTTTAGAAACAGAGGTGATACCAGAGTTTCCTGCATGCATTATTATATTATTATTCCTCTTAACAACATTCATAACAGTTGGGTTACGAAAAAAGCGCCATTGGCAACCCCTCGCTAGTTTGAGCATAAACTTGTTTGAAGAGAGCACTATTAGGAATCACGTGTCCACATTAGTTCCATCTACCAAATTCCTGGAAATAATCTGAATCTAGTTTGCTTTGCGTATTCTAAATACCCTTCTAAATCCCTCTGCAGCGTCTTATCCTCTAGCCATGTTCGAATTATCATCAAAACCCAATAAATTGCTACAGGAACGAAAGTTAAAACCGAACCAATTATCAACGGAATTGAGAACGCGAAAAGGATGCCGGATAAATAGCCAGGGTGCCTCACGATGCTATATGGGCCTCTCGCTATAACCTTATGGTGTTCTTGGATTCTAACAGTAGGCTCAAAATGCGGGTTCACCGCCATAGCCCAGTTAAGAAGAAACGATGACAAAATAACAAAAAGAATTCCAATTACGCCAAAGCAGACATCCAGGCTTAACAATTGAAATCTCCCAATATCTAATCCCGCAACTACAGGTATCAAAATGATTACTGACAAATTACTTACGCGCATCAACACTTCATCCCAAAGTTTTGAACCCTTCCGTCTGGTTTTGAGTCTCTGAACCACAAGCTGCGGATTAACCTTGTACTGAACTCCGATACTGACAGAATTATGAACAAAAGCTATTCCAAAATATAGCCACGGTCGAAGCTCAGACACATTTCCTGCTGAAACAAAGAAGACAACTATCTGGATTACGAGTATAACCGACGATACCAAAAACTGCTTAGCTACAGCAATCCTAAACTGCTTCCGAATTTCTAGCATAAATAAGCATTGACTACTTTACTTATATCTCTAATTAGCAAACGAAAATCATTAATTCTGTTGGTCTTGAAGTCTGTCTGAAAATCTTGAACAATCTATGAAAGTTTGGTATCTCATATAATCGTATCACTTTTTTTTTAAAAAAAATCTAACCTGGTATACTTTGACGCCGCTTTTTAAAATATGTTATCATATCGAGAAAATTTTAAGCCATTAGCTTTTTTGTCTAATCGAAAAGTGCTTTAAAAAAGGGGGGAAAGGATTTTTGGTTTTTTGCGGTTTGTTTACCGTTTTTTGAGCAGTAGTATTACAAAGCATACTGCGATTGCTACTATAATTGCGGCTGTTGAGCCTATGAGGTACAGACCAGTTGGTTCTGGTGGCGGAACAGGTGTCGGTGTTGGTGCAACTTGCGGGGCTTCATCAACGTTTAGGTATGTCATGGCATATGATGGTCCATAGGATGCGGATCCTTCGAACGTAGCGATGATTTGGTATTCGCCTGGGACTTCTGGAGTGAACTTGATGCCGTAGCTGCCGGTTAGGTCGCTTGTGGTTCTGCCGATCTCGTAGAAGTTGCCGTTAGGATCAAGTGTTTCTAGAACTACTTCTACGCCTTTAGCGTCTGTGGGCCTTGGTTGCTGCATGAACATGTACTCCATCCAGTCGCCCATGTCCTCGTCAGATATTGCTGGAGTGCCCTTAAGGCTGAATTCAAAGATGTCGTTGGTGTTGCGTCTGCCAGTCGCAGTCTGATCAGTCACTGTTCCAGTTATTGTTACGCTGGATCCTAGAGTTGGAACATTCTGCGGGGCAGAAACTGTGGTGGCGCTTGGTCCCTTGCCAATAGCGTATATTTCGCTGTCGAAGAGGTTTAGACCCACGATTATGCCGTCTGCCATGAACGTGTTTGATTCAGTGGGTGACATTCCGCCGAAGAAGCCTAGCATTTTCCATATCTCCTCTCCGGATGTTGCGTTGATACAGCGTAAGTTATTACCTCTCCATAGTGGCTGAGTGGGTGAGTGTTCACCACAGACTGTGTAGAGTTTTCCATCACATATTGCGAAAATACCTATTGGATATCTGCCGCCGTAGCCAACTTCTAAGCCTTCTACATAGGGGTTGTAGTTCCACAAGACGTCTCCGGTTTTTACGTCATAGCATCTTATTTGTGCGCTATAGCCGAAAGAGTATAATTTGCCTTCCCAGTAGTTTGAGCTTGCACCATAATAGCTCATTTGTGTTTCTGGTTCGCTTTCCCATATTTGTTGTCCTGTGTCGAGGTCGTAGCCCCAACGTTTCAGCTGCTTAGGCGAACGGAATGTGAAGACGCCGTCTTCTGGATACACACCATCTATGCCGAAACTGCTGAAAGCCATTCCTGACGTAACGTTTTCTGTAATCGACGCATAGGGAGGCGTAAACATTGTTTCCCATAGTTTTGTGCCTTCGTTTCCAGGTTCAAGACTTACACCTACCAGTTTGCCTTGCACAACTCCCTCCTCATTGTTTTGTCCTGCAGTTCCGAAGATTACTTCTTCAGATTCGCGTACGGAATAGATACTACCCGCTTGACCATTAGGGCCTACCACGTATGATGTCGGTAGTGACACGTTCAATGAAAAGCCAAGGTTGCCGTCGTGAATACGGGGATCTGGCCATCCTCCGGGTGGGGTTGGCCATCCAGAGCCGAAGGCGCCTCCTGAAGGTCGCCACTGCCAGGCTGAAGTTCCGGTTGCGGCTCCAAGCATTGTGGGAATTGCTGTGCTATTCCAAATTTGAAGATAATAGTTGGGTGCTTGACTGGTTCCAAGGTTCTGAATGTTGTAGTTTGTCCAGCTTCCGTCTTTGCCGTAGACTGGAAATGCGCCTATGATAAACCAGAAGTACATAGTGCCAAATGACACGTTAGCTATTTTACACACTGTCTTTCCTGTGTAAGCGTCGAGCATCTCCCATGTCTGTTTTCCTGATTCGGTTATGTAACCCGCAGGTAGCGATACGCCGGATGTTCTGTACATGTATGGGTATCCTCCGTGCTGGTTAGGCGACTCATAATTGTATACCTGAGCTCTTGAAGGCATAGTATTATTTATGTACTCTAGCGTTTCTCCTGTGTATAGATCAGCGACGATATAGCCCCCTGATTCATGTGCGTCTTCGCGGTAGTTGTAGTAAAGCTTACCATTAATAATTAACACATCAAGGCCGATGCCTTGGTAGTGCGCTGTTTCGTAGCCTACGGCACCATACATTGCATCCATGACACCTCCAGCGTAATACGGCTTCGTCCACAGTATATGCGGGCTTTCAGGTCCTTTACCGCTTACAAAGAGCTGAGTATTTCCGCCACGAGATCCATACGGGTACATTGCGGCTTGATCGCCAAGCCAGTTTCCTGCAAGAGCGTACCATAGTCTGTTTGCGCTGTTTATTGGTCGAGACCAAGTTCCTGTTGGAAGTGGGGTCTCAGGCCAAGGTTGAATTTGTTCCTCCTGCACAGTAAAGTTTACTTTAGCGCTTTCAGCTGCTAGATAAGTTCTTTGATTCACATCATTCCAATCGTTCTTTTCCGTTTCAGGGAACCAAGCTTGGAGCGTGTACGTGCCGATCTGATCAGGTGTATATAAAGCCCAAGCAGCGCCCACTGGATCTGTCCTCTCAATCATTATAGTTTCAGTGTCTCCTGCAGGGTCCGTTAGGTACCATCCTATATCGTACCACGCGGCTCTGCCACCGGGAACATGACCTTCGGTTTCACCGATGTCGGGTGGCATATCTGCAGTCCACCATTGAAGCAGCACTTCTTGACCGATACCTACAGTGAGCGGATTGGCAGCACAATAAACCCAAGAGTAATAAGTATATTCGGCAGCTTTTGCTGATGGCAAGTAAGATATCATCGAAATAGCGAAAGTTACAATCATGAAAAGAGCAATAATAGTAGCAGTTCTGTTTTTAGCCATTTCCTTTTCTCCTTTATTTTGTGATTTGTGTTGTTATTTCAAGTTGTATATTAGATTTTGCAAAAACTCATTTTCTAATCTTCTCAAAGCTTCAGGACGAATGCCAAAAATTGATTTTGGGCGAATTACTATATCTGCTAGTTTGAATACATTAGCCGTTTCATACTCGCTAAAAACCATGGTTCTGCAGCAATTATATGTTTTAGTGATGCGTATGTTCGCGTTTGTGTTCTGAAGTTGCTTTTTTAGTAGCTATTGCCGTTTCAGTCTTAGGTTCATATTTTCGAAGAGTTTGGCTGTTTATCGCCACTATAATTGTGCTAAGCGACATTAAGATTGCGCCTACAGCTGGATCTATTATCACTCCGAAATTGGAAAGGATACCTGCGGCCAAAGGAATCGCGAGTATATTATAGCCTGCCGCCCACCACAGATTCTGAACCATCTTGGAATACGTTTTCCTAGAGAGATCCGCCACTTTCGGAACATCTCGTGGATCATTCCTAACAAGAATTATATCGGCGCTCTCAATCGCCACATCGGTTCCTGCGCCAATAGCAACGCCTACATCCGCCGTGACCAAAGCAGGAGCATCGTTAATTCCGTCTCCAACCATAGCCACCTTGTACCGCTGCTCTTTCAACGACTTGATCTTTGCTGCTTTCTGATCAGGCAACACTTGGGCAAAATAGTCATCAATTCCAAGCTCTTTTGAAACACCTTTCGCAACCGCTTCAGCGTCGCCAGTTAACATATATACTTTGACGCCTTTTGCTTTCAAAGCTTGAATAGCCATCCGTGATTCTTCGCGAATTTTGTCGGCAAGAGCGAAAGCACCAGCAAGTTTTCCGTCAACAACAGTGAAAACAACGGTTTTACCCTCTTCTTCAAGCTCAACTATTTTTTCGTCATCTACCTTAATGTTTAATTCTTTCAGAAGGTTTGGGCTTCCTACGCTGACTTGGCTTCTTCCAACCTTTGCTTCCGCACCTTTTCCAAGAAGAGCTTTAAAGTCTGAGGCTTCAGTGATTTTAGCGTTTTTTACTTTAGCATATTCAACTATGGCTTTAGCGATGATATGTTCAGAGTTTTGTTCTACTGCTGCAGTCAAACTTAGAAGCTTATCCTCTGGGATGTAAGAAACAACATCGCTGACACCAAACTGACCCATAGTTAAAGTGCCTGTCTTATCAAAAACTACTGCGTCTACATCTCTGATTTCTTCAAAGGCTTTACGGTCCCTGATTAAAATCCCTGTCTTGGCTGTAATAGAGGTTGAAAGAGCTACAACCAAAGGAATCGCCAATCCCAACGCATGAGGGCAAGCTATGACTAAAACCGTTACCGTCCGCGTGAGAGCGAACTGAGCGTTTCCAAAGGAGAACCAAACCACGAATGTTAGTGCACCAGCTGCTATTGCAACGTAAAAAAGAAGTGCAGCCGCGCGGTTTGCCAAGTCTTGCGTTCTGGACCTGCTTTCTTGAGCCTGCCTAACCAGCTTTATGACTTGCGACAAGTAGGTTTCCTCGCCTGTTCTCTCAATTTTAGTTCTAAGGGCGCCGTCACCGTTCACAGCTCCACCTATAACCTTGTCTTCAGTCTGTTTGTGCACAGGTTTCGATTCCCCTGTAAGCAGAGCCTCATTAACAAACGATTCACCATCAACCACAAAACCATCAGAAGGCACTTTCTCACCTGGACGAATCAAAACTACATCGCCCACCTTTAGCTCTGAAATTGGGACATCCACAATATTCCCATTCTTAACCACATGCGCAAAGGTAGGCATTATCTTCACTAATTCTTCAAGTGCTCTTGAGGCTCCAAGTACGCTTCTTGCCTCAATCCAATGACCGAAAAGCATTACATCGATAAGTGTCGCTAGCTCCCAGAAGAAGTCACTGCCAATTGGGAAAAACACGGTAGCCGCCGAAAAGAAGAAAGCTACCGAGATTGCTGTGCCAATTAGTGTCATCATTCCGGGTTGAAGCTTTCTTACTTCTTCTGTTAACCCTTTTAGGAATGGCCAACCGCCGTAGACATAAATTATAGCGGCTAACACCAAAAGAATGAAAGTCTGACAAGGTACTGCTATCGTAAACTGTAGCCAGGTCTGAATGGTTTGAGAGAGAAGCAGAACAGGAATAGTTAAGATGAGACAAACAAAAAATCTTCTCTTAAACATTCCCGTGTGCATCATATGCCCAGAGGATCCATGCTTCATTCCCTTCATAGCCTCTTTAGGCATCTTATGTTCCATTCCAGAATGCATGTTGTGATTTTTATGTTTCATTATGCTTTTCACATATCCAAAGTGTAATTTCTCAGTGGATTGAGTCTTCTTTCGCAAATGACATTCTACTATCTGCTAAGCGCATGCAAATAGCCTGACCTTTAAACTGCCAGTTTTAACTTGTTTTGCCTTCTTATACTTCTGCGACCTTTTTGTACTATTTTCATATGTTCGTCAAATGCTTAAGAACATTTGTGAGTGTAAGAAAAAACAATTTCACGAATCCATTCTTGTTAAGCAGGAAAAATGTTGAAAGCAAGAACCAGAAAAATTCTGTTATAACTTTGTTTTCAGAGCGATGCTTCAGTCGCCAACCTCCATATTATCCTATGATTTGAGTTATGATCCAAACCCCAAACTCAACCGCCGTACAATTACACCAATCGGGTTAAGTGTCTTTTACTACATCCTCTTTTTGCGAACACGACCAGTTAATTAACCAATAACTTCAAACCAGCCTTGTTATATATCTCCTTCAGCTTTATTGAAGTTCTTTTAAGTCCGTATCAACAGTATTCAGTTGGGTGGCGGAGGAGAAACTGATGCCCTCCATAGGATAAAGGAGGTGATATCTATGCCTGAGAAACCATTTAAAGATCGGGAAGAAGTAAAGAAAGAAATTGAACAGTTTTTCGCTGTCGGTCTCTTTGATTCGTGTCTCGGCGTAATATTTGCTATAATAGGAGTTGTTGCTGATGCATTAGATATAACTCTTGTCTTGGAACCAATGTCTTGGTTCCTGCTGGCAATTTTCTTCGGTGTACTCGGAGTATGGCCTATCATGAAATCAGCAGTTGCTAAGTCTTTGTATGGTATAGAGTCTGAAAGTAAACATAAGTAGCCAGGGGCAATCTCATCCTTTTTTTATTTGATTCGCACAAAAATCATTGAGCTTTCATCTCAGTAGGCTCTTCTTTTTTCTTGATTTCTTCTAGGGTTAGGGGGTTGACTTTTAATCCAACTATCTAGCTTAAAAGTTGAATGTAAAAATTCAGTTCCGCGCCTGATTTGACATGATATAGTTCACCAAAATAAAAAAAAGTTGGTGTATTTTGGTTTTTTATCGCTCTACTATGAAAGCGATTTTTACAACTGCGCGGTATTCTACAATTTTATTGTTTTTGATTTTTGCAGTGCAACGCTTTACATGAAGTGACTTAATGTTCTTAACAGTTTTTGCGGCTTCCTTAACAGCGTTTTCAGCGGCTTCTACCCACCCATTGGGTGAGTTCCCGATTAACTCGACAATTTTCACCACAGTCATGCAATCACCTTTTCGAATAGTATTTAGTTTGAATAGATATAATTAGTTAGCGCAAGCTACCTTGTTGTGAAACCTGTTCATCAGCTGCATCTAAACGAAAAAGGGAAAGCGTAGCAGAGTTGTTGAAATCAAAATTGAAAAAGGATGCGATTTAGTCTCCTGAGTTTCTTAGTAATTTGTTGCTTATTTCCTCTTTTTGAAATTTGCCCAATAATGCCTAATAATTCTACTCCAAGCATGCGTCCAAGAGTTGGATTATAACCTCTAGTAATGCGGCACTTTTGGTGTGGAAATTATTGCCTTTTCGTCCTTGAAGCTATGCAATAAATGCTCAGTTTAAGAACATGTTATAGCAGGAATCTGGAATTTCCCTTTTCAGCTCAGGCTCTGGATTTGTTTTGCCTATTTCTTCACATTGACAATTTCCATTTTTGTACTTTGTTTTGCATTGGTCGCAGAGGTGAGAAGGCGGTTCTAAAGTAGTTTTCTGGTAAACATACATAGGATACTGCGTACAGTTTTTACACCAATGCCAATTATCGTACTCACTTCCCCTAACATAATCTACCATGCTCATCACTCAAGGTTTTTCTGCTGGAGGTGGTTTTTCTTCTCGTTCACTACATCTTAAATATTGAGTATTAATAAACATTATTGGTTATTCGTTCAACACAAATACAAAAGACGCATATTTGGATTAAATTTAATCCCCAAACCCAACCGCTCTCTCTCCCACTCTTCTACTAACTCTCTCTAAAAAAACAAAAAAAACATGCGCGCACAAGTAGAATGCTTAGTGTTTTCGTTTTTTATAGTAGACCAGCAAACTCACAGTTGTTATGACTACTGATACTCCAGAAGCGACTCCGATAAGTGTCATTGGAAAAGGCTCTTCGGTTGACTTTGTTGATTCATCAATAATGAACTCTGGAATTGCCACAGGGTTCATTAGTGGGTAATCGTCAGTGTTGTTCTCATAGAGTTTATGGGGTATGTCTCCTATGCCGTTACTATCATTGTCTGGGCCGCTATAATTGATCCAGTAGTTACCTTCACTACTGTCATCCCATATGTTAATTGAAAAAGGTAATTGAAATGGCCATGGTGTTAGGCCATAATCCCACCAATCGTTTTTATTATCAACAAAATTATTGTGGTGAATACTGTTTATTCCAGATCTTTCTATGTAAATACCTCTGTTATTGCTAGTTATGTTGTTCAATGTGATATTGTTATCAGAGCTTTCCCAAACAGAGATGCCCTCGTCGTTTGCGGTTATAATATTTCCAGAAATACTATTTGAGGAACCATAAATTAGTCGAATCCCGGCGTTCTTATTTTCTTTTATAAGGTTTCCACTAACTGTGTTATTGTTTGAGTAATATTCATCGGGGTAACCCATTTCGATTCCAATAGAATTTTTGAAAAGAATGTTATGATAAATATTGCAATCAGAAGAATTTGTAAAGCGAATACCTCTCGTGAATTCTTTTATGTTTAAATTCCTTATTGTAACATTTTTGCATTCAACAATTTCCAACCCCATTCCACGAGTATCTGTGGGTCCATAAATGCCTCCATCTCCTTGCAAAGTAAACCCTGCCCCATCAACGATAATGTTGCTCTTCTGAACTTGAATCCCAAACAAAAGGTTTGACTTTAAAAGGTACAAGTCTCCGTCACGCTGTATCATATCAGTTCCCTCAACGCTTCCATTCGCTCTGATGAAAATGGTTTTGACAGATTGAGATTCTACAGATTGAATAAGTATTCTACAGAAAAGCAAACTGAACATGAATGCCATAAAAAAAGTTAGTTTTAATTCCGTCTTCATAAACGTCATCTTGTGCGCTTTTTGAAGTAGACTAGCAAACTTATGCCAATTACGGCAATAATAAACATTAGAAATATTGTACTTCTATATTCTTTTGTGCTTAAACTCATTGAAATCAGGGGGTTATTATATGAAAATTGCTGAAAAGAAAATGAATTTGAACTTTGATCTAACGATGAAACTAGAGCCTGAGATTTGGAATAGCTTTGAGGGGAACTAGCTGAAGGTTCTGAAATGCTTACAGTAAAGCAAGCTGTAGAGTTGCCAACCGCTCCAGTAAACCAAGCATGCGCGACAACTATCAAAGTGTAATTGCCACTAGGCAATTCTGACAATACTACGATTCCCTCTGTTTCATGCCCGAACAATTGTGTTCCTTTTATTGCACCTGAATAGTTTTTTCCTACAACGCGATACTCGATATACTCGATCCCAGTGATTGGAGCAAAAGCTGTAATGTTAACTGGAATGTTGTTTGCAGTATATATGGTGTCGTTTTTCGGAGAATTTATTGAAACAGAAGGCGTACTAGCTACTTTGAAAGTAACAAAATCAGATGAGGATGCGTCTCCATCTGTATCTTTTGCATAAACCACTATACTATGCGAACCAGTAAAAGAAATTGTTACGGTTGTGTTCCCTGTGATTGTAACGTTTGCTTTGTTGTCCAAGCTGTAAGCCATCCATGAAATAGGCTCGTTCACTGTGAACCTCAACGGTATTTCCTTTATAGCTTCATACAGACTTATTTGGTAGAGCCCCGACGTAGGCGAAAGAATTTTGATGTTTTCATGAGAATCCGGTGCTGTATTCTTCGGTGATTCAGAAGGCGCAGGGGAGAAAAATGGGTCAGAACCTCCGCTGGATGTGTTTGAAACAAAAGTGTACACATCATTTGCATTGTTAATAAGCACATTATTGTAGGCTTGCTCTTTCGGAGAATCGTAAAATGCCACAGCATAATAGTTTGCATGCAAATAATTCTCGTAAACTTGATTGTTGTTGGAGCCAGAAAGGCAGATTCCATGGTAGTTGCTGCTCATGTTGTTTTCAAGAACGCTGTTTTCGTAAGCACAAACAAGATTTAAACCGTGATAAGCGTTTCCTGTTATGTTATTCTTTAAAACCGTGACAAAACGAGAACTGGAGATTACCATACCTGACTGCAAGTTCTCGACTATTTGGTTTTCCGAAACTGTAATTCCTGAACTATGTCTAATGACTGCTCCACAAATATTATTCAAAGTAATTTTGTTTTTGAAAAGAGTTACAGATGAAGAAAAAGCAATCTTGATACCACAGTCACCGTAGCTATTCATTATTTTGTTTTTCGAAATCAGAAAGCTAGAACAACTCTCAAAGCAGAGGCCAATAAAATTGTTATTTATGATGTTCCCACTGATGTTGGAACCTGAGCAGCCCTTAACGTGTATACCACACATGTTTTCGTATACAGGTTCAAAAGGTGGTGGAAATTCATCTGTAACAATTCTTTTGCCGCTGTTCTGAATAGTAAAACTACTGATTTCGACGTTATTAGCTGCAACAGTAACAACGTCGCCAGCAAAATTCCCATCAATTATTGAAGTTTCATTTTCACCTATAAGTTTGACCTGTTTGTTGATTAAAACATGTTCATAATA
>Ga0209427_10000884_pt1 | contig 33368 bp, 31 predicted proteins | sample DeeMarSWOR136_30_FD_187465 | JGI IMG/M metagenome (GOLD analysis project Ga0209427, IMG submission 187465) | Marine sediment microbial communities from White Oak River estuary, North Carolina - WOR-1-36_30 (SPAdes) (version 2) | ecosystem: Environmental > Aquatic > Marine > Intertidal zone >...
CCATTAATGCCTTGTAACACAATTGAATTGTACATTACAGCTCATGTTAATGGACCAGAATGCAGCTACGATTTCAACTACGTACTAGTTGAAGCATTTTGTTGTGGTGAAATAGTAAGAGATGAAGACTATGCATGGGTTCATGCTAGATGCTGTTTCGATGTTGAAATACCAGGCAAATTCAATATTTTCAAACTGAAGGCAAATGTCAAAGAAATATGTGGTATCGATCACACTAATGTACCTTGGACTATGACAATAACTGGAGGGCTATTATTCCCGTCATCTCCTGCAACATTTAACGGTACTATATCCAGTATTTCAGCAAACGGTGTAGCGCCAATTAACTCCAAGTTCATGATCGGATTATTCGGTGCAATTACAGTAACAATAACTATAGATAATTGCAAACCAAAAACATTCAATGGAAAAATATTACTATTTTTTATCATAATGTAGAGTTAGCCATCGATATCCCCTTTTTTTTCTTTTTTTTCTTTTTTAAATAATGCAAAAGACTGTGCTATTTACATTGTCCTTCTACAAAATATTTTGAATCATCTGTTTTTTTCTCTTCCATAAAAAATAGTTGATGTTAATTTTAAAAACCTACAATCAATTAAAATTTAGCAGGCAGTTTATTAAGTAATAGGCCTTTGGCCTTTTTACATATTTTCACAACTATCCTTTATCTATATTAAATCAAAATCTTTTTTAACCTCTATTGCTTTATTGTCTATCAGAGGGGTCGTTTCTTTTTGAAAGGATTTTCATAAGATTCTTTCCTCCCTAACGACCCCTTTTCACAAAATTATTTTATAAATCATGTTTAATTATATGTTGAGGATATGACAATAATCTGGACCATTTGTAAAACTGATAAAATCCGAATATTTTTGCCTAGATACTTACAAAAATCAATCAACTATTTTATATTCAGAGTAATTACGCTATATTTATTAATATATTATAAGTAAAATTCGGTTTTTATTAATATCTATTGTAGAAATATTTATGTAATCTATCTGATTAAGATCTATTGGGAAATAATTCGAGGGAGATACTGATAAAGGTTGATAATTTTCATATTTCAAGCCTCCCTCCCTTGATACCCTTTTATTTTAATCAAAAATTTTTAACATACTCGCTAATAAAAGGATATTCTATCGAAAATGGTTGTATTCTGAAAGAAAAGGGATTCAATTAAAGCCATAATTTAGTGCTAAAATATTAATTTTATTTCTATTAATAAACATACTTTTAAATCCAGTATTTAGCGATATAATGAAACGTTAATCACGGAAAAATCAAATTATTTACAGTAGCTTTCTTCCGAGATTAACCCAACAGCCAGTATCTGATGCCATTATATTGCCTGTTTCTTCATAAGCTCTTCCACGGCACCCCGCGCATTTGTCCTTATAAATACATCGGCCACATTCTCCTTCTAGTAAATTACGATTTCTAAGTTTTGACAGGATTTGAGAATTGTTCCATATTCGTATAATGCTTTCCTCTCTAACATTGCCTAGGTTTTTTTGCATGAGCATACATGGTATTACATCACCATTTGGAAGAATTGTCAGATAACCGTTTGGCATCCCTGCTGCACATCCTCTTCCGTAATATGGAATTCTTTTTAACAAATCAGCCGGAAAATGTTTTGGCTGTATATTTTTCTCCTGAAGTATAAGAGTATACATTGGACAACCAGGAACTCTTATTATTATCGGACAATCTTTTTGGGCTTCCGCTAACCACATCATGACTTTTTTTCTTTCATCTGGTTTTAATACCTCTTCAGGAATATCTTTTTTGACTCTTGGAACTTGTACCAAATCAAAGAATTCAGCAGCTATTGCTCCATACTCTAAAGCCAGTTTTAACATATCTGGTATTTCATCCAAAGTACTTCTTCTTATGGTCATTCCAAATTGAAAAGGTAAACCAGTTTCTCTACATGCTTTAGCACCTTCTAATGCTTTGTCGAAAGCACCAACTTCCCCCCTAAACCAGTCATGTGTTTGAGCTTTAGCACCATCAATTGATATTTGCACAGCCATAACACCCGATGCTTTAAGTTGATTAGCTACATCTGTATCTATCAGTATGCCATTGCTACCTATAACTACTCTTAGACCTTTTTGGGCTGCATACTTAGCAATGTCAAAGAAGTCGTCTCTGCAGAGCGGTTCGCCGCCATCGAAGATTAAAAGCTTTATACCCCAATTTGCAATCTCATCCAGAAGTCTTTTTGCTTCTTTTGTTAAAAGTTCGTCAGAAGCTTGTTCTTCAGTAGCGTCACTATAACAATGCTTACACTTGAGATTACATTTTCTTGTAACAGCATAAGATATAAGATATGGTGGTAAAGGAATGGTTTTATGAGCATCTCTTCTAATCATACTATCTTTCATGATAGTTTGTCCTCTATGATTTGTTATTTATTAAAAATATGATCTAGTATTTAGCATTTCTTATAATGATTTCTAAAAAAATCAAGACTATCAAAAAAATCTAGTGATTTTTACATTTTGGGTACTTTTCTGATAACAATAAAAAAACAAAGCGTTAAATTTCTATATAAATATTCTAAAGTAGTTTTTTGAAAAGTTCAAAATTCGTTTCCAATAATCAGATTTATTTTAAGAATATAAAATAATATTAAAAGAATTAATATCAATTTATTTATTTTAAATTCCCCTTCTCAAGACTACATTTTAATTCTGCAGGATTTATGATTTTAATTAAAATCTAACTAAAGATCCAAATTGGGCTTTTGTGTTTATTATATATAACTTGCACAGGCCCGAGGCGGGATTTGAACCCGCCACAGAGGATCCACAGTCCCATATGTTACCAGGCTACACTACTCGGGCCATTTTTACAGAGGGTGGCAATAATTCAGGAAATATTTAAAATATATGTATTAAGGCACCCCACTAATTGAGAGTTGGTGAAATGTGCCCTCCTGGAATTTCACCGAAAGGTTTATTAACCAACTCTAGAGTGATGGGGTGCCTGTATTAATAAGACGACATACTAAAATATTAATTACTTAATTTCTGAGCTTGCGCAGGGGTAGCCAAGCCTGGTCAACGGCGCAAGGTTCAGGGCCTTGTCCTGCAGAGGTCCAAGGGTTCAAATCCCTTCCCCTGCATTAATTTAAATATTAAACATGAGAAAACGGGACTTTTTTCAAAAAGAGATTTAAACCTCAAAATAAAAATTGAAAATCTATATCGTAGATTCTTCTGGATAAAAATTTGTTACAATTGTTGCAATTAAAAATTTACTAAATATTCAAGTATAATCATCAACAATATAATAGTATTAGATAAAATTTATATATCTAGATGATATTACAAATATAACACTTTATTGGGAGGAATTTTTTTGTGAAAAAAAGTTTGTATAAAAAAAGTTTATCTTTAGCAATTATTATTCTGTTTACTTTTATTAATGTCATTGTAGCAATTGGTATAGACATTGAAGAAAACAATAATAGTAAAATTCCTTATAAAGAGATTATACACGAAATAATAAACTTTGATATATCATCACTAAAAATTACCCATAGTAATGATAATTATATTGAAATATGCTATAAAGACGAAGAATCGTACTTGATGAACCCTGGTCAGCCAATGATGCCGAGAGTACTTAAAAAATACGAACTACCTTTTGGAGCAATAAACATCCAGATAAAAGCAGAACCAAAAGTAATTCAAGAAATTGAGATATCACAAGAAATAAAACCCTCACCCTCACCATATCCATTAACACCTAGATCAAACGCTATCATCCAAGCTAAAAAAGACGAATCAGTGTATAATAGCAATAATTTATACCCACATGAATGGGTTGGTTTTCATGTTGGTTGTGGTTTAAATAATAATGCTGAACGCATTACACATCTTACGGTAAATACATTTCCTATAAGATATAATCCTAAGGAAGGTAAAATAATTGTTGCAGAGGAAGTTGATATAAAAATTACTTATAACGATCCAAATATCGATATCTTTCCACAGAAAGCTGTATATGATCTGGTAATTATTAGTCCACTAAAATTCAAATTTAATTTGCAAAAATTGGTTAATCATAAAAACAAATTTGGGATGAAAACGATTTTAAAAACAACAAATGAAATTTATAGTGGATATAGCGGTGTTGATAAACCAGAGAAAATTAAATATTTTATTAAAGATGCAATTGAAAAATGGGGTGTTAACTACGTACTTCTATTCGGTGGTTTAAAATCAAAAATCTATGCAAAATCTAAAGATGATTTAAACCAAGGTGCAACAGGGTGGTATATTCCAGTAAGGTACTCAAACTTCCAATGGGATGGTGCTCTTTCTTATAACTTTACTAGTGGCGAACCAGGATATATATCTGATATTTATTATGCAGATATCTATAAAAAAGGAGGGGAGTTTGAAAATTGGGATTCTAATGGAAATGGAATATTTGCTGAATGGTCTGGAAATTTAAGAGATGAACTTGACTTATATCCTGATGTAGCAGTTGGTAGACTTGCATGTAGAAACTATAAAGAAACAAATGATGTGATTAATAAAATAATTGAATATGAAAAACAACCAGCAGACCCAAGTTGGTTTAAAAGAATGATCGCGATATCTGGAGACGGATGCCTTGATCAAGAAGATTGGAATATACAATGGGATACTAAAGGGCTTGAAAAAGGGGAATACATTATATATGCACAGAGTAAAAACCCTGAAGGTGAAACTGGACCAATTGATGAAATACATGTAGCACTAGATAAATCAGTTGAAACTAAGATAACCTTTAACCATGATGATCACTTAAAAAAAGAATTACAAGACGGCTATCCTGCACCACCCATTGCAGAAATAATGACAATATCAAACGGTAACATACTTGGCAGTAATGACTATTCATACACTCCAACTGATAGAGAAGCATACTGCAACGATCATTACTGGTATGCAAATATTTCATATATAGATGAAGTTCTTACAATACGTGGTAAATCCTACGATCCTAAACCATATGGCAATGTAACCCATATTAAAGTGTGGATTAATAACAGCAGTGGGGAAAAAATATTTACAGATTACAGGAATGATACAGGAACCTACTACGAGGGTGAATGGATGGTTGGTGAGAAAATTCTACGAGGGAGAGGAGGAGCTATTGCTTATCTACCAGATGAATTCGATAACAATAGTGTTTTTACCTCAAATGGTAAATGGTATGATCAATCAGATGTAATTAAAGAGTTTAGTAAAGGATATGGCTTTGCTTATTTTAATGGACATGGAAGTCCAGGATGGTGGGGAGATCATTATCCAGGTTTTCCCGGTAATAAAGAGCATGGCCAAGCATCTGGGCTCTCGGTTATTCAGATTTCACATAACTTTCCATTTTTTCATTTTCCACTTTTCCCTATGAAAAAATTATCAAATACCAATAAGCTGCCGGTTGTTTGTGTTGGCGGCTGTCATAATAGTATGTTCAGTATATCATTAATTCCTGCAATTATGAACATCTATATTCAAAACTATATGTTTACATATGGTATACCAATTTCCGAATGCTGGAGTTGGTATATGGTAAAACTTCCAAAAACTGGTGCTATTGCAGTCATGGGCGATACTGGGCATGGATGGGGGTCAGAAGGTAGCGTTTGTACTGTTGGTGGCGGTGATGGATGGATAAACACTGAGTTCTTCAAACAATATGGCAAGGAAAATGAAAAGCATTTAGGTATGGCTCATAGTCTTGCGATTGTAAGTTATATTGATTTTCATAAGACATTTGAATTCAGATCTTGGCGTCATGACTATGGATGGGACGGTATTGATGAAAAGACTGTACAACAATGGCAGTTATTAGGTGATCCAAGTCTCCTAATCGGGGGATATTCATAGATTTTATAATATCTTTAACCTTCTTTTTTTATTATATATAAAGTATGAGAATCCCGTCTCTTTTTATACAGTGCACTTACCTTTTATGGAAATGCATTGTTTTGCATGCTTGAATCGTTCTGTCTATCAACAACGAGTGCAAATACGATTCCACTCACAATCATCGGCAAACTTCTGGATGACACACCCATTGCAGATTTACACTGCCTAGATGTATTTAATCCGGGTCCACTATGTCCTTGATGATAAGATTGCAAATGACAACACATTTTCCTTTCTTCTTGTGGTATTTTTTAACTTAAAATCGTTAGAATAACATTTAATAAACATTAATATATTTCAATTTCATAATTTTTTTATAAGTAGGAAGTTAAAAATGCAAAATAGTCTGTGGAAAAAAGGAATTGTTATAGGAATTATATTATTGTTTTTTGGAGCTAGTGTAATATCAAATATAAGTGGAGAAACAACTGACACTAAAGAACCTGCATTACTTGGTTATAAAGGTTGGCTTGAAGAAATAGAGGGTGTAAAAATTTTACATCTGAATGGTTCATATTACGATATGGGGTATCAGCATGGTTATCTATTAAAGAATGAAATTAATGCGAATATGAGGATTCTTTTTAATTTTTTTGAAGAAATGGGATTTTCTTATAGTACTCTTATTGATTCAATGAATATACTAATTGATTATATCCCTGAGAGATATATGTTAGAAATCCAGGGTATAGCAGATGGATCAGAGTCATCTTTTGAAAGGATATGTATTTACAATATCTTGCATGATATTGCGAATTTCATTTCATGTAGTGGTGCTATTGTATGGGGTTCAGCTACCGCTAATGGGGAGCTTATTCATCTAAGAAGCACAGATCATGTTATTTTTCTTGGCGACCCGGATCCTGTAACTGGTAAATATTTGCAAGAAAATCAAGTTCTTATTGTACGTAAACCAATCGATGATTATGCTTCGATGAGTCCTATGTGGGCTGGTCGTATTGGAAGTTGGGGTGGTATTAACGAAAAGGGTATTGGAATCAGTGAAACAACTTGTTGGACAACAGATGTTACTTTACATGGAACCTGTGCTGCATTTAGAATGGGGTTGGTTCTTGATACTGCCGATTCTGCCAATGAGGCGATATCTATTATGAATCTAAATAAAACGGTTGGTTGGAATTTTTTGATATCTGATGGAAACAAGTCTGAGGGTTATGTTCTTGAACAGACAGCAAATATATCATATGTATCTACTTGGGATGATCCTGTTGAATCTAAAAATCCTTTTTGGAGTATAAAAGATGCTTTAAGAAGATCTAATTGTTTTTTAAATCCTGATTGTGCTAAATCGCAAAGAAAATTTTATAATCCACGAAACCTTCGAAGCATTTTTTTATATTTAATTGGAAAACATTCTTATTTTTGCATTTGGAAACATTATGTAGCTCTTAGTAAAGGTATTGAAAACAATTGGGGATCATTGGATCTGGTTAATTCCATGACAATGCTTCAGGATGTTTATAAAGGAAAAACTGATTTTATTTTCTTTTTTATGCAAAAAATAAATGCTTTTTTATCAATGCATCAATGGACAGCTTATCCAAAAACTGGTGATATGTTAATATGTTTTGCAAGTAAAGATAAAATAGCATCATATAATAATGTGCATAAATTCAATTTATTCGAACTCCTTGAATCAGAACCTTCATGATAATTTTAACACTTGATCTAGATAAAAAAAATCAATTGGTTTATTTTTACTATAAACGACCATATTGGATTTTTTAAATAAGCACCTTGTACACCTTTTACAACAATTTTCCAATAATAAGTATTATTTTAGTTTAACTCTAAGAGATAATGATTAAACCTTATTTGAATCCGACCAAAACATCCAATTTGATCAATTATTTATAATAATTCATCCTGCATTAGTAGTTATAAAATAATTGAATAAGAGTGAAAAGTTATTACAATTAAAGTAGTATTCAAATTCCCACTCCTGCATGTAAAATATATGTTTACTAAATGTTGAGTTAAAATGTATATGCAATTACTCATAGTACTTGGATTACTTGGTATCCTAGCTGAATTTTATTTTATTTCCTTGTGGATTGTTGCTAACAAGAAGAAAAAAAAGGACACTATCTATTCATATTTACCATCAGCAAGTGTCATCATTCCATGCAAAGGAATACATCAAGGAATTAAAGAAAACATAAAAGCGTTTTGTTTACAAAAATATCCCTCATATCAACTAATTTTTGTTGTCGACTCAAAAAAAGATCCAGTTTATCCAATCCTATTGACTGGTTCTAAAAAATATACTCATGTATCAATCAAAATTACTAAAAATAAAGGATTGTGCAGTGGAAAAATAGCTGCGTTACTTACTGGAATTGAATCGATAAAATCAGCTGAAGTGTTAGTTTTTGCTGATTGTGACATCAAACCAAATATTACCTGGTTAAAAAACCTCATCGAACCCCTCCATAATCCATCTGTTGGAGCTTCAACTGGTTACCGATGGTATTTTCCAATCAATTTGAAAACACAGCTTATATCCACTTGGAATATGGCTTCTATTGCCTTAATGTTTAATCCATATTATAATTTCACATGGGGAGGATCAACAGCAATTAAATTATCGATTTTTAATAAACTTGATATAAAAACAAAATGGCAAAAAGCATATTCAGATGATCTTGTTTTAACAAATACCGTAAAAAAAGCTGGATACAAAATATATTTTCAACCCAAATGTATCATAGAAAGTCTCCCTGAAACCAGCATTAAACAATTCTTACATTGGGGAACTAGACAATATACTTGGATTCGTTGGTATTATATTAAAATATGGCTAAGTTCATTTGTTGGACTAGTTGGATTAAAAATACTGACTATTCTGGGGATAATTTTGCTAATAACAGGTTATTATACACCTGGAATAATTATGATCTCCACTATTTTTTTTGAAATGGTATATGGTTGGCAAGGGATTAATAACGTGCAAAAAACAACGGAATATCAAAAACAACGATTTGACTCAAAAATAAGTTATGCTCTTACAACTCCAATAGTATTTTTTATTATTGCTTATAATATGCTTGCATCTTCAATCAAACAAGAAATAACTTGGGCAGGAAGAATCTATAAAAAACCAAATATAAACAATTAGAATATTTAATTTTTTAAATACTGAATTTTTCTTTTTTATAAAATGATCGAAGACTAATATTTCCTGCAAATATAACAAATGATTTTACAGGTTTAAAACCATTGTTATCAAAACTCCTTTTAATTATACTTTTAACAGAGAAGAAATCTTTTGCAATAGATCTAATTCCTTGTAATAATTCTTCTTCTGACATTTTTTTTGGTTTAAAATTCACATTTCCTTCTGCATATCGAGACCAATCATAAGAAATAATTCTTCCTTCTTTTTCAAGCCGTTCAAACAACCTTGTGCCTGGATAAGGTGTAACAATACTAAAAGATGCATCATTTAATTTCCATTCATACATTGCTTGAAGTGTTCTATTAAATATATCAGGGGTATCATTATCAAAACCAAACATAAAAAAACCAGTAACTTCCATATCATGGTCTTTTATTTTTTTAATAGCCTTTGAATAGTTTTCAACTTTGTTAGTCCCTTTACCGACAGCATTTATGTTTTCTTGAGAAATTGACTCAATTCCAACATACCATTTGGTAACTCCTGCCTCATTTGCTAGTTTTAAAAAATCATCATCTCGACTTAAAACGTTTATATTTCCAAAGCATTCAAATTTTTTATTTAAATGTCTCATTTCTTTAAAAAGTGATTTTGTATAGTTTGGATTTATTGTAAGAGATGCATCTGCAAAAAAGATTCTTTTTGCTTTTATAGATTTCATTTCATCTATTATTTTATCAACTGGTCGGCCCCTAAATCTGGATCCTTCGATTTTTTGCATTGCACAAAATTCACAACCGGTTGGGCAACCTCTTGATGCTTGTATGGCCTCAGAAAATGGTGTGTATATACCTATATCATGCCTTGCTGGTGGTATGTTTTCAGCTTCTATAGATTTTTTTGCTTTATAAAAAGGTTTAATTTTACCCTTTTGTAAATCTTTAAGTAATTGAGGCCAGGTTAGTTCTGCTTCTCCTATAACAACGCTATCAGCATGTTTCTTTGCTTCTTCAGGTAATAAAGAAGCATGATAACCACCAAAAACAACCTTAACATTTTGTTTTCTAAAAACATCTGCAATTTCATAACCTCTGAGAGAATTATAAGTTAGACAGGATATACCAACAACGTCGTAATGCTTATTAAATTTGATTTTTTCAAAACGTTCATCTACAATTTCTACAATATGGTCCTTTGGTGTAATTCCCGCTATTTGTTGAAGTGTTAAACAAGGGTACGTAAATCTGGAAAACAAATTTAACCTAGCATTTGGGTGAGGCATTACTAATAATATTTTCATAGGTCTTCTTAAACAAAATATTTAACAAATATATATGCTTAATATATACAATTATCGATTAACGCTGTATCTTGAAGTGGCAAATAATATTTTTCTAAAATATTATTCATTTTTTTCAATCAGTAAGTTTATATATAAATAATTCGGTATATTTTATATAATTATGAAATCCTTAATAAAAATCGCTCTTATCATTATGATAGTAATCATCATAGTTACTTCTGCTTATGTTTTATTTTATATGGATGAAGAGAATAATAATAATGGAAATAATAATGATGAAATTGATGAAGAACCTCCTACTATTGATTCAATCACTGGAGATACTACAGCAAAAAGTGGAGAAAGAGTAAAAATTTCTGTTTCTTTTTCAGATAATGTTGAGGTTACTGAAGCAAAAATTTTTTACAAAATGGCTGGTGAGGATTGGAAGTCAGATGATATTTTAAGTGGAAGCTTTAACATAGATTTACCATCTAACTCAACTAAAAAATGGTACTATTACATCATAGTTGATGATGAAGCAGGAAATGGTCCTGTTGGAAACCCTTCAACTGATGGTAGTAAATTTTACACAATAACTGTGATTATTGATAATGGTAATGGAAATAATAATGAAGCACGTATTGTTTTTATAGAAGAAAGTACGGCAGTTACATGTAAGTATTGTACAAATGTTGCAAAGATATTAAATAAATTATATGATCCTGATGATCCTGATTTTTACTATATTAGCTTGGTTGAAGATGAGAATAGTAAAGCAAAAGATCGTGTAGAAAATCACTATAAAAGAATTGCTAATCCCACGCTTTATATTGATGGCGGTTATGAAGTAATGCTAGGTATTGACCCAGCTAAAGAAGATGAGTACGAATCAAATTTAAAACAAAACATTAAAAATGCAGCGAATCGGGATGTACCTGAACTTATAACGAGTCTTAAGGCAAGATGGAACGAAACCAGATCTGAGTTATCAATAGAGTTAAACATCGAAAATAGAGAATCAGTAACTTATACTGGAAACCTCAAAATTTATATAGCTGAAATACAAAGCAGATGGATTGATTATAATGGTGATCCTTTTCACTATGCATTTATAGATTACGCAATGAATGAAGATATAACAATTCAATCTAATGACAATGTAACATTTTCGAAGATTTGGAATGCAAGCAATACAAGTTTTTCTGATATTTATCCTGAGAACATTATGGTATTTGCTGTAGTATTTAACTCAGAAAAAAATAAAGGATATTCAAATCCTCCTGATAAAAGTCCTTTTGATGCTTATTACACTGATGCTGTAGTTGCAACAAAAATAAAAGAAGGCACACTCCCGCCTACAATAGGAATAATTACTCCAAAAGAAAATCACCGTCATGTATTTGGAATTTTTAAAATGAAATATTGGCTACTCATTTTACTAAATGCATCCTCTATGGCAAGAACTGTTATTATTGGCAGAGGCACGATAGAAGTTTCAGTTGAAGCAGAGGCTGGAGTTGAAAGAGTAGAATTCTATATAGATGGAAAATTAAGATATAATAGCACTGAAGATCCTTTTAAATACAGCTTTAGAAAAATAGGGCGGGTAAAGAATTTTATTCTAGATAATAAACATACAATATTAGTAAAAGTATATGACACTGAAGGAAGAATTGCTACAGATAGTATTGACGTAGTTACATACTTTTTATAAAAACGTTAAACTACTTAATTTACTGTTTTTATCAATGGTTTTAAAAATGCTCTAGGTAATAATGAATATAAAAATCCAAAAGGAAATAATATAAGGAGGTAATAATATTAAAGTTCTACTAATTTATCCTCCATCTGAACCTTCTTTATTTACATCAAGTAATAAAGAAACTGCCTTTAAGGGAATTGCACCACCGCTTGGTTTACTTTATATAGCGAAAATTTTAGAAAAAGAAGGAGACTGCGTCACGATACTGGATTTTTCTGCTGAATCATTTAATAAAAAAGAGTTGATTTATGAGACTGAAAAAGCAGATATAATAGGTGTTTCTGTTTTAAGTTATTCATTAAAATGTTCAGTTGAAATAATCAAGATAATTAAGAACGTCAAACCACAAATAAAAGTCATAATCGGAGGTCCTCATTGTACATTGTTTCCAAAAAAGGCATTAGAAGAAACAAAAGCAGATATTAGTGTTCAAGGAGATGGAGAAATAATATTTAATGACATTAAAAAGGTTATAATTAAAAAAGGAGATTTTTCAAAAATACCTGGGATTTATTATAAAGAAAATGGACATATCAAAAAGGGAGCCCCTTTGAAACTTATTGAAGATTTGAACTCAATACCTTTTCCATCAAGACATCTAATTAAAAAATATAATTATGGAAAAGAATATAATCCCAATATTAAGAAGGGAGAATTTACCTCAGTTGTAATGAGTAGAGGTTGTCCTTTTCGATGTAAATTCTGTTCCAGAAATTCAATAAGTATGAAAAAATATAGAATACGATCTGCTGAAAACACATTAGAAGAAATTAAAGAACTTTATCAGCAGGGTTATAGATATGTTGCCTTTGAAGATGACAGTTTCCTTTCAAACAAAATAGAAGTCCATAAGCTGTTTGAAGGAATTATAAAAGAAAATATTGATATGAAATTTATAATCACTGCAACTCGTGTGGATGCTGCGGATAAAGAATTATTTCAAAAAATGAAAACAGCGGGTGTAACTCATCTACAATTTGGTTTTGAATCAGGGAATCAAGATGTTCTTGATTTTTATGATAAAAATACAACTATTAATGGTATAAAAAAAGCTGTTAATCTTAGTAACAATATCGGTTTTTTTACTATCGGAACTTTTATATTAGGAGCACCTTTTGAAACCAAAGATCATTTTGAAAGAACCATAAATTTTGCAAAATCTCTAGCCCTTGATTCGGTATCTTTTATACCATTAAAATATGTAGCAGGATCTGATTTATGGTGTGAAGCAGTTAATCAAGGTAAGATTTCTGAAAAAGATTATATATTGCTAGCTGGTTCAGAAAGAAATCTTAGTTTTTTTTCGCAAAATGAAATTGAAAAATATTGCATTAAGGCACATAGAGATTATTATCTACGTCCAAAATTTGCATTTGGCTTACTTAAAAAATCATTAAAAAATGATGATTTAGGATTTTTACAATCTTATATTTCTTTATTTTTATCAAATATTAAAAGTAGTTTTGAATTTTTTGGAATTATTGCTAGATAAAAAAGGAGTAATAGAACCAACATGAAAATTCAGTTACAAAATGTACTTTACTACCCATCTACAGGTGGAATAGAAAGCTATTTGTATAATATTTCAAAGAAATTAAAAGAAACGGGTCACAAACCTGAGATTCTTTGTTCACAGCATAGAAAAACATTGCCCAAATACGATAATCATGAAAATATAAACATAGTTAGACATCCCTATTACAAAATTAATGTGTTTCCATTTAATATTCTAAGTCCGATATATTTTATAAAGAGATTAGAAAAATTTCTTAAAACAAATGTTTTTGACTGCAACATTATTTGGTCTAATTTTTTCTTAGAAGCTTTTGCTTCATGTAAAGCATTTAGAAAAAAAACTCCTATTATTTATATAAATCATGCAATTGCATCAAATTTAATGAAGCTGTATTATTCATATTCAAATGCTAACGTATTTGTCAGGTTTTATTTAACAAATTTATACCCACAATATTTTCTTATAGAGAAACAAGCGATAATAGAAAGTGACAAAGTTGTTGCATTAAGCAAAATGAGGGTTAAAGAAATCTGTAATTTATATAATTTAGACAAAGATAGCCTTATTATAATACCTCCAGGAGTAGATTTACAAAAATTTTATCCCTCTAAGAAAGACTTAGAATTGTTAAAGGAGTTAAATATATCTGAAAATTGTAAAATTATATTAACAGTTGGTCGGCTTTCTCATGAGAAGAATTTAGAAATGTTAATTAATGCCTTCAATAAAATTTCCAACGAAAATTTGTTTTTATTAATTGTAGGTGATGGTCCAGAACGGATGTTTTTAGAAGAATTAGTTAAAAGATTAAAACTCACTAAAAAAATTATTTTTACGGGTATTAGAAATGACATTGAAAGATTTTATAAAATAGCAGATTTGTTTGTTCTTACATCAAAATATGAAGGTTTTGGACTTGTATATTTAGAAGCAATGTCCTCAGGCATTCCATGCATTGGATTAAAGCCAGATTATCCAAATATAATTGTTGCAAATAACGAAATTATTGACGATGGAAAATCTGGTTTTTTAGTAGATCCATATTCATCTGATGATTTAACAGAAAAAATTTGTAAAATAATTAATGATGAAGAATTAAAAAATAAAATGGGTAAAAATTCTAGAAAAATATGTGAAGAAAGATTTTCATGGGAAAAAACTGTTGAAACTTTAATAAAAGAAAGTGATAATCTTATCTGATTAATTATCACTTTTAATATTGATTTGAATGATATAGGCAAGGTATTATGGAAACACAGAAAACACTTATTTTTGTCGGTGCTCATCCTGATGATGAATCATTTAGTATAGGTGCTACACTTGCCCATTATGCTTTATTGGGGATAAAGGAGTATTATGTATGTGCAACTCGCGGAGAGGCAGGTGAGGTAAATCCTGAAAGTATGAAAGGATATCCTACTGTTAGCGAATTGCGCTGTGCTGAACTTCAACGTGCAGCACAAGTTCTTGGTTTGACTGATGTCATTTACCTCGACTACCGTGATTCAGGTATGTTATGTTGGGAAGATAATAAACACCCACTTGCCTTAATTTCAGCTCCGTTGGAACAAGTAGTAGGCAATTTAGTTAGAATCTTCCGAGAACTTAAACCCGACGTTGTTATTACCTTTGATCCAATTGGGGGGTACAATCACCCTGATCATGTTGCAATACATAATGCAACGGTTAAGGCATTTTACACATCCGGCGATCCAAAGCAATATCCTGATGCAGGTCCGTCATACCAACCACATAAACTATATTTTTATGTATCTCCACATAGAATTCTCAGAGTAATAGTCAAATTATTATCTTTTTTTAGAATAGATATGCATAGGTGGGGGCGGAACAAAAACATAGACCTTGAAAGTATTGTAGAAAAGCAATTTCCTGTACATGCAGTTATTCGGACATCGAAAAAAGCAATTAATATTAGAAATAAAGCGGTACTCTGTCATGCAAGCATGTTAGGAAATGGTTTTCCTCGTCGTGGTATTTTTAATTTAATTAACAATCTTATTGGACACCGAGATTACTATATGCGTGCTTATCCACCAGCAAATAAACGTATTCGTGAACGGGATTTGTTTGAAGGACTAGAAAAATAAAGGATTTTTATTTTTTTGTAATAAACAATCTTCTACTATTTATTTTTGCAATTGTGTTTCTAGCGAGAACCATAAAAAATGGATAGATTCCTAACCTATAACTATTAATAATTCTCCTTATTGTATATGGAGTTGAATAAAATTCGCTATACATTTTTTTAACACCGTCTATTAATTCCTCTTTTGTCATATTTTTAGGTTTAAAAACTACTTCTTTCATAGTATATTTTGTCCAATCCTTAGTAATTATACGGTCCTCTTTTTCGAATTCATCGAAAATTGGTGTACCAGGAAAAGGAGTTAAAGTGCAAAAATCTGCAACGTCTATTTCTAATTTTTTTATTGTGTTAATAGTAATATCAAATATTTCTTTTGTATCTGTATCAAATCCAAATATGAAGCAACCAACAACCGCCATTTTATTATCATGAATGTTTTTTACTGCTTTGAAGTATTCATTGACTTTGTTAGTTACTTTGCCGGTACTATCAATAGTCTCTTGAGAGATAGATTCAAATCCTACTAGCCAAGAGACGCAACCAGCTTCATGAGATAATTTTACCAACTCTAAATCTTTTGCAAGAATATCTACATTTCCGTTACAAAAAAATTTTTTATTTAATCTTTTCATTTCTTTAAATAAAGATTTTGTATACTCTGGGTTGATTGTTAAAGATGTATCATAGAACATAATTGTTTTTTGTGGCATTGATTTTATTTCAGAAATAACTTCATTTATTGGCCGAGTATAGAATTGAGCACCTCCAGGGAGATTAGTTTCTGGGCAGAATTTACATTTGTATGGACATCCTCTAGTTGCTTCGATAGCTCCTGTTATAACAAATCCTGGTAATTTAACATCTGTTGGCGGAATATGAACTGAATCATCATATTTTACTGGATGATAAATCGGTTTAATATTATTGTTTTCATAGTCTTGTAAAAATTTAAGCCAATTTAACTCTCCCCATCCTAATAATACACTATCAGCATGTTGAATAGCCTCTTCTGGTAAAGCCGATGGATGGAGACCACTTAAAACCACGGTTTTTCCTTTTTCTCGGAATTTATCTGCAATTTCGTAAGCTCTTGGAGTGGTCGATGTTGTAAAATTTATGTTAATAATATCATACGGTTTATCAAAATTTATCTTAGAATATCGTTCAGTTAAAACTTCTACAGTATGATTTTTTGGGGTAATTGCAGCAATTTTACGGGCGTATAATGTTGGAAGAATAGAAAATGCTGTATACAATGTTTTATCTAGCAATCCATACTTGAGATTGCCCATCCATATGTTCTCTATCACTAGTATATTCATCGTTAACTAGCTCTAAATATCATAAACATATATTTAAGTGATACACTTTATCTACTTTTAAAAAAATCATATAGGATTTAAGTTTCAGGACTAGTGTATTGATGAAATATCTATTTAACCCAATTTTTCTTTCTAAAGTTTTTAAAAGTTATTTTTTTGACATTGATAGATTGTGGAATCTAAATGAAAAACAATTACGTAAATATCAAGATAAAATGCTGAGAAAGATAGTAAAATATGCCTATACTGTCCCTGTTTATCATGATAAATACAAAAAATCTAGAGCCGATCCATTAGATATACATGGATTAGATGATATTATAAAACTTCCAGAGATTTCAAAAGAGGATATAAAAGAATATTATCCGGACGGAATAGTTCCAAGAGGTTTTGATAAAAAAAATCTAATCAAGGTTTCAACTTCTGGGACAACTGGGAAATCCTTGTCAATTTTTGTAGACATGTATGACATTGTTATAGGTATTTTTGGTTATGTAAGAACTGTTAGAGAATTTGGAATTAGTTGGAGAAAAAACAAAATGACAATTATTGGAGATTTCGCTCCTCATACTGCTGAAAGCGGTTATATAAATAGAGGATTATCTCCCAGTTTAAAAATTGATAGATTTATAAAAAATATCCAATGGCTAGACACAAACGATGATCCAAAAAGAATCATTAAGGAAATAAATAATTTTAAACCAGATTTTATCGGCGGATATGTTGGAATGCTTGGTCATCTTGCACTTTTAAGAGATAAAGGATATGGTAAAGATATAAAACCAAAATATATAGCATCAACTGGAACAGTACTAGATAAATCGCTAAAAAAATTTATTGAAGAACAGTTTGAGACCAAAGTATTTGAAGTATATGGAGCAACAGAAACAGGACCTATTGCATTTGAATGTCAAAAAGGAAATTTTCATATTATGTCTGATTTTTTATACCTAGAATTCCTTAAGGATGGCAAACCTGTTTCATCAGGTGAACCAGGAAATTTAATAATAACTAAATTGTTTGGAAATGGAACCCCAATAATTAGATATAACGCAATTAATGATATTGTTTCACCTCTTTATAATTCATGTAGCTGTGGGATATCTGGTGGACTTATTAAAAAAATATATGGCCGTGATGTTTTATCATTAATTCTACCGGGTGGCAGAGCAATTTTACCTTCAGGCATTACAGAGGTTTTTAGTAGAGTTTTATATGAGTTAAAAACTAATATGCTTAAAGAAACGAAAGTAATTCAGCATGACCTGACACATATTGAAGTACAGGTAGTCATTGATGAGCAATTACGTGATAAAGGGGGATCGATTGATAAACTTTTTTTACTGTTAAAACAAGGCTTTCAGGAGAAAACTGGGCCAGAAGTAGAGATATCTTTAAAAGAAATTAAAAAAGTAGATAAAAATGAGGCGAGAATCATTTCAAAAGTAGATCGAAATAAGATAAAAATAATCGAGTATATTTAAATATATTGAAATTTTATTAATGTCAAATTAAAATTTAAATGATTTTTTATTAAAACAGAACAATAGTTGCAGAAATATTGCTCTACTCAGGGATACCAAAAATTATTTAAAACCATAAGATATAATTAATATGTAACTCTAAAAATGGAGGCAATGAAATATGAAAGTAGTCTTATGTAGTGAAGGTAGTTGTGTCTCACCTAAATGTCCTGTTGTAGATGTACAAGATAACCAGGTAATAATTGGTGAAAAAGATAACGTTTGTACACTTACAAGAAAACAGTTTGACATATTAAAACAAAAAATAAAAAACAACGAGATTTAAAGAAAGGTAAATACCTTTCCATCTTCCCTTTTTTAAAAATAATAATTACTTAGGGATATTGATAACCTTCATGGTTTTGTTCATAAAGTTTAATGCCATCTTCTATTAAATTTATTATCATTTCTCTTCTTTCTTCATCTGTATCTAGTCCAAGGGTTCCATATGCAGCTGTATAGCATGGTTTTATTATTCCTCGGTCATACTTTACAGTTATAACCACGAACATTGGAACACCTTTTATCTGGTCTTTGTCATAAATTGGAAAAGAGTCTTTTTGTATCTGGGAGGCATGATCAAGATTTAAGTGGTAGAAATTTATTTTAGTCCCGCTATAGTTAACCATCTTATATAAAGTATCTTCTTTTTCAAATTTTAATTTGAAAATATCCTTAATTATGGGAGCCATATCGTCACATGCTTTACAAACATCACTTCTATATTCAATAAATAAAGGACCTTTTGTTAGATTCTGTAATACAAACTCTGGATGAGCTTCTCCATTTCCAGTTTCAAAAACAAAATCAAGACGGGAGACGGGATCTAATTTAATACAGCTAAGACATAATGTTGAAACAATTGTGTTATGGATGTCATCGTATGTTCCATATTCGAAAATCATGTCTCCAATACCAATAGTAATTAAAACTACTAGAGCTAATTTTACCACAGTTATCTTTTTCATAATTTATGCCCTCTTAAAACTGATTATTTTTTTTGGACATGCTTCAATACATTTACCACATAGAATACATTCTGGATCTCTATCCATATTAGGAACATCTATACCCATAGGACATGCGTCATTTGCACAAATATTACAATGTATACATTCATCTTTATTTACAACTACCTGGTACATACTGATTTTGTTGAAAGGAGCAAGCATTGCTCCTATCGGACAAAAATATCTACACCACCCACGTTCAACTAAGAATATCAATATAATAAATAATACGAATACGATTATTGCTATGTAAAAAAACTCGTTTGGGGTGAACTCTCCAGGATTTAAAATTGAAATTGGAATTGTTCCAACAAGATACCCAATTGGACATACATCTGTAAACATAAAACCTATTAATATTGGAGTTGCTACAACCAAACCAATAAATGCAATGTATTTAACGTATCGAAAGAAAGGTTCTATTCTAAGTTGACCGAGTTTTCGAACAGCAGGGTATTTCTTTTTTATTTTTTTAGCAACTTTTCCAGTAACTCGCTGAAATAAGCCAATAGGACAAGCCCAGCCACATACAGCTCGACCAGATATAACACCAACAAAGCCAATTATTAAAACAGGGTATAAAATTAATCGCCAATTCCAATTACTGCGATATACACCAATTTCAATCGATCGTAAAGGACATGCAGCCGAAGCAGAAGGACAAGCATGACAATAAAAAAAGGGATAACAAAAACCGGTTGTTACCCCAGGAAAAATTCCTCCTAGTTTCAACCCTAGATTAGCTGAAAAAAAGAAAATAATTTGTGAGATTAATCTCTTGAATCTCAGATTCATCTAATTCTCTTTTTCTTGTAAATCGATATTGCAACTATTATTGAAATTACTAATACTATCAGTTCAAATCCAGGGGTGTCATTAGTTCCATTCTCGCCGTTTCCACCGTTACCGCCGTTGTCTCCGTTTCCAGTCTCCTCAAACACGTCAAAGGTTATTTTTGAATCTTTGAAATCAAACCAGGTTTCATTACTTAGTATTTCTAGCCAAACAGTGCAATAGGTTGTGTCATCATGTATCAATGTGACTGTTCCTTCCCAAGTATTGTCCATCGTATTTGTCATACTTTCGTTTATTATGTCTTGGTAACAGAATTGGTCGTTACATTCTTCTACTCTTACATAGACTTCTTCAATATCGTCTCCGGTTATCTCGACTGTAAATGATACTTCTGATTCACGAGTTGGTTCTTCTGGTGACCATATTATCTCTTCATAGTTTGGTTTTTCTGCACTTGCAATTGCTACCACTGATAGAAATAGACAAATAGTTAGCATTGCTATTAGGGCGTTTTTTAAGGTTTTCTTCATATAATATTACCTCCTTTTTTATTATTACAACAACTCTTTAATTTTTCCAGATATTGTTGAATAATCCGTGTAACCCACATGTGAATAATAAATATTTCCATTTTGAGAAATTATTACAATCTTTGGAATTGCATCAACCTGATATGTACTCGCTACATGCTCTTTATAATTATCTATCAAAAAAATCCATTTATTCGTATATTTTCCAAATTTACTCACAATATCGGTTTTAGTTTCAGTAGTGTCAACATCAATTGATATAACAACTATCTGATTTTTAAATTCATTTACCACAGATTCCAGCTGTTCCATTTGTTGTACACAAGGTGGACACCATGTGGCCATGAAATCGATTACTAAGATTTTTCCTAAGTAATCTGATATTGTAATGTTTTCACCATCGATTGTTGATAATGTAAAATCAGGTGCATCTCCCCATTCTATATTGTTATCTTCGACACAACCGCTAAGAATTGTAAAAGTTAAGAAAATTAATAAAATTGAATTTTTTAATATTTTAATTTAATTCACCTTAAAGCTATTGATAAGTTGTCAATTTCTGTTTTAGTTCATTCTTAGGCATAGCACCAATTATTTTATCAACTAAGTTTCCGTTTTTAAATATCAACATAGTTGGAATGCTCATTATTTGGTATTTTATTGATGTAACTTGATTTTCATCTACATTTAATTTTGCAAAAACGACTTTACCATGCAGTTCTTTTGCTAGATCCTCAATTATAGGCCCAATCATTATGCATGGACCACACCAAGGAGCCCAACAATCAATTACAAGGTTTGGATATTTCTTTATATTCTCATTAATATCTGCATCAGTAATTTTTATTGGTATATTTGGGAAATTTTCGTTCATTTTACTACCTCTGTTAATATATCGCTTTTTTAATTCTTCAAGTTTTCTTTTTCTAATTTCTTCTATTTCGTTCATTTTGTCTGCCTAATAATGAAAAATACTATTTAACGTTTGTGCATAAGAATTGCACAACCATTATAAGTATATAGTAGATATGGAAATTCGTATATGAAATTTATTCAGATAGATAATAATATTTGTTGTAAGGATGTTTTACAATCTGTTTTTGAACTAAATAATTTAGATTTTGAGGTTTATAATAAATTAAGAGAAATGAATGAATCAAGGGCAGATGTTTTGGCAAAAAAAATGAATAAAGAACGCAGTACAATTTATCGATCTTTACAAAAATTAACTTTATGTAAATTATGTGTAAAAAAGACAAAAACCATTGATACAGGAGGTTACTACCATATTTATTCTTGTAACGATCTTAAAAAGGCGAAAGAAGAAATAGGTATTTGTATAGATAAATGGTACTCATCTATGAAAGTTACTCTTGATAAATTTGAAAAAGAATTAGGCTAATTATTTACTATCTTGTATCCATTTTCTAATCCTAAGATAACCTACTCTCTTTTCTCCATTAAGCCATAACACAGGTGCAGTTTTTTGTAAATCATTTAAAACATCATGAGTTTTGGCAAAGTCTAGTTCATCATCAGTCCATTTATTAAAATCATGGGGAAATGTTACAATTTCTACATCTTTTCTATCAATTAAAAGATCTTTTGTTTGATTACATTTTACACAATTCTCAAGTGAAAATAATATCGCTTTATTCATTAGTCCATCCTCTGCCCATTCTCTCTAAATTGATATAAAAGTAATTATGTAATTACAATGTTTTCTTATAATTTTCTTTTGGAAATTATTTATCATTCCAAACGTATTTCAATTATTTTCTTATATGTTTAATAAGCAATGATAACTAATAATTCTAAGATTATAAGAGATCCTATACATGGAAATATTCAGATAAAAAATTATTTTATTGATCTTTTAGAAACACCAGAAATTCAACGTCTTTATAATATTAAGCAACTTGGTTTTGCCCACCTTGTTTTCCCTGGTGCACATCATACACGTCTTGAACATTCGCTTGGTGTCTACAAAATCGCTTCTCAAATATCTGATATTCTAGAAATAGAAGAATACGAAAAAAATATTTTGACATGTGCTGCATTTGTTCATGATATAGGCCATGGCCCTTTTTCACATACACTTGAGTCGATTTTACTTGAAAAATTTGGTGTAGATCATATTGATTTAACTGAAAAACTAATTCTTGGTGAGTATGACATATTTGAATCAGAAGAAAATAAATTTATACAATCTCCAAGTGTTAGTCAGATACTTGAAAGTCAAGGATTAAATAAAAAAGAATTAATAAGTATTATTAGAGGAAAAAATGTTGAAAAATCATATTTAAGTCAGATTTTAAATAGTACTATTGACGCAGATCAACTTGATTATTTAGTGCGTGATGCATATTATACTGGTGTTGCTTACGGTTTGATAGATATTGAGCGGTTATTGCAGACGTTACAGATTTATAATGATAATTTAACTATTAATCGAAAAGGTGTCGGAGTTATGGAAAATATCTTGATGGCACGTGGACTAATGTATTCTTCTGTTTATTTTCATAAAACCGTGAGAATAGCTGAGCTTATGTTATCTAAAGCAATTGAAGAAATTCCGGATTTTGAACCCTTTGAATTCTTTCGGATGACAGATGCTGAAATATTAAACTCATTGAAAAATATGGGTAATTTTCAATACGAAATAATAACACGATTAAAATATCGTAAACTTTTCAAACAGGCTTATGTAGCATCATTTTATGAGCTTGAAAATCATGAAATTAAGTTAGTTGAAGAGCTAGAGAAAACAGAAATAAGACGGCAAAAAGAAATCGAGTTGGAACAAAGGCTTAATATTGAAAAAGGACACGTTATTATTGATGCTCCCCATCTTGATCTTCTTAGAGCTGAACCAAGAATAAATAAAACAGAGATATCAGTAATTGATAAAAACAAGATAAAATCGCTTGATAATTTTACTCCTGTTGCTAAGGCTATTAGATCACGCAAAATTCCGGATTGGATGATAATGGTAGTAACTGATGATAAATATAGAGATATTGTATCAAAAAAAGCCGAGAAAATTCTTTTTTCTTAGAGATATTAAGGAGAGAATGGGGAAGAACGAAGGTGGTGAGGAGAGATTTAAAAGGAATTTTGTCCTCCCCATTCTAAGGAGTGCATCAGGATTGGAATATATAAATTTTTGTATACATTTAAAATAATTTCTATAAATAAAAAAAAATAATATTGTTAATAAATTAAAGAAAACAATAGAGTTGCCCAATATCTTAGAAATAAATGTATAACCCCTAAAAAATAAGATTTTTAGGAAAATTATATATACTAGTTAATACCCATATATAAAGAAAAAAATTTGAAAGAAGGACTAAGAGAGATAAAGGGACGGATTTTTATGAGTATTATAACACTTGATGACTTATCAAAAGCTATAGCAAACCGAGTTGGAATTGATATGGAAGAGGCCAGAAGAGACGCTGGATTTGTAATGGATATATTTGGATTTGACGATCGTGTCATTGATAACGTACTGGATCCTGAAGATAGACAACTATTCTACATTCTAGAAGAAGAAGGGATGCTTACAACTGAAAGAGAAGAAACTACATTATATGATGGTAGAGAATGGCGGACACACTATTGGAAACTTAAGAAAGACACTATAGCAAAATACTCAAATGAAGAAAACGGATTAAGAGGTTATCTCATTGATAAAAAACAATCAAGAAATTTTTCAGAAGATGACATCTATGACAACCTAGATGAAAAAGCCTGGACAACTAGAAAAATCGATTAATAATAACATTATTTTTATTTTTCCTTTCAATATTTTTTTATCTTTTTAATAAAGTTAATAAGGATGCTTAAGTTTTCGGATTTTCTTAAACTTTAAAAAGAATTTGTAGTACAAACTTAAAGTGATGTTATGCAAAAAAGAAAGATTATTCTAAGTTCAGAATCAGTAACTGAAGGCCATCCAGATAAGATGTGTGACCTTATCTCAGATGCAATTCTTGATGAAGCAATAAAACAAGATAAATATTCAAGAGTAGCTATTGAAACAGCAACAAAAAACGGTGGTGTAATGGTTTTTGGAGAAATGACAACTGAAGCGTACATAGACATACCTCGTGTTGCAAGAGACGTTATTAAAGGCATAGGTTATACAAAATCCGAATATGGCATCGAATGGGAAACTTGTTCAGTGTGGGTCCAAATAACAGAACAAAGCCCAGATATAGCTCAAGGCGTTTCAGAAGGAAAAGGATTATTTAGAGAACAAGGTGCAGGCGATCAAGGAATGATGTATGGTTATGCAACCAACGAAACAAAAGAATTAATGCCTTTACCTATTACACTTGCCCATAAACTTGCAAAAAGACTTTCAGAGGTAAGAAAAAGTGGAACAATTTCATATTTAAGACCCGATGGAAAATCACAGGTTTCAATAGAATATGATAAAAAAGGAAAACCATTACGAGCTGATGCAATTGTCGTTTCTACACAACATGATAGAGGAATATCTCATGAAAGAATTAAAAAAGACGTAGTAGAAAAAGTAATAAATCCTATTTGTAAAGATTGGATCGATAAGGATACAAAATTTTTGGTTAATCCAACAGGTGCATTTGTTCGAGGTGGACCATATGCAGATGCTGGTCTTACAGGTAGAAAAATAATAGTTGATACTTATGGTGGTATTGGAAGACATGGCGGAGGAGCATTTTCAGGTAAAGATCCCTCAAAAGTAGACAGAAGTGCAGCCTATGCAACGCGTTATATTGCAAAAAATATTATTGCTTCTGGAATTGCAGATAGATGTGAAATCCAATTTGCTTATGCAATTGGAGTAGCAGAACCTGTATCTATAAATATAGATTGTTTTGGAACAAATAAAATTGAAATAGAAAAAATTGAAACACTTATAAGACAATTTTTCCCAATAAAGCCAAGAGAAATTATAAATGTATTAGATCTAAGAAGACCGATTTTTAAGAAAACTGCGGCCTATGGCCATTTCGGCCGGGACGACCCTGATTTTACTTGGGAAGAAATAGATAAAGCAAAGTTACTTAAAAAAGAAGCAGGAATCTAAAACCAATAATTTCAACAATATTTTTTATTAGCAGTTAAATTAAAGTAGACATTGAGAGATTTAACAAAATAATTGAATGATAATTGGAGAGAAGAAAAAACAAATATTGATACTAATTGCAACTATAATCTTTTTTTTTACAGCTTTATCAGGTTGTGTAAATATAAAATGTGCATATATCCCAAATGAAATTCTTTCAAACGGATGGTATGAGAATTTGTCATTAAGAAACACTGGTTTACACTTCTTAGGAATGGAAAAATGGTGTAGCTCAGTATACGAATTAAAGGGAAAATATCCTGCATCACTAACTCTTACAACAATAAAATCAATATTACTTGCTGATGAAGATGAAATAAACAAAAAAATTCAAAAGATTATTAAAGAAAATTTTAAGGATAATATACAACTAAATGAAAGTACAAGAATTACGGGAGAAAGAACTTTAATTAATTCTCATAAAACTAAATATATTATATATGAAGGACTGGATATTATTAAAAAAAATAAAATAAAAATTATTGGAGAAGTTTGGAATTGTGGAATTTCTGGTTCTTCTATTATATGCATTGGTATAGCCTATATTTCTAATGAGGAAAATCCCTTTGTTGAATATATAGAAAATTGGAAAAAAATTGTAATTGACCCAAATGGTTCTATTGAAAATCTTATCGGGCAAAATGGTTTAATTAATAATGTGATTTGTCATTAATCATATAATTCAACTTGATATAATTCAAGACCTTCAGGGCACTCAATTCTATCACACATTTTTTTTACTCTATATGTTTTTTCCTTTTGAACAGCTTGATTCATACATAAGTAAAAATAATCACAACCAATGTTTTTACATTCAATTTTTTTTATTTTTGTTTCGTCACCCTCTGATAAATTTTTATCAATTGAGACAAAAAGAGGTAAAATACTAACTTCAACCGCAACAACATTTCCTTCATGAATGCTACAGTTATGCTGTTTATCTCTTACTTTAGTTATTTTATATTCCCTACCTTGTTGAAGATTAAAACAAACAGTTTTTAATTTGCAATTTCTACATTCATTATTTGGTCCAAAATAAATGAATTCGTCTCCGTCTTTAGCTAATCTTTCGCCAATGAGTGTTACAAGAACCATTTATATTACCTTTGTTATTTTTGCTAATTTTTTTGCAGCATCTTCAGTAAGACCTTGTTCACCTAAAATTGTATATCTTTCCGGTCTTATTTTTTGAGCATTGACCAATGCTTCAATGATTTTTTTCTTTGGAATTCTAAGATCTCTTGCAGTTGTAGGAGCTCCTATAGTTTCTAGAAAATCTCTTATTTTTTCCCAATCTTCGCCATGAAGATACATCATCATAATTGCACCAACACCGCATTGTTCTCCATGTAGTGCTTTTCCAGGTGCTATTTGGTCAAGCATATGGGAAAACATATGTTCGGAGCCAGAAGCAGGACGAGTGTTACCAGCTACACTCATTGCTACGCCTGAAACAATCATACATTTTACTGCTTGCCAAACTGCTTCTTCAAGACCTGATCTTATGTCTTCTGCTTTTTCTAGAAGTAAAGTTGATGAAGTTTCAGATAAAGAGGCTGCAAATGTACTGAATTCTTCATTTTTTAGTCTATGTGCAAGTTCCCAGTCTTTTACAGCTGATAAATTTGATATCACATCAGCACATCCAGATGCAAGCATTCTGTATGGAGCCTTTGAAATTATCTCGGTATCTGCAAGTATTGCCATTGGTGACTCAGCAGTCATAGAAGTAGAACCTTTTTTGTTTTTCAAAGAAGCGCGTGGAGAAGCCATTCCGTCATGAGCTGCAGAGGTTGGAACACTAATATAGAATTTTGTTAGCTCATATGCAGCAAGCTTTGTAACATCTATTACTGATCCTCCTCCAACACCTATTAGAAAATCTGATTCTTCCTTAGTTGCTGACTTTACAACAGAATTGACTTCTTTCATGGTGGGCCAGGCTACAGGTATATCTTTTTTAATAATTGGTGTTGAAAGGGTTGTGATATTTACTTCGTAGCCAGCTCCTGATAAGATTTTTGCAATCCTGTCACCAGATATTTTTTTTGTATTTTTATCAGCAACAATTAATATTCTTTTATCTCCGGTAATCCTTCTACACATATCTTTAATCTGATCGGTTGTTTTATGTCCTACTATTACTTCCCTAGGAAACACCATTAATTTATACTTGGTAAACCGTTCCATGAATAATTCAACCAGTAAACCGCTGCTTTAATATATTATTTTTTCTTTGTGTTGATGCAAATGAAAAGTTGGTTTGAAGAAAACAAACTATACATTTTTCTTGGAGTATTAATAGTCATTATTACAATAGTAATTTTAGGATGCCTCTTGATACCATCTATTTTCTATGACCAATGGATTTGGAAATATTACTGGGGACCAATAGTAGCAGATGCAAATCCTGACGCGACAACTGCAATTTATAATGGAGTAGTAGCATCTGAAGGTTATACTTTAGTTTCTGAAATAACATATGGTATTATACTAATAATTTCTTTATATGTAATTTATAAGCTTTTAAAGAAACTTAAAATAATTATTGATTGGAAGTTCTGTTTGGCTTTAATGCCATATATTTTGTTTGGACCAGTTAGCAGAGTTTTAGAGGATGCTGATTTTTTTAACATACCTTCTGTTTATTGGTTTATTTCTCCATTGATATACCTTCAAATCGCCTCCTATGCTTTGTTTTTTGTGTTAGTAGGATGGTATTTTGAGAATTATTTAAAAAATAATATCAGTGAAAAATATAGGCTATTATATTCTACGCTTTCACTGATTTTTGTAAATGTTTTTGTTACTTTTCTTTGGATCAAAGGAGCAAAATATGGTGTTGAAACTTTTGAACCTTTGATTTTCTTCCTTATTTCATGTTTAGCTTTGATACCGTTTTTTTACAATTTTTTTAAAAAGAAGATTGTTACTGTAAATTCTGTACTATTTTCTGGAGGATTATTGTTTTTACTTCCAGGGTTGTATTTAATAAGTAAATGGATCATTGGATATCAATGGGGGAATTATTTTTCAGAACCCAGTTTTGACATATTTGTACTTGTTGTGGGGTTGGTAATAATTGTTACAGTTGTTGTTTTTCTTTTTGCTTATGTATTTTATAAAAATGAAAAAATCGCTGTTTTTAAGGAGCCACTTAATATTTCTATGATATTCGGTCATATGATAGATGGATTAACAAGCTACATCAGTATTTATGATCCGTTAAATATGGGCTTGCCAATCTATGTAGAGAAACATCCTGCTTCAAATGTTTTAATGGAAATTTGGCCCCCCTTATTTCCAATTGTCAAATTCCTTTTAATAGTTGCTGTTATATATATTTTTGATGTGTTATACAAAGAGGAGTTGAAAAATTATAGACCTCTTGTAAATCTTTTAAAAATAGGTATTTTAATTCTAGGATTTTCACCTGGTGCTCGTGATTTATTAAGGGTAACAATGGGTGTTTAAGGTTAATTTATTACTGCTTGATATTCTAATTCTTCTGGAAGTGCGCAACATGCATTAATAGTTTTTATTTTGTAACCCATCTGTTTAGCTTTTTCTATTGTTTTTTTAGAAGGAATTTCCATTCTTGTAACACCGTTTTCTAATGCAACAAGTTCAATTTCTTCCCGAAATTTTAACCGTGGTCTAATGCAACCAAGAGATAGATCTTTATTTGGAAAAATATCTTTCGCTGCTTTTACCACAGAAGCAATGTCACTAGGAATGGGTATATCACAATTTTCTAAAACAGTACCTTTTGTAGGTCTGAATATTATCATAACCAATAGAGATGGATTGCATGATTCTTTTATTATTTTCAAAGAGTTGAATTCACCATTTAGTTTTCCTTTGTGAAGCCCAATACAAATATGTGGAACAATGTGTGGAATACCTGCAGATTCTAAATTTTGTAGAGTTTTTATATATGAATCAGTGGTTGCCTTAAAATTAAAAATCTCTTTAATCGACTCGTTAGAACCAACTACTTCTACGGACGCAATATCAACACCAGAATCTACAATACTTTCAGCTAATGATTTATCTACAAAACCTGCATGAAGTTTAATTATAAGATTTGTATCATTTTTAATTTGTCGTATTGCAGGTAGGAACTTTTTTAAATTCAACATTTCTCCGTTTTTATTACAACCTCCACTTAAAAGAAAGCCAACACAGCCAGTATTGTCGAATCGCGTACATTTTTCAATTAATTTTTTAGAATCAGTAATAAAAAGCATATCATTTAGATAAGTATGGTTACAATGTTTGCAGTTTAATTCACATTTATTACCAGACATTGAAATTGAAGGAAATTTTGGCCAAACATGGTAACTTCTAAATATTTTACTCATATTTAGGTCTCTGTTTTATTTCATTAATTATCTCTAGGATTTTTTCATCAGAGAGATAACCATTTTTTTCACCAAACTCTTTTACTGTTGCAACAATATCAATTAACAATTCATCGTTTGCCTGAACTTTATACGTGTCTAAAATTTGTTTAATCACATGTTTTCCAGTATGTTTACCTAAAACAATATTTCTTTTATTTCCAACTAATTTAGGTGAAATCGGTTCGTAGGTACGCGGATTTTCAAGTATTGCTGCAACATGAATACCAGATTCATGTGTAAAAACATTACCTCCTGTAATAGGATGTGTTTTTGGAATTGGTATCCTAGTAAATTCTGATGCCATTTTAGACAATTCATATAGTTTTGTTGTGTCTATACCTAAATCCCTGTTATATAATATTTTTAATGAAATTACAAGTTGTTCAAGGGGGACATTACCTGCTCTTTCACCCCAACCATTAATTGTGGTGCATACATGCATAGCTCCAGCACTTAAGGAAGTAATAGCATTTATCAATCCCAAACCAAAATCGTTATGTAAATGTGCAGAAATCGGAGTTGGGACAATTTTTCTGATATTGGAAAAAAGATATTTTACTGTTTGTGGAGTTGCACATCCTACTGTATCAGTTAATCCAATACGTTTTGCTCCTGTTTCATAAGCTATTTTTGCTAATTCTTTTAGAAAATTCAACGGTGTTCTGGTGCTGTCCTCAGTACTAAAACTGGGTATTATTCCATGATCCTTTGCATAATCAATAGATTCTATAACCTTTTTTTTGATATCTTCTTCTGTACAATGGAGTTTATACTCCAAATGTAAAGGAGAGGATGCAATAAATAATAGAATAATATCTGCATCAGTGTAAATAGCAGCGTCAATATCGTCCTTTCTTAATCTGCTTAGTACAAGGATTCTAGATTTAAGCCCATCTTTAACAATTGTTTTTACCGTTTCTCGCTCATTTTTTGATACAGCTGGAAAACCTGCTTCAATTTCAGGAATACCTATTTCATCTAACTTTCTCGCTAGAGCTAATTTTTGCTCTGATGAAAAGGAAATACCTGGCATTTGCTCTCCGTCACGGAGAGTGCTATCATAAATTACTATTTTTTTAGGTAATTTAAAATCCTTCAACACATCATGTTGAGTATTATATGGACTTACTTCAATATCATTTACCATTATATCACTAAATCTCAATCTCTGTAACTAACTTAGCCTTACCACCAACCCGCACATTATTATTTTCAATCTCCACATGTACTCTTCCAGGTCGACCAATTATGTCACCTTGTTCACAAATAAGTTTTTTTTCATGGATAATATTATTTATAACAAGATAACTTGAAACCGCTCCATTTGCTGTTCCAGTAACTGGATCTTCATTTACACCATAAAAAGGAGCAAAATTTCTAGCATGATAAATTGAGCTCTTTTCAAGTGTCTCGAAAGTAAATACGTGGAAACTGCCACATCCTTTTTCAATGCATATCTTTTTTATTTGATTAAAATTTGGTTTGATTTTCTCTAAGCTAGCAAATGATTTTACACATACAGGCAGGGTAAAAAGTCCTGTTGAAACAATTTGTTTAGGTAACGTTTCGTCTATTTCGTCTTTCATTATTCGTAAGGCACTAGCAATTTCTTCAACATCTATTTGGACAGTTTTAACTATAGGTCTTGATTGAGTCATCATAACCTTTTGACAATGGTTATCTTTAAAATATACATTAACAGGCAGTATCCCAGAATTTGTTTCTTGAGTTATTGAAATTTTATTTTTATTTTGAGGTAGAACTCCCTCGGAACCCATTGTAAAAAAGGTAGCAATAGTAGCATGACCACAAAGATCAACCTCTATGGTGGGAGAAAAGAATCTTAGTTTAAAATCTGCTTTTTTACTTGGAAATACAAAAGCAGTTTCAGATACAACTAATTTTTTTGAGATATTTTTCATTTGTTCAGATGTTAATTTAGATGGGTTTATTACAACTCCAGCCGGATTTCCACCGTTTATTGAATCGGTAAATGCATTGACTTTTTTAACAATCATAAAACTACCTTTTAAAATTCCATTGATTATTTAGATATTTTTCTTTCATTAATTTACCAATCAAATTATTTTCATAAGAAGTAAGTTTTGTTTTTTTAAATCTATTTTTAAAATAGATTTCAAATTCGTTTTTTATACTTTCTTTAATATCTTTTATATCAGGTAGAAAACCCATTTCTCTAAAAATTGTTGATACCTTTAAATCAGTATTTTTTTTTAGAATTTTGTTCATCAACTCTAGATTTGTATCAAGAACCATTGAACCATGAATTAGTACAATGTTACCTTTTTTTATTTGAGCTGAACCTGATATTTTTTTCCCATTGAGGAGAATATCGTTTGGTGGTTTGTAGATAGTTTTTATTTGAAATTTTTCTAATGATTTAATTATAGAATTACATACATTTTCAAATATCTTAGCAGAAGACAAATTTTGCATGAAGTCTTTATCATATATTAAACTATAGATAAGGCATTTTTTGTCAGTATATATAGTTCCTCCTCCAGTTATTCTCCTTACTATTTTTACATTGTTTTTTTTACATTCGTTTAGGTTTATATCATCTATAATTTTTCTAGATATTCCAATTGATATAGCTGGAGGATTTCTTCTATAAAAATGAAGAGTATTTTCTACTTTATTTTCTTTTCTTGCTATTGATATTGCCTCGTCTGCTGCTGTGACGTAATAAGGGTCTGCGATGTCTGTATCTATTAACCTCCAATCCATTTTTAAAAACCCAAACGATATATTTTATTTTTCTACTTAACTTTATTTATTGTTTGTTTAATAAAAAAAATTTAACAATGAATTAATATTTGTAAATTTTTATTTATAACCCATTGTTTTAGCAAAAAAAATTATATTCAGTTAAA
>Ga0209427_10000885_pt1 | contig 33341 bp, 44 predicted proteins | sample DeeMarSWOR136_30_FD_187465 | JGI IMG/M metagenome (GOLD analysis project Ga0209427, IMG submission 187465) | Marine sediment microbial communities from White Oak River estuary, North Carolina - WOR-1-36_30 (SPAdes) (version 2) | ecosystem: Environmental > Aquatic > Marine > Intertidal zone >...
CGCTTGCCTTCCAACGCGAATAAACACCTTCAACTGCCGACCGTTCGCTATCGTTTGGCAGTCCACCTTTCTGCCAATCCGCAGACAAGTCATCTACTGTTGCATGATGAATGTAATCGAATGCTTTTTCTTTCTGTCTTACTTTATCAAGATATTTTTGGTAAGCCGCCTTTTTTCGATCTTCTTTCGCTTCTCCGCCATTCACATGCGCGCCCGATCCGTGCGCCCGCTCGTACGCTTCTTTCGTATAGTAATAATCATACGGGCGCTTCGGGTTACCTGTCGGTACGCGACGATAATACGCGCCCCCGCGCGCCTGCCCTTTCGACAACTCTTCAAGTCGATCAATCGCATCCATCGACTTCTTTATATACTGCTTTTTGAACGCGCTAACCGGGCCTTCCCATGTCGGTTCATGCGAAAACGTATGCCGGTGCGCCCGCTCCCATTCTTCTTTCGTCACACTGGAAAAATCAGCATCTTTCTTTTTATGAAGAATATCGTGAAAAAGTTGAAACGCTTTTTTGTTCTTTTCGTGCTCGTTATCAAGATGCTCTTCAACGTGTTTACGACGTTCGGCGATTGCTTGCTGCATTTCTTTCGCAGACGTACCAAGCGGCGCATTGCCTTGTTCGTGCTGCCGCTTCAACCGTTCGTGCGCGTCATGAAGAAACTTTCCCCGTTCATCACCCGGATACAAATAACGATAACCACCACCCGGCTTCGGATAACGCGCAATATAGTTATGCCCATGCGGCTCCATTTTATCGCCTCTTCGACTGGCCTTGAACCCGCTCGTAATTTATTCCTACACCTTCGGTGAGCCTTTTCTTATCGTCTCCGAGTTGCTGCGCTGTAAGATAATGTACCGGAGTTGTCGCAACATCGCCAGTGGACGTTTCGCCATAACGATAACGCAACTGCGGTTTATCGTCTTTTACTCCATGTATGCCAGCAAAATTCAAATCGCGCCACATACTCTGCCGACGCTGCCTGCTTTGCTCTGCTTCTTTATCTTGACGTTTTTTTGCCTCCGGACTGAACCACATTTCCCAATCAGGAAAATGCGGCATCTGCGTTTCTGGACGAACTGTTATACCGATCTGTTGCGGGTCACCACCGACCGGCCCGCCTTTCTTCATCGGTAAACCGATAATCGCTTGCACTCCGACATCGCAACGTATCCGACTGTCTTCAAGTCCAGCCGTCGTGCCCGACCCTTGCCGCATGTGCCATTCGCCCGGTGCGTCAATAATCGCTCCGAGCTTTGCACCGATATGATTCTTTCCGCGCGCCCAATTGCGCACGTCTTCTTTTCGCGGGAACGCTCGCTTATCGAAAATCAACGTATGTAGCAAATAGCCGGTTTTGCATTCGGTCAGCTTCGCGAGCATCGAGCCATGAACTTTTGCGAGCTTCACTACGTCTTGTAGTTTCTTCCCGTTTATCTTTGCGACCTGTTCCGGCAACTTTTTTGCATCCGGCGTATGTCCCGCCCACTCGCGCGCCATTTCAGGCTTGTTCGCGAACATCCAGCGCATTTGCTTTTTCGATTGAAACGGCATTATCTCCATTCCAGCCGAATCGCCCGCTGCTCCGGGCTACGGTATACAAACGACTTTTTTACCTCTCGACTACCCTCTGCCTCCATACGCTTCAATCGTGTGTAGTAATCCGCAATTTCAGCAAGATGATCTTTCGCCACTTCTTTTGCAATCGCCGAATTGCTTGTATGTTCTTTTTCGACTTTGATCCCCATGGCAAGTTGCTTTTTATCGAACTTGCTGTCGGGCGTATCTCGGTGCTTTCCGACATTGCGAATGAACGTAGCGATCAGCCGATAAATTCTTTCTTCAAATCGGTGCTCATCAATGCCGAGCTTATTCGCGAACGCGTGAACTTGTTTATCAGATGGCTTCGGGTTCTTTCGAAAGAACTCGATAATCTTTGAATCTACTTCATCTGCTTTTTGCAACGCATCCGACTTCCCCCATTGAATACCCGGTACTGTCCGATTGCGATTCAGATCGGTATCGTACTGCTTTTTCCACCATGCCCGCGCCCGCTTCGCGATTTCAAGCCGAGCATCGGACGGCACCGATTTCATGCTGCGCAACAGTTCGGTCAATTTCCCTTGCGCATGAAACAACCGTTGCGTTTGTGTCTTCGGGCTGAATGACGGGTTTGTATCAACTATCGCTTTTTGAATGCGCTGTTCATCCGCTTGCTGCAATCCGAGTCCACGCGTTACATCATCGATAAGAACGACATGCCGCTCCGCTTCGGCTGTTTCGGGCTTCGTCCGGAATAGCCTCTGTGCCATCAACTGCTCTGATTGAAACTCCCCCAATCCCGCACGCGCACGTTCTCGCAATCGCGCGGGTGACGCCATGGACGGAACATATCCTGGCGTTTTGGGAGTTATCCGGCTGAGTTCGGTGCTTTTAACGAAGTATCTCAACCGGACACCTCCAATGCTAACGGTGGCCCCGCCACCACGCGAAAGCATGTCGGGGGCGGCTCACCCCCGACATCCCTGATCCGCACCGACGGACGTTATCGGTGCGAACCCGCGCCCTACAGAGGCTTGCAATTAGAGGCTACCGCCTACGTCGCGAACACCGAGAAAGACCAGCGAAACGGTATCGCCATCGGGAGCCTGTGCCGTCGGAAGCGTCAGCGTCCATGTCCCGTCGGGCTGTTGAACCAGATCGGGAATCGCTGCCGCTGCCGCCGCACCGGTAATCATGTTGATATCGACTTTGCCCGCGCTGCCGGGCATCTGCAACTGCAAGGTCGGTCCCGTGTTTTCCGACATGACGATCACTGCCGGTTCGAACGGAACGCCTGCCAGCGATCCGCCCGCGCCAGCCGCGCCGACGATTTCACCGACGAATGCCTCGACGCCATGCTTGCCGAGCTTTTGCACGATTTCGAGCCACGTCGCGTACGGAACCGCATCTTTGCCCTGAGTCGGAATCTGTCCTTGTGCGTATGATTGCCTCATTTTATCTACTCTCCGTTTCCGTTAAGCCCCTGTAGGAGCACGTAGAACACTATCAATGGATACCACAATCCCATTCACTAGAATAGATTAATTTCAGAATTATCGCCACGCTCTTCGGGCGGGCCTAGCAAGACATCCATGTAATCTTCATCATCGCCCGGTTCTTTATCGTCTTCTTTGTTATCGTCTTCATCGAACGCGAAAGAAAAGCCCGCAGAACGCGCAGCTTCGTCGGCGAACCACCATGCCATCACCGTATCGTCATGTACGCCTATTCCCTGCAATTTCCCGTCAACATAACCGAACTGCGAGCACTCTTCCATCCAGATATCGGTAATGGCCCGACTATACTCATCACCACGGGGGATAACAAGTTTCTTATTTTCGAGAGTAATCCGCAAGCCCGGCACGCCTTTATCGAGAGGATATTTGTTGACCGCAGTAGTAACAAATTCTTTCACCGGCAGATCGGTCATCCGCCGCATCTCATCGGTATACAACTGCTGCATCGCATTCGATTCGATATAAATAAGAGACGGATCGTACCGAGCCGCTTCGATTGCAATCTGCTGCAACTGATCACGAAACGATAATCCTTTTGATCGATGTATGTCGACGAGATATCGATTGCCTGCTTTATCCTTTGCCAATGTAAAGATAACAAAATAATCCGCGCCCACGCTGGCGCTGCGCGCAATGTCGACCCCCATAAAAATCGTCCAGCCCCGTTGCTCGATTGCCTCTTTTGTCGGGCGCAACGTTAAAACCTCATCGAACAGGGGCGGGAATAGATAAGTCGGAAAAATCGAAATGTCATCATTGATCGCAAGGCACATGATCTCACGCGCGAATGCGATCGGCCCAATCTCTTTCTTTTTTTCGTAAAGCTGCGCCAGTGACCATCGCCACGGAAACAGCGCTCGTTCTTTCCCTTCGTCGCGAAGAATGCCTGGATAACGAAAGAACTTGTAAACTTCATTCTTTTCAAGCCAACCGAAAAGGTCCGCCATGTGATAGGGAGTGCCGACTACAATACATTGCCCGCCTTCGAACCAATCGCCGTGTTGCGTGTACGGCATAACCATGTTGACGATAGCGGACTGAAAGTACGCAATGTTTTTCTGGCGCACCGTCTCCGACCACATATCTTCATCATTCAACGGATCATCGAGCACAACGTATTTCGGGTGACGACCACGGATTGCCTTTCCGTATCCAACCGCCCGCAATCGCGAGCCGTTCGTCAAGATAACATCGTTGCGATTCAGCCGCGTACGTCTACGGGGATCGCGAACAGCATCTTGATCCGGAACGAGATGCGAAAGCTTCGGAATATCGGCAATCCCTTTTAGATTGTTCCGACCCCATAAGATTATATCGATAAACTCTTGTGCCTGCTCTTGCGTCTTCGAGAAAATATAAATTTCGACGCCCGGCTCTTTCCACGCCCACCATATCGGGCACACGTATGAAAAGAACGTGCTCTTCGAATGGTCACGCGCAGCCTGGATCGCAAGCCGCGCGTGCTTATTTATCAATTCCGACCACTCTTCAAGATGCGCGCCGATCTCGACACCGAGAACATCGCGCCCGAAAAGCGCAGCCGACGATTCTAACAATTGACGATAAACTTCTCGCCAATAGTTATCGTCTTCATCGCCGAATCCGGCAGTTTGAATGCGCATTCCCGCGTGCGGGCCAGGATCTTCATCGATCGGTGCCGCCGGGTGATGCGGAAGAGGTAATGGCCGCGCTTTCTTTCCCGACTTTATCGGAGAAACGGGTATCGGCCGCGCCCGCTTAGTCGAGTGCGGTTTTACACCTGTAGCGCTACTGCCGGGCACGCTCTACTACGCGACTGCCGCCAATCCGCGAACGTCGAACTGACCTTTCTGCTGCCCTCGCGATGCATCCGTCTTCGCGATGATTCCGCCATCCGCTTCGTGAACGGTCAGGTTGACAGTTCCATCGGCATTGACTGCGGTAATGGTCGCGCGCCAGATATCGCCAGCGTTGCCGTTTCCGGTTGCCGCTTCGGCATCGGTGGGAAAATAACTGACTTCACGCCCGACACGCACTCGATAACGTTCTGCCATTCGAATCCTCCGAGAGTTTATCCTTTACGCACAGACTAACCCGGAGTTTCGAAAAGGTCCAGTATGTTTTATTCTTTATCGAGTTCCGATGCCTTCACGATGCGATACCCGGCAAGCTCTAGTTCGTACGCTACGCACTCGCCAATATCGCGCTTCCGCGTTACGTCAAGAGGCCAGTAACCGACTCGCTTCGCAGTTCGCGTCCCCTCTTTTATCGCTTCCCCGATCGTCTTAAAATCCGCCGCGTCCATTTTTCACCGCCTTCGTCATAATCCCATCACTGATCGGCTTTGCTGTTACATGCGCCACCCGTCTCGCTATTGTATGCCCGACATTCCGAGCACCTTCTGCCGTACCAGAATAAGATATTGAAATTAAATAACGATTCGCTTCTGGCTCGTATTGATAATCAATCCCGCCCGTAGGCAACTCTAAATCTTGAAATAGCTCTACACCCATCTGCCTACCATACAACGCGTGCGTTCTCGGTATCCTGATAAAAATACCCCACCGGTTAATCTCTGACTCTGCAAGTATTGAAGCTAAATACGCATTCCTTTCTTTTCGTATTCTGAGCTTCACTCCATTTACAAACTCTCGATCATAAACATCCGGCATCTCGAAACTTTCAGTTTCGGATTTCTCTCGTTTACGGCGCATATACGCCGCAAAATCTTCCGGTGATAACTCACTTAACTTCATCGAGTCGTACTTCCGCCAACCTTTGCAACACGCTGAATACCCATTACAAAATCTCTCGACCGATCTTCATCTCCGAATGGATTTACGAAACCAGCAATCCGCGAATCGACATCTCGCAATCCACACTTGAACCGATTTCCGCAGTTACCTTCCAGCGTATTGATCAGCAGTATGTCCTTCGATACGCGATATAAAAACCCAATATGCCCTTTGTCTCCCCCATGCAGCATGATAAACCAGTCGCCGGGAATCGGAATATAACCGCTCTCACGATCATGCCATTTACCTTGTTTCTTTGCCGCCTTCATCGCTTGCACACAGCTACCGTACCGTCGACCGAGCGTATAAAACCCGCGCGCTTCGTTGTCGCACCACGAAACTGAAAAGCAGCACCACGGCATCCCTTTGTCACTCGGATCATGCTTATCAAGCCACCATTGCGGAAAATATTTATCTACTTCTTTCCCCCGATTCGATCCCATCGGACGTTCGCACACACCTTTTCGGTGTTCCTGTAATGGAATCTGCAAATACGCAGCCCGCTCTACTGATAAACCGTTTGGAATAGTCGGAGTAATAAAATTCTGCTGCGCTTTTCCTTTCGGGTGACGTAACGCCCACCACGTATCACTACCGACCGCGCCATCAACAACCAGCGGGATACCATCGGAAGCGAGATGCGTTTGTTGAAAATAAATGACCGCTTGTTTTGTCTTCTTATCGAAAACGCTCGCGTAGCGATTTACTTCTAACCCGGCTTGGTGAAGACGCTCATGAAGAAAGACAACATCTTCACCTTTGCTACCGACTCTTAAAACTGCCATCGATAAATCTCCTAGCAGGGCAACCGGCCGTTCCGTTCTGCGTGGAGTAGCGCTAACTCCCAGAAGCGACCGGCTGCATAGTAATTATACCCGATAACTACTCCGATGCGAGATGCTGCGCATCGAGCGCTTGCCCCGCTCGATCTAGCACTGTTACGACCGCTTGCGGATTATCTTCTCGTTCGTTTTTCCTGAAAGCAACCGCAACCTCGAATCGTGTATTATCAGTCTTCCGCGTAACCCCAATAACTAGATAAAGTTCATCTTCTCTGAGACGATCTACCGACTTCTCCGCTGTCGCTTTTTCCTTCACATCCCATTTGATCGACCAATCCCGCGACTCGAAAAATCCAATAAGCCAATCAAAAACCAGTTGCCGGAATTCGGGAGTAGTCCATTCGTCGCCTTGCCTTCGTTCCCACGGTAGTCCCTTAATATCGGGCGCGTGCATAAAGCCTTCGGGCAACGGTCCCGGCCCCTCGGGCTTCAACTCTCCCGAATTGGTAAACGGTTGCCGCTGTCTCGATGGGCGAATATCTCTGCTTCTAATTGTCATTGCTCATTCTCTCCGCTGCAACGAGGCTATTCGCTGCTCCGAGTAGCATAGACCGAATAACCTCTTCGGGCGTATCGTTCGCCAACGTGAAAGGCAACCCGACTTCGAACTCGCGATTGTCCCGCTCACGAATCGCGGTAATGATAATCACAGGTATGCCGTCCCGCTGCAAAAAGTTATTTTCTTTTCTCAAATCCGCCGGTCCAGTCGGGCCGATCGGCACACGCACGTTCACCCCGGTATCTGTAAAACGCTCTTCAAGTTTCATCGCGCCCACCCACGCGAAATTATCTTCGAATGCGTTCAAAAAGCGAACGAGTTCGTCTCGCAAAGCGCGTTCCGTCCATCCTTGCGATGGTAGCCTTATCCATTCATGCCGTATACCAGCAACGTCTGCGGGAAGAGTCATTTCGTCAGCACAAGTTGTTTTGCTTTCTTTCCTTTATCTAAACCAAAAGCCCGCTTGCGCGAGACTCGATGATGCAACATCTGTTCTATCATAGTTTGCTCGCGCGTGACTAACAATCGATCCTTTGCCGCTTGATAAGGCTTCGAATCGATCTCCCATCCAATGTATCGTCGACCGAGCTTTTTTGCCGCAACTAGCGTATGCCCGCTTCCCATGTATGGATCGCAAATCAATTGACCGGGCATTGTGAAGTCTAAGATAATCTGCTCCATTAATTCGAGAGGCTTTTCAGTATGGTGCTTACGATTATATTTATCTATTGCGTAATGATAGTGCCCGACCTTTCCGCCGCCATTCCACACCGACGCACCTTTCCCACACCATACGCACACAAAATGCTCGCACGGCTGCGCTGGACCCATGCCGGTAAAGTTCGCACTGGCATTCGGCTTCGTCCAGATGCACGTTACCCAGCGCTTCGCCCCCGCTGCGATAAGCGCATCCTGCCATAACTTGATCGCAGTATCCTCGCAGAATATCAACGCCCATCCGCGAGTCACCCGCACGATCTCCGCCGCGACCACTACCCGCTGTTCGGAGTCCATCGCATCGAAACCCATGTCGCGATGAATGACGCGCTTCTTTTTTATCCGCCTACGTTTTTCATGCGTGTGCTTTTCGAAAGGCGGATCGGTTATCGTATGATCGATCGAGTTGTCGGCAATCGCCGGTAATCCACGCGTCGGATGCAAACACCCGCGCGTGATGGTGCTACTCGATACGTTCTCTTCGACTAGATAAATAGAATCGTGTGAAGGATCATACCGAACAGGTCGAAGCGCAATCGACCGAGCACATTTACTCATTCGGAATTTCGATCCCTAACGCCTTGAACTGCCAATCGGCAACCGGATCTTTCGAAATCTCCGGAACAGCCGCATCGAGATAAATCTTTTTGCCGACTTCAACTAGGTCGATTTCGAAACCCTGATCCATCGGCTTGCTGACAAAAGCAACCAATCCCGGTTCGCGAGCTTGCACATGGATAATTTGTTTGCCATCAACTCGCAAGATCAATTCGATTTTCCTTGCCTTATCGAGATCTTCGCCTTCAACGACGTATCTTCGTCGCGAGAACTTTTTAGGATCGGTTATCATCTTTTCCCTCACTTATGTCTTTCCGAAAAACAGCGTTTAGCAACGCGCACGCCATTTCGATCGCTGCGTTCAGCACCGACCGCAACTGACTATCATTCACCGCTTCTGCCGCGATGACATGATAACGAGTTGATCCATTCTCGGTGCGAATCGTAATTGTTGCTTCGGTTCCCATCACACAGGTTAATTACCCGATAATGTATAAAACGTGTTTTTCGTTTCCCCGCAATCAACCGGAACGAGATCCCCCCATGGCTCATCAATCGTGCCACCCCAATGCCACGCGCGCCCGCGACATGGATCACGTAGACGCCCGCTCGCCCAGGCATCCGCGCGCGTAAGCGCATCACGCCATAATGCCCGATGACGCTCCCAATTCACCTGTCGGGGCCAATAGTCAGGCTGGCGCAAATCAGGGCTGAGAGAACGAATCCAGCGCTGACGCGGGGTATGCTCGCGCCTCCCATCGCCAAGCCCCTTTGCGTAACTGAACAGTACATCTCGATATCGCAACGAAGGCCAGCGTTGCTGCATTCGTTTCAGCCGTCTCGCGAGCACATACGCAATCGCCACATGATCCCGCTCCGCTTTCCATCCGGCTTCCGCAACCATCGCGCGAGCAAGCCAGATTTTATCTTCTGCGGAAAGTTGATCAGGCAATGGCGCACGCGCCTTTGCAATTGATAAACTCGCAAATGAAAACACTAATAAAAAAATTATCGTTCTCATAGTTATTGCCCTACCAATACCGCCCTGTCTGACTCGACAGGTGCCGGTGAACCGACGGTGCGTTTCCGGTACACTACGCCCATCTTTTTTTCGATAGGAAACAATCCTATAAGTTCGTACCCAATTGTCAATGCATCGTTCGCTTCGCGAAGCATCGCAACGAAACCATCTTTCGTCATCGGATGAAGCGCACCGCAGATCGGCGGACCTTTTTCACTCAGTATCATCTTCGTCGCCTCCCTCTAGCGTAGGCGATAAAAAGTCTTGCGCCTTACGTTGCTCTAGCAACGCTGCCGCCAACACGCGCGCTTCCGTTCTATTCAACAGCGGATGCGCCGAAACCGGATCTTCGGTGTGCGCCGTTACTGGCGGATGATCTCTGCTAGCACTTTCCGATCGAGTTATCGCTTCCCCGCGCAACAACATTAACCGTTCGTGAATCTTCAAATACATCTCAGCAAACTTATCGAGGTTCGGCATCTTCAACGCAAACTTCGGTAAGTTCGTATCAGAATCAATAAGAACCTCTCCCGTTTTCGGATCTTTCATCGGCAACAAGTACGGCTCGTATACCTCGATCAATTCTTCCAGCTTGCCCATCTCGACTAAACGCTGTCGGAATATTCTATCAGCATAATGGGCAATGACCCGCTGCTCCATTTGCTGCCAAAACTCGACGCGCCGCTCAGTCCATTTATCTTCTATCGACCACGATTCAAACGTGCGCCATGACACCGTCTGCATATAAATTCGATCACTTCGCTCATAATGCCAACGAATCGATCGCCCCTCGCTATCGACGATAAAATCGGTCGCTGCCTGATTACGAATAATCCGCGACTGCTTTGCAAAATCTTTTTTCGGCTGCGGGAGATGCGCCGGAAGATCTCTTCCCGCTGTCTTCGTATTCGTTCGCTTCGGAGCCGATACAGGCAAAGCTACTTTCTTACGAATCAGTTTTCTCTTTTCGCTTGCCATCACGCTCCCGCTTCATCCGCATAAACTCTATAAACTCTTCTTTCGATAACTCCTGAATTCGATCCTTCGTGTTGTCCTGCATCCATAAATTGTAATCAATTACTCGCGCGAAATCCCGCCTATATTTATCCCATATCTCGCGAATAGCAGCAGTCGCTATCGACTTTGAATCGGTATGTTGCTCGCCATTCTTACCAGGAATGAGATGCGGCGCATGATGCTGTAATCGCGAATTGATCTTGATATTCGGCTCGACAACATTAGCGCTGTCATCCCATGTTATCGTAACCGTAACACTGATCGTAGACTCGATCTCTCTCTTGACCGAATCCAAGATCTGAACGATCTGCTTCTGCCACGCTACTCGTAAACCGCTAGTCATGCTCGTTTCTTCAATGCCTTCATCACGTCAGAAGCGTCAGAAGCTATATACGCTGCGAGCGCATCCCATCCATGATTGTGAAGCGTCTCCGGAACCGACTCCATGAATGCACGTACAGCAGGAAGCTTTCCATACTGATTGAGCACTTCGATTTCAACCTCTTCTTTACTTGCGTTAATCCTTCCACAAATAGCTTTTTTAATATGCTGCGGGGTGCTCATCACTACCGCTAGATCATACACAACCGATAACGTGCTGATAATTGTGTAAGGCATTCCGATCTTCACAAGGTTCGATTTGCTCGCCTTCATCGGAATAGAAAATGCCTCGAATGTCATCGCATCGATCTTGTAATCTTCGATTACAGCGATCAATCTCTCTGCGATATACCGCATCCGCATGAAATTATCTTCATTGGCGAGTATGCGAAGTTTCTTACTCGCTTTCTTCGTCCGGATAACATTCATCTCCGCGACAAATTCCACACCTGATTCGCGAATGACGACACCCCACCCGAAAGCCGAAAAGCCGGGGTCAAGCGTCAGCACTGCCAATCTTCGACTCGGTTGTATCGCTCTCGGAGTTTTCGGCATCTTGCTTCCGTGCTTGCTCTAGCTTCGCAAGCATTTCGTTCTCGGCATCTTGCTTTCGCTCTTGTTCTAACTTTTCGAACAACTCTTGATTCGCAATCATTTCATTCAGCTTACTTTCCTGCTCACCGGATATTTCCTTCAAACGAAGAAAGCGGATGCCTCGCTGAATGACTAATGCTTTTATCCCCATCTCTGCCAATCGCGTACCCATCACGCTAATTTCAGCAGGCGATTTAATTTCCGGTACTTCAACGATCACGAAATCTTCAAGCACACCGAGCATGTAGCCTGACTCTCTTACGCCGACAACTTCTTTCTTTCTTTCATCGAAGTAGGCTTCGATCTCGTACCAATGTTTCCCAGACTTACGCAGTTTTCCGCCCGGCCGTTTACGCCGCGCCGCAACACGCTTTGCGCGATTCACTTTTTTCTGAACATCGTCTTTATCAATACTCATGATGCTACCTTCAATATCGCCTCTTCGTCCGTTCGCTGCAACTCGTACACATTATCGAAATATCCTCTCACCGTCAGGTCATGATCAATTGCGATAATATTTGCACGATCTAGTGTTTCGAGAATTTCGCAGACCCGTCGCTTTTGCGTCTGTCCAAGATGCGTTGTTAGCTCATCAATAGTAAGTAGATCGATCCGCACACCGCATCGATTGAAAATCAAATCGGATAAAGCGAATGGAGCAAACGCAAGCTCGACACAACGCCGCTGACCACCCGATAATTTCTCGTATGCGCGTTCGTGGATATTGCCTTGCATATCCTGTTCAAAATACAACACGCGCAGATCATCGCCATCCATTGCCAACTGGCAATGAAGTTTCCCATCGAGAAGTTTCGAAATATATCGATTCGCTGCTAGTTCTAACTCATACAGCGCTGTTCGGAGAACGAGAACGGGTAAGCCCTTTGCGCTAAACCCTTCCACCCAAAAAAGCAAACTATCTTTCTCTTCCGATAACTTCCCGGCTTGTTCGGCAAGCTCTCTGAGCCGTTCAGTCAACTCTTGAATCTTCGCTTTATTCTGCGCCGCTTGCTGTTCAAATGGATTTTGAACCATCGCTTTCTTTGTGTAGTCAACGCGAGCTTTTTCGAGAGCAGACTGCGCGTTCTGCATGTTCTCGCGTATGCGCGCAAACTGCGGTAGCGCTGCATCGCATTTCTTCAACGCCTCCCGCGATTCCACCAGCGCAATTTCCATCTGCGCTTTTTCTTCTGTGCTACCACTATTCAACGCGTCCAATTCAGCCGCAATATTTGATAACCGCGATTGAAACGAAGTAAGCTCTGTATTCTTACTCGCAACCTTTGCTTCATGCGTTTGGATATGTTGTTCGACCGTTCCCGTCGGCAACGGCTGCCCGCATTCTTTACAAATCGCCGCACCCTGGTTCGCTTGCTCGATAAGACGATTCAGTTCAGTCTGCGCGTTATTTCGATCGCGCTCTACAATCGCCCGCTCTGCTTCCAGCGCGCCATACTGTCGTTGTAACTCTGCAATCCTTTTCGTCGGCCGAAGCTCTGCAAGTTGTTTTGTTATATTCTCTATTCTCTGGTCATGCAGCTTCTTTGACTTCAACCACTCCCCTTCACCTTTCAACAATTCTTCGCAGTTTGCGACTTTCGCTTTCGCTTCGTGCCCGGTCTGTGTAAGCTGATCCAATTCTATTTGTTTTTGGCGTTCCCATTGCTGAATCTGCTCGCTGAAATTCTGCGTTTCAAGCGTTGCTTTTTGCGTCTCAGCAACCGTCTGTTGATGCTGCGCGTTTGCCAGCGTTGCATTTACAACGTCTAGCCGTTTCTTCGCGACTTTTTGCGCAGCCGGGCACGATTCGAGATCGAATGCACTGGAAAGTAAATCCTTCCGACGCTTATCAGCATCCGTTGCAAAGTTCGCAACCGCCCCCTGTCCAAGTGCAACGCACGCACGCCACAACTCGTACGGGTATCCGATAATCTGCCGGATCAGTTTTTGCTGATCGGATATCCCCTCTTTGACTTTTATACCCTTTATCGAAACTGTCGACCCTTTGCCCCGTTGCTTCGCGCGCGTAACGACGATCTCTTTACCGCCGACTTCGACCTTGCATGAAACAGAGCACTCGGTCGCGTAATCATTTATCACGTCATCCGCACGCAACGTCGCTCCGATCTGCCCCGCCTTGCGCGGAGTAGTCGACCCGAAAAAGCACCATCCGGCCGCATCGGCAATCGCCGTCTTGCCGATACCGATCGGGCCAGTAATCAACGCGCGACCCATCTCGGATACATTGATAAAAAGCTCACCCGGAACCACGCAGAAATCTTTCAGCGTAATTTCCGTTATCGAGACTTCCGGCCCCAATGGTGCAAGCGCAGTCGCTTCCGGAACTTCCGATAAGATATCCCGACCCAATGCAACCAGATCCATTTCATCGAACGGATGCGCTACGCTCTGCAACTCCTGATTGACATACTGCGCGATTGCATCATCGAGCTTCAACGCAAACGACGGTGCCGCTTTCTCAGATGGCAATGCCTTCGGAGCCGTTCGCACATTCGCCGGAATCGTCGCAAGCGCTTCGGCAAAATCGGGGTGCTGCATGTCTTGCGGGTATGCTTGCACCTCGACAATATCGTTCTCTTTTACCGCCGACAGATCCCACTCATCACCGTAAGTGAATCGCCAGTAGCGCGGGAATATATCGAGATCGATCCAGACTGGTTCTACTTGCTCGCTCGTAATAAGCGCGATCCCGTGCGGCTGATCTCGCTCGCCTATATCGAGTTCGTAAGGCGAACCAATATACCAGATGCGATCACCTATTTGCTGCCGTTTATGATAATGCCCTAAATAACACGCGCGAATGAACGGCTCAATTTGCTTTGCAGTAAATAGCCCCGACGCTTTTTTACCACTATTCGCAATCGCTCCCGCAACTTCGCCATGTCCAAAAACCGACCATGGATAACCTCGATATTTTGATTCAACCTTTCCTAAGTCAAAAATAGAATTTTGTTCTTCGGGTCGTTCTCGCCATGGAATAAAAGCACACTGTAATTCAGTCAGCAACAACCGATTAGTCACTACTTCAATGTCTTGATAACCTCGAAAGATGTTCATCCCGTGAATCGTGCCATCGAGCGCAACCTGATCATGGTTACCGGGAATGAAAACCTTTCGAGCTTTTATCGATTCGATTGCAGCGAGTACCCGCTCGACCTGTCGAACATCGAGCGTGCCGCGCATGTCCCAGAAGTCGCCAAGGCACACAACATCCGCACCGTACTCTTCTGCTTTCTCACCGACGATCGATAAAAGCTCGCACGCACGGTCGAGTGTTTCGTTATTCACATGCAAATCGCTGAACGCAATATATCGAAATGGTTCGCCCGGTGCGGCTTTTTTCCGAACCGGTTTACGCTTCGCTGGCTTACTCGGAAGTGGTTTTATCGGTCTAGCTACTTTAGGCATTTCCATCCGCCATGAATGCTGCGATGAAGTCTCGATAAATCTCCGGATTCTCAGCGAGCACTTCGCCTAATCCGATAAACGAATTCTGAAATGTTATCGTTTCGTAACCGGGCGGAACAAGATAACACCATGCGGCTTGTTGTTCAATCCAGCGATGCTTCGGGTAGTCGCCACCGATCCCGTGATCTTTTCCCCACCGGAAAAGCGAATACGAATTATCTATTCCGCAACTGTGAACAAGTCCAAGCGTAACCGGGGGACGATATGGACCGACTTTCGTTTTCTTCAACTTCGCTTCGACTTCAAATCCGGCCACACGCCCGCCAACTTTTATCTCATTCGTTCGGCGTATCCATAACCGAAGAGACGTATAATATCGTGGCCCTTTACCGCCATAACTGACAAGCGTGCTAACACCCTGCCCGATCGTCTTGTAAAAATGATTCGTGAAAATGAAAACCACTCGTAACTTCGCCAGTCTCGATAATATTCGCTTAAAGTTCAACCCGATAACTCGCGCACCGGTTGCGACATGATCATCATCGGCCGCACCGGTAAACTCCTCTTCACTTGGCGTACCACCGAGCGAATCCCACGCGATCAGCACAAGCGGTGGTTCGATATTCGCTTCGCGTAGCTCTGCCTCTCTTCGCTCTTGAACAGTCAATATCTTATCGATACCAGCAAAGCCCTCTTCGAGCGTTTCGATTTCATCCGTTATCAACTTACTCGTATCGACACCGAGCTTTTGCGTATAACCGACATCACGCCCTTCACAGTTGTCGATAAGATGCGCAATTCCCCCCATCTTTTGACACTGCGCAATGCCCTGATCGATCAGCGTGCTTTTCCCTGCTCCCTCCCATCCAGCAACTTCAATCATTCGCCCGATTGGATAACCGCCACCCGTAAACTTATCTAACTCAAGTATCCCGGTCGGAAGTCGTTCCTTTGGCTCACCGAAAAGTGCATCTTCAAAAAACGCGAAGTCTTCGGGTTCGTTCTTACCTCGCAACTTGATTAGATCTGCAAGGTAATCGCTCGCGTCTGGTATCTTCGGCTTCTTAGCCTTACCCTTTGCCACGTTGCCTCAGAACGGAGGGTCACCGGGGTTGCCAGGCGCAACCGGGGGAACAAGCGGAGCCGCATTGCCACCCGTAGCAACCCCGCCAACAGGCGGAGCGAACTGCCCTTGCAACTGGTCAGGCGACATGGGAACGGGGGCTGACGGAGGTTGTGCGGGCACGGACGGGGGCATTCCAGGGGGTGCTACCGGGGGCATCGCCGGGAACTGCCCACTAGCCGCTAAACCGGGCGCAGCCGGGGGCGGGGGCGGGGGTTGATTCCCGCCTACAGGGGGCGCTACAGCCGCCGGGGGCGCAACAGGGGGTGGCGGTGCCTGCCCCGGAATCGGGGGCGCGTATGAGGCTTGTACGGGCGGGGGCGAGGCCATTTGCGCCGGGGGCGCGTAAGCGGGCAACTGCGCTACAGGCGGAGCCGGGAGCGCAGCAACCGGGGGCGGAGCCGCCTGAATCTGCCGCACCTGTCTTGTAACAGAATGGTACTCCCATCCGGGCGACTGCGGGTGCGGAATCCACTGCCCGACCTGAGCAGGCACCTGTACCTGTCCACGATTCCCGCCACCATAAAACGATATAATGTTTTGCGCGATCGCCTGAAACTTTTCTCGCTTGTGAAAAATGATCGCTTTATCGCGGAGATTGACTAGGTTATACAAAACAGAAACCAGCGACGGATCTATCGGTCCCGCGTGATGCGCCATGTGATTTGCTTTGTACTCGACATCGAACGTTCCGCCGCCCGTCTTATTTCGAATGCATTCTATCGGAAAACCGATTTGATGATGCGTGAAATCACCATTTCGGAAGCAGGCAAGAATCGCGTTGTGTAACTGCGGGCCTACACGAAACAACCCCGGCACGATCCCTTGCGCCTCTTGCCCTTGCGCATCTTTTATCGTCTGGTAATGCTTCGCCGGATCTTGCAGATTGAGCATTTGCCAGACTGCCGACGGCTTTCTCTTCGCCATACCGTGAAAATCATCAACACCGGTTGCCGAACTGTTGTTTAAGATAACTTCCAACGCAGCACAGATATCGCAGTTGCCCGGCCCACCCGGATTATCGAAGCAATCGAAACTGATAAAGTCTCGATTCGTCGGCGGGTCAGGAATCAGCCGCGCGTACAACCGATGACGGAATGACTCGATATAGGCTTTGCGTTCAGTGCGACCCCATGGCGGAAGAAATCGCGACAGGATAATTTCTTCGTTCGCTTGGCGAGGAAAACCGACGTAGATAAAATTTCCGTCGCTCGAAAAATCCGATCGCGCTTTGCCGGTCGCGAGATCCTGCGCAGCCTGATCGAGATCCTGTTGCCCCCACGTCTGTTCGGGCATCGATACTTGCACGGGTGCCTGCGCGGGCGGCATGACAGGCGGCGGAGGCTGCTCCATTGGCATCGCGCGCACGTCGTTCGTTGACGGATTCCAGATATAGTTCGGGTTGTTCGGATGTCGCTGATACCCTGGCGGTAACTGACCACTCATCATTTATCTCCTATCGGGCGTGCCCTCTTTGAGCTTCCCTTGTTTGCCGGTCTTTTCACCGGTCGACGCCTTTGCGGTTTATCCTCTTCAACTTCATCGCTCGCCGGAACATCTACCGGCACAGAACTCTGCGCGCCTTCACGGAAGTCAGCGGCGGCTTGCGCTGCGCCGCTCGCGTCATGCGTATCTATCGCGAGTCTTTCCAGTTCAACTTCACTCATCCGGTCATGCGGCTTTTGCACCTGACCGTGCCCGAAGTTGTCTCTCGATAAACTTTCGAGTTGCCGCGATTTAATTTCGAAAGCTCTTTTGAGATCGTCCGCAAGAGACATGATCGTTGCGAGATTGATCTGCTCCTGATATCGCTCCTGGTAATCTTCGGCACCTCGATAGAAATCTTCAAGATCTTCTTTCGTCGGCTTTTTATTATCTTTTGCCTTTGCACGGCACTCATTTCGCTTCGCTTGCTTCCATCGACGAAATCTGACTTCCGACTCTTGATGCGCGCGATAGGCTGCCGCTCGAATACGTGCCATCTCGCCATACAATGCCGGAACCGTCTGCGCTTCGAAAGTCAGATTGTTTGCATCGATGACCAGCAACGCCAATAAGTTATCGCGATTGATCGTGAAAGGTTCCCCGGTAATCGGATCGGGCAACGTTACGACCAGCGGTAACTTCAATCGGATACGTTCGATAATTTCCCGTGATTCGACCGTCATGTGATCTACCTCCAAGTATTTATAGGCGATAACTCACTGCACCCAGCAAAATTTATTATCGTCCGTCAGTTTGATCTTCTTTTTGTTCGCCCATGTCGTTGTCGTGAGTTCACACGAAACCGTTATCGGAACTCCCTTCCCGATTCTGCCCGGCCCGGCTTCGCTGAACATCGGCCAATCTTCCATCGCCCGAATAATCTTTATCAACGTATGCGCCCATGGACCGGAAAGCGAAAGATCGAAAACGAGTTCATCGTGAATCGACTGAACGAGAAAATCGTCAGTCGGAGTTTCCTGCAAAATATCATAAGTGCGGATCATGCATTCCTTCATCAAATCGGCTGCGGTTCCTGAGATTATCGAAGACATCATTTGCCGCTCTGCCCGCTCGCGCGCCCATTTGTCCGTAAAGTTACTTATATCGGCTATTCGTCGCGGGCGACCGAAAGGATTGATAAACATGCCTCCATTGCGGCGCATCTCATTTGCCAGCTTCGCCTGAAAAACTTTTATCGACGGGTACTGTTTGAAAAACGCTTCGAGCACCTTACGTGCTTTCTCGCGAGTACCCTCCGGATCTTCATAGTAACCCGGCATTCGCAACGCCAACCCCATTTCGGTCATGCCGTAACTGTTACCGAAGTTTACTTGCTTCGCTATCGCTCTCGCTATACCGAGTAAATCGGCTGTCATTTGATGAACGTCCAACCCCTCTCGATAAGCTCGCAACAAATTCGGATCTTGACTAAACCACGCAAGTATCTTCAACTCGATCTGTTGAAAATCTATATACGCGCGAATGTACTCGACCGGCACCGTGAAATATTCTTTAATATTTATCACTGTGCCATCTTCAAGCTTCAATGGATCGCGAGATATATTCTGTATATTCGGATTCTGCGAAGACAATCTCCCCGTCACCGGAAAGCCACCCTCTTCACGTTGCTCTAACTGATTGTAATTCGGATAAATCCTTCCAGTTTCTTTATCGAAGTATTGAAGAAAATTTCCCGAATAGGTACTATGAACTTTCTGAACGTCGGCAAGCCTGCCGATTGCCGTAAGAAAATTAATATGCTCCGGATACGATCGCTTCAATAACTCGCGCGCTTCTTTATCAACCGACTGTTTCGACGTGCCACTCTTTCCCCCTTTCGTCCACTTCGGCGGCTCCATATGTAACTTGTTATAGAGAGCATCACGAATCTGATCGTCAGTTGCTTCGAACGATTCATCTCCGGACAAACGACGGCACTCACCGAGCCAATGCAACAATTGCTTGCCAGTCTTATCATGCGCTTCGCGTACAGTCGTTTCGCTTATCGGCAATCCTACCCATTCCATTTCATGTAGGATATGGGAAACTCGCCGCTCCCGCTGATAAACTTGCGAAAACTCTACGGGCGTATTTCTGAAATGCAGCAACCAAAGATACAGCGTGTAAATAACATCTTTGCACGCGTACTTGCCGCATAGACTTATCGGTGTCCGAGAATAGCCAAACCTTTCAAGGTATGTTGGCTCCCCCAAGCTATCGATATCATCTATTCTGCCACGATCGCGTTTTCTGAAATTCATTTTCAGCTTACGCGCATCGGATTTCATCCAATTTTCTAATTCTTTTTCTTCATTGCGTGCGCTATCGAGAATGTACTTTGCAGCAAGCGCTTTCAACCCGAAATATCTTTCGTTTTCGTTTGCAATCGTCGCCAACAATGAAGTGTCATGCATCTCACGCGCGATCACAATATCATCCGCACGACACATAATCTGATCAAACTTCATGTGATGATAACCAGCCCGACCTTTTGATTCTAAAATCAGTTGGACTACATCGGATACAGCGTCAACACCTAATTGATATTCTGACGTATTAATATGCCTGATCGGTATATACCAGCCGCTTAGTTCCGCCGTGTCAGTCTGCGCAGCAAACGCATGACCGATCGCTCTTGCACCAAGATGGACATGCAAACCACTCGTTTCAGTGTCATGTGTAATATCCGGAATGCTGCAAAGTAACTCGCCTACATCATCGAGTTCGCGTTGCGTCTGAACGAGATTGTAGCGAAGCGTTAACTTCCGACCACTCTTCGGAACGATTTCTTCCGAATCGATCCAGCTATCCATTCCCGCGAATGTAGCCTGTTCGGACAAGGTATTGCCTCCATTGCTCGATTAAATATTTTATCTGCTCTTTCGTATGGTATGGATGAAAACCTACCGCGCCTTGCTTTGCTACTCGACCAGGATCGGCCAGCATCACGAACCAAAGTTTCAATTCGCTATGCCAAAACCAAACTTCGTAAACCGGTATGTTATCGGAATAATAGATCGGCTGTTGATTCGCCCGGTCAAGTAGCAGCGACTCTTCCGGTCGCGTAGCATTCAGAATCCAGCCGAACATTTTGGGCCTTAAATGCGAACGCCCCGACCGTTTCCAGTCGGGGCGTTCTCCCTGTTACGCCATACCTTTCTTCGCGATGACCTTGCCGTTCTTATCGCGTACCTCCGTGCAACCGGACGATACAAGGTTGAAGAAATCGTTCCCGCTGCGGAACGGGGAATCGGCAGCGACCATCGCCGCCGCACTCAGCGAGCCGTAGACCTTGCCCTTGAACTCGTAACCCTGTTTCGTCAGCGTCACGATAAGTTCGTTGTCGTTTCGATCCTTGCGTACGAGTTGCATCCCGTAGTCCAGATCGATCGGTTCACCGAGCTTGATCTTGCCCATGCTCTTGAGCATCTGCTCTTCCGTCACGGCACGCGGCTTCGGAAGCGGCTTGCTGTCGGTGCCTTTCTTCGCGCGCGATTTCTTCTCGCCCTTCGGCTTCGATGCCGCCTTTTTCTTCGGCGCGGGCTTCACTTTCGGCTTCGCCTTCGGCTTGGCCTTCGGCTTGGCCTTCGGCTTGCTCTCAGCAGTCGCGGGAGCTTCCGCCTTCGGCTTCGCCTTCGGCTTGGCCTTCGGTGCCGGGGGCTGCGCTTCCGGTTTATCGTTTTTGTTTGTCGAAGCAGCAGCAGGCTTCGGGGGCGCTTTAGGCTTTCCCTTTGCCGCTGTCTTCTTCGGCTTCCCATTCTTCTTTTTCTCTGCCATGGTCTTGCCTCCGTTTGTTTGCTCCGAATCGATTTCATCCGAATCGGTTTGCTCTTTACCCGATATATTCTCGGGCTTCGATAAAGCACCTTCCGGCGGCTGCGTCGACAAATCCTTCGGCACGGGTTTTTTATCCGCGATCAGGTTTTGCCGGTGCTGCATCCGTACCAGCGCTTCGGCGTAGGTCATGGTTTTCGATAAAACGCCTTTCACCTCGCAGTCGGCATCGAGTGTCGAGTCGATTAGCTTTTTATCGATACTCTTCGGAAGACAAACGAATTTGTCAGGGCAACCCCAACACGTTTTATCTCCCTCGTCGTACCCTTCCGGGTTTTTTCCGTCGGCATGACAATCCGGCAAATCTGCCGGTGCCGTCGGCGGTATCGCGTAAGGATTTTCTGGCATGGCGCACCCTTTCGATTGAATGAGTTATCGGTCAGAAGTTAAATACCCGATAAATTAACTTTACGTCTAATCCTTCGGGCAAATTTCCGATCGACCTCTTTTTCACCGCTCGCAAACTGCGCCAATTGCTTTCGATCTTCCTCATTCAGTTGATCGGAGATCAGCTTCAACATCTCTTTATGCAGGCAACGCTGTTCCGGACTCGGATCGTTCGTCGCTTGCGGCAAGATATTATCGTAACTGATCAGAGTGATCGGTTGCCCATATCGATTTTGCGGGTAACGCTTTTGCGCATATACCTGCGAGTACAAATGCTGGATGGCGTTGCGTACACTCTTGCGAATGTAGTACGCGCTTTTCCGACCATCATGTTTCCGCGCCGACTTCAAAGCAGTGATAGATAATTCCTGCTTCAAATCCGCTGACGAAATCCATCCGCCAACAAGGTATCCGCGCAGACGCCTCACCTCTTGCGCCACTATTCGGGCGCATACATCCCATTCAATTTTCATTTCCCATTCTCCGAAGTTATAGGTCGATACGATCTCGCTCAGTACGATTCCGTGTTAATACCTCAGTCAAGCCTTCCATTGCAATCGAAATTAAATCTTCGATTTTATCGCAAACCCACCACTCGGGATAGTATGACTTGACATGCGGACTTCTAATACCGATGCCGTATATCTCGATACCGCTATCGATAACTCGCTGGATTACTTCGTGTAGATATCGCCTGCCCTGCATATTGTCTCTTGAGCCAGCCGGAAGCCCGTCAGATAAAACAAACAGCACCTTCCGCCGCTCTTGCCGCTGTGCGAGCCGTTCCGCAATCCAGAGCACCGCTTCGCCATCGAGATTTTCTTCGATCGAGCAAATGCGAGCCAATGAACGCGCATCCTCTGATTCGAAACTCTTGAACTGAACATGAAACGGAATCTTCAACGTCGAATGCGGACCTAACTTTTGATCGTATACTTCGCGCGCAAACTTCGTAACATCCGTACCCTGCTGTTCCGCTTCAATCAACGCTCTGCGCAACCGCTCAAAATTATCAGCGTATTCTGCCTCTTTCCCTTTTGCCCACGGATGATTACGAGTATTACCCGACGTGAATGTAGTAAACCCGCCGACTTCATGCACAATATGCACTTGCTGCAACGCACTCGAAATCGCCATCGCCGCACGTCGGCAAAGCTCCGCCTTTTTCCCACTCATTGAGCCAGAACAATCGCACAAAACTGACACTGCTACGTTATCGGAATCTGTCTCGGCATACTGAATGTAAAGTTGATCTGCGGGCAATGACCCGACCGCATATTCCGGAAGTGCGTCAGCATCGATCTCACCTTCGTCATTGCCACCAATCGGCCGCGCCATTTGCGAAGCTCGCAGCGCAGCTTCGAATGCATGAACCAGCGAATCAGCCGCATCGTGAACGTGCACCATTTCAGATTCATATTGCTCTGAAATAGTATCCTGATCTTCAACCGTAAAATCACGATACGCATCAAACTCGCGCGAAAATACTGTGTACGGCTGCGCATCGCCGCTGTCTTCAAAAATCTCACCAAGAATCACGTTGATCTGTTCCGACGCACTAAACGGCACGTCTTTGTAATCCGACCAGCGATCTAGATCCATGATAAATGTACCTTCATCGGGCGGATCGGTTGGCTCGCCGTCTTCATCTCCCGCATCCTCACTTTCCGGCTCACCGTCCGCATCGTCACCCGATTCAGCATCATCGCCTGACTCGCCGTCTTCGTTTTCGCCCGGCCGATTCTTAGAACCGCCTTCGTCTTCACCTTCGTCTTCATCGGAATCTTCCGAGCTATCATTCCCATCTTCGCCCGGCTCATTTTCGGGAGTACCCGCATCGTCTTCGTCATCACCCGTATCGTCTTTGTCTCCCGGCTTTTTTGAGCCATTGTCTTTATCATCTTCATCGCGATCTTCATCTTCGCCGGATTCATTACCGTCATCTTCGGCATCATCATTGTCGCCTAAATCATCATCTTCGTCTTCCGGCCCGTCATCGTGTTCATCGTCTTGATCGTCATCGGAAGATTTACTCTCGGTATCCTGCTCTTCGTCGTCATCTTCCGGCTCCTGCTCTTCCGGCTCCTGCTCTTCCGGCTTCTCGCCTTGCTCGTTATCGTCTTGCTCGTTATCGTCCTGCTCACCCGACGAATCTTTTTCTTTCTCCTGATTCTGCTCGCTGTTCTGATTGTAACGCTCGTAAATCCGCGTACCGATCTCGATATTTCGCCCGGTTGCTTTTGATTCGGTAATGGCTTGCAACTCTTCAATGTCGGCACGGCACTGACAAAGCATTTGATAAATCTCAGGATTGATCGGTTTGAAAAACTCGATATCCCGATGCCCGTATGGCGTCAGCACCATACCGAGAGCCGAAATGAACGATCCCCATTTGTCAGAACTATTCGCGATGCGACTGATAACATCCTCGCCATCTGCGTCTTTGTGCGAATAGAACCACTCGTTCATCATCGTAATATTTTGCCCGCAGCCCACATACTTCCGCCCGCGCAGTCTCTCGACATAACCGTCTTCGATCATGTTGATCAATACATCGAGCGCTTTCGGCGGACGCTTATCTCTTCGCCATTTCTTCGTGATCTCGAAATCCGAATCGGCTGCGTGCCCGCATTCGTGATCAAGTAAACCGTGTAACATGCGATGCGCGTTATCACCGAGCCACGCGAACGTTTCCAAGTTCGGAATCGTCACCACGCCCGGAAACGCGTACGCTCTCACACCGCGCACGCGCACATCGAGATTTTGATCAGCCGCAGTTATGCGGCCTACCCGCTCCATTTCATGTACGAGAGTCATCTACTTTTTCCTTTTGTTCGCGCTTCAAACGCATACGCTCTGCGAACTCTTCGGCCGACAATTCAGATAATGGCTTGTTGCGCAATCTTTCTACCGCTTCATCTTTGCGCCGCTTCTCTTCGGCAACCCGCCGCTTCTCAGCCTCTTGCCGTTCACGCTCTTGTCGCTCCTGCTCTTCCCGTTCGCGCTGCTCGCGTTCAGCTTTCGCCTTTTCTTTATCGGCTCTTTCTTTTATCGCGTCTTGTGCTGCCATGCGCACGGAATCGATCCATCGATACGTTTCATCAATTCTTTCGGGTACACCCCGAATCCACAACGCAGTCGTGCCGAATGCTGACAGTTCAGAAAGATACTCGTTGTATTTTTTATCTGCCGCTACCTTTTTCATAAAAAGATTATTTTCAGGCGCAAACCACGCAACACTCTTCGCCTTCGGATAAAGATCATAATCGAATGTGCCGCCGCTTCTTTGCACCCAGATAAAATAATCACTATGCACGCAAAAAACCGTTTTCGACACAATACGAAAATTAATACCATCGAACTTTCCGTCAGCTATGCTGCCCAGATCCGTTGAATCGGCATACAGCACCATCTCTCGCTCTTCAGCGAATCGCGCAACCGGCCATTCAGCAGCACCGGCAAGCATCTGATTCCAGATCGAAGCATCGTATTCGTGAAGCGCACCTTGCGCCAATTCTCGCTTGATATCTCCGATCGTGATTTCGCCAGAAACACCCCAGATACCATGCGCAAGTGTTTCGACGTGTTGCGTAACGCGACTGAGTGACACAATCCGAATTAACATATGCGGCCATGCGCCCGGTTTCGAGCGCTTCCCGTAAATCTGATATGTCATCGATCTACTCCTATGTCTGCGGGTAACCGAACCATCGCGAGATAACTTCCCGCGCAACTTTGGCATCGGTCGGGAACTCTAATTTGCGAACGACTGCAAGCTCGCTCACATGAAGAATCTCTTTGAACGGATACTCGACCATTAACCGCGCCCATTGAATACAACGCCGCGTGCTGAAATCAGCCTTGAACTTTTCATCCGATCGCAGATCCTCTGCCACTCGGCAAATGCCTTCGATAACTTCCGGGTCGCACTCGGGAACATTTACCTGAATACGCTGAAACTCTTCAGGCCGACTCGGATACTCACATGCAATGACCATCCCGAATCGATCGAGAAACGCCGCATTCATGTTCATCGTGCCCGCGTGCGATGCGCGTGCAATGGCTCGATAACCGATCGTGTTGCCAGTAGCAAACACGCCAAAACTATCCGCCGCTACGATCGTCTCGCTAGTTTCAGGAATGTGCAACGTGCGGTTATCCTCTTCAAGTACAGGCTGCAAAACGAATCGAACCGACGGCAACGCCGCATCGATCTCATCAAGCAAAACCTTGTAACCTTCCCGCATACAGATCGCGAGATCACCCGGAGAGAACTGCAACGTCAACACGCCATCTTTCGCAGCAGGCACATTCATACCGCGAAGATTGCTCACGCGAGTTTCACCGTCACAGTTAAATCGGATAAGTGGCTCGCCAAGCTCCGCACAAATCGCGCGCGGCAATGCCGTCTTACCACAACCAGTCGGGCCGGTCAGCATCGTGTTCATGCCGAGCTTCCATGCAGTAGCGACATCCCGCACTTGATCTTTCGGGAACACGAATGGACGTTTCTCCGGTGCAAGCGGATGCCTTTCGGCACGCCGCTTCATGGTAATCCCCGTACCGGGAATTTCATGATCAACGTACCGAAGGTCCGCTTCTACTCGACGTGCTTTTTTAGCCATTGCGCTTACGCTCTTTCCCAATATCGAAGAAATGATCGAATCGCTGAATGGCGTCCGTCGCACCCTCGCCCGTTCTGACGATAGACTGCATCTCGGATACCTGAGTCAAAATGCTCTTCGCCTCGATCCACGAAGCCATCTTTTTATCGGTCAGGAAACCGTTGCGCTGGTAAAACCGGGAAGCCGCGCGAAACTCTTTCCACGTATCTTCTGCTCCGTTGCGCAACGCGTCCATGTCAAACCCGGCAAGTTGCAACTCGCCGAAGTTATCATACAGAACACCATGCATCCGCAACGTATACGGCACCCGCCGGAACTCTTGAAACTGGTTCGGTATCTGCGCGTGATCCCCGTTCTGCGCCTGCCATTCCTCGATCAACCATGCTCGCTTGTGCTCACGCAAGGATTTTTCGAGTAAACGCTTCGCCTCTTCAGACGTCTTCGCGCCTTTGACCTTCAATCCGTAATTGATGATGCAAGTCGACCCGCACCATACGTCGGTGCCTCCGACCGTATTCGTGAGCAGAAACTCGTAACGAATGTGATCTTCGTTATCGTCAGTGTCTTTCGAGTCGCCCTTCCCGCACAAGTTACAAATCGCGACATTGTCATGGTTGTCGCGAATCGCTCCGCGATGCGGAATGAACACGAACTCGCTCTTTACCTGCTCCATGAATTTATCATCGAAGTATCCGTAGAGCGTTTCGAGATCACCATCTTCCAGTTGCGCGAAATCGAAATTCACCCTCTCGACACGCTTCAACACGCGCGACAGATCGTTATCGATGACATCCTTCAGCGCTACGCTGTGCTGCGCCAGCACCACTGTCGACCGAATCACTCGATAACCCGGTCGGTTTTTGTCTCTGACCTCTTTTAACATTTCCTATTCTCCCATTCTCTCAGAAGTTGCCAGGTTACGCCTTGACTGTCAGGCCAAGATACCGTTTCGCGATATCGATCACGAATTCGGTGTGCTTGCGTCGGATCGCCCATGCCTGAATGTGTCGGCACCATCGACGATCATCGAAAGGCAGCCGCTTCACCTCTTCGGCGAGTTCGCGCCCCTGTTCCGGATCGCTGAAAATCACTCGGATGATCCACCATCCGGGCGTTTTCACTGCTTTACTCTTTGCCATGTCGGTTATCCCCTTTCTGCGCAGCCTTACGGCAGCACTCGTTATATTTCTCGTATGCCTCTTTCTCTTTCGCACTACGCGCCCGCGCGTTGCGCGCCATGTTTAGATAATAAGATGCCTCTTGACAGTAACTATTCCCGCACGTCTGGTAACCGGGAAGCACCTTACGCGTCGTGCAATGCGGACAGATCATCGCGGCACCTGATCCTTTACCGGAAACGGAGTAAGATCACGCGGCAATTTTTCAGTTGACGCTAACGTGATCTTGAGCACCTCTCTTTCGGTGCGAACAGTGTAAAACTCCCCGTTTACCTTGCAAACGGATAACTTCGTCGGCTTGACAAGCGAACAGCAAAAACCGTGCGCCCAAAGCCACGTCTGTTTCGTGACAATCTTCCGTTTTATCGTACCTCTTGAAATGAGAAATCCTTGATTACCACTCCGGAACTGCTCGACCACAATCGTAAAAAGCAATGCTCCCATTCTTCCATCTCCCTTCGTTCAAAAGGTTGTGTCGGCGGATAACTTACGTTGCCCGCCGACAGCACATTTTGAACGCGCTATTTCTAGTACATGGTAGGGAAGTCGACGCCTTCGCACTCGCCCCGGCACTCTTCGATCGGATCGAGAATGCTTTCATCAATCGGATCGACATCTTCCGACTCTTCGGCGGCTTCCCCCTCTTTCTCTTCACCGTCGGTATCGTGCTCCGCCTTTTCTTCCCGCTCTTCGTTGATCTGCTCAATCTGCGAACGCGCCTCGCTCTCCGCCGCTTCCAGCAAAGCGCACGCATTGCCGCAGCGCATCCAGCGGGGCGAGCCTTTACTACCGTACGGGCGATCCTCACTCACCTCGATCTCGACACCGACATTGACGCCAGCCTCTTCGAGTTGCGATACGATATCGTCGACATCTAAGTTATCGACAGCGTTTTCGAGTGTATCGACCACTTCCGAAACCTCATCGTATTTCGGAAGGTGCTCCATGTTATTACCGGAAAGATTGTCGCGCCACTCTTCCATCTCGTTCTTTAACTCTTCCAATTCGGAATGACCCGAACTGAGAGCCTCTGCGATCGTCATCTTTACGATGACTGTTTTGTATCGTCTACCCATTCTCTTTATTCCTTTCATCGTGCTTGTGTAAGCACACCCGTACCGTTCCGTCTTTCTCTTTCGGATAAAACTGCTCGATATCCGCAAGAGCGCAAAAGAAATCGTTATGCTTCATTGCTAACTCGATCAAATCGATCGCCGTCTTATCGGTCGCCAACCCGACCGCGTGCAAATCTTCGATCGCACTTTCGAACTTTTCGATCTTGTAAGGCTCGAAACCGTGCTGCCAGTAAACCTCGATCAACCAGAGCAGCGCTTCCGCCTGCTCTTCGCTGAGATCGGCTTTCTCGTATTCGCGTGTCGGATCTGCATCCGGCGCGCACGTTCCGGTCGCTTCGTGCAGAAAGCTACCGAGATCATCAAGCCGATGCAGATCGCCAAGCTCGATATACTCTCCGAGCGTTAAAAGATGCTCGATCAGCTTTTGCTTATCTGGCTCCATTCCCATTCTCCTTTCGTATTCTATACCCGATAAAACACTCGATTGTAGGCTCCATGTTCCCATGAAGCCCACTGTCGAAAGTTTTATCGTTCTATCAGTACTAGCTGAGTTCAGCCGCACCCTGCTCGAAAGCATCACGAATCGCCGTCTTCAACGCTTCGAGTTTTTCACTGACATCGGGCTGATTTTCTAACGTCGCAACTCTGCCCGAAAGCTCTTCGATCTCGTCCCGCAACGTGTGCCCCGTGTTGCCCTCTTCGAGATCGGAGATCCGCGATTCCAGATCATCGGAATCAGCATTTCCGATCTGATTCTCGATCGTATCGAGACGGTGCTCGATCCGCTCGAATATCTCGATCAGATTGATCAGTTTCGGCAACGCCGCGATCAACTTTTCCAGCGTGACCGGCTCATCCTTTTTCACCGGCAACCCCGGCAACTTCTTTTTCTTTCTCGGTGCGTCTCCCATTCTCTTTTCTCCTTTGTTATCGGTTTAGAAAATACAAATCGGCTAATGTCACGGCACTATCTTCCGATAATGCCGTGGGCATTAAGCGACTTGTTAAGCTCTAGCTAATCAACCTTGCTGACCTTGAAGGTCGCCTTCGGGAAGTAGCGCTGAATTATCTCCGACACGTCGTCTTCGGCTTCGGCCGGAAACAGATTGGCCTTCAACCGACCCGACCACTTGCGCCCGCGCACGTTGCGCATTTCATCGACCAGCCCGCGATCATACGGAGTGTAAGCCGCGAACCACTTATCATGACGCTCGATCCGGATCTCGACCGGCTCTTCTTTCACCTCTCGCTTCGGTGCCGGAAGTCCAACATCCGCGTGCGTTAGCTTCGCCCCATTGATAACCTGCTCGCCCGTCGGTGCTTCCAGCAACTTGCCGCGATAGCATTCCGCGATCAAAGCCCATACGCGATCCCATGACTCGGTCGGGAAGTGATTGACTTTGTCTTCACCATCCCATCGGCGACCGTAGATGCGCTTCACCCGATAAACGAATTCTTCATCGTATGGGCTTGCCACGTTGAAGCGATCGGCAATGTTCTCGCGAAGAGTGATAACCACCCGCCGCTTGCCGTACACACGCTGCTGAATGCGCTTGACGATCTTGTCGCAACCGAGCGCTTTCAATTCGACGATCGCCTTATCGACACCCGGCCCGGTCTGATCCATCGCAATGATGTAAACCAGTTTGTTCGCCGCCTTACGCGCGTCTTCGTCCAGCGTATCGGGAAGCGCGTGCTTCCGTCGACACTCCGGACCCATACCGGCTTCCACGCTTTGCGCGTCCAGCAACTCTTTGCCGCAACACGCACAGTAGGTCGCCAGCATCTCTGTTCCCGGTGCTGACTCGTATCCCATTTTCCCATTCTCCCTTCGTTAATTGTTATCGTTCAAAAGGTTGTGCTAACAGATAACCGAAGTTGCCTGCTAGCAGCACCCTTTGATCGATTTACCGATCAACCCTCCGGTGACTCCGTTATGGTGATTATGGCGTTACCGCGAGTGTACTTGATAAACTCCCAAACCGCATCGCGCGCTTCACGGAAGTAACGGTTAGGACCGGGACCGCCGAACTCGTTCGCGTATATGCTGAACAAGTAACGATCCTTCCAACGTCCCTTTTTCACCTTGCGCACATGCGCCCCGGCACCCCAAGCCAGATACCCAGCGGTAACGTGCGCTATCAACCCGTAAAGATCGATATTGATTCGGTAGGTAATCATTACAGCAACTCCGCCGCAAGCAGGTTGAACGTGTTAGCGTACAGGTCGACCAGTTCCGCTTCCGTCTTCGTCGGCGGCTGGTAGTTGTACTGCAAGCAAAGCCCGCGAACGCAGCTTTGAATGTTCATCACGGTAGCAACCGCGATGACGGCTTCGGTCTTGTTTCCACCGTTCGCCTTGAACACCCTGAACTTCCGAATCGCCGCCCGGATGATCACCTCGATCATCTCGCCGCGAGTCGTCTTACCCTTTTTTGCCATCGCCCATTCTCCCTTCATTCAAAAGGTTGTGTCGACCGTCGATAACAGAATCGACGGTCGCCAGCACTTTTTGAATATTCTATTCTACTGCACGCGCCACACCTGATAGGTGCCCTTCGTTCCGGAAAGCGAAAACGACGCGAGCATGTGCTCGCCGACTTCCAGATCGGCGGGCGTCATGTTGTACGGGGGCTTTCCCTTCTGGTACACCGTACGATGGTAGGTCGCGTAGGTGTTGATGTATACGTTGTTCAAACCGACCCGACCGATAATCCCGTCGCTGATAATATTTCCATCTTCATCAACGCGCGGGAGTCCATCTTTTTCATCCCAGATGATAAACAACTTTTCAGGCATCTTCCGTTTCTCCCTTCGTTCAAAAGGTTGTGTAGGCTGGCGAACTCTCGCTCGCCAGCTAACAGCACTTTTTGAACGTTGTATACTAGCCGCGCGCCTTGACCAGCGCACTACCGACGCAAAACAACGCCGCAATCGAGATGACTCGATTGGCCCGCTGCTTGCTGATCTTCGTCTCGACCTTGCGGTTGAAACCTCGCTGCTTCTGTCGCTTCGCTCTCGCCATTTCCCATTCTCCTTTCGTTCAAACCACTGTGCAGGCGGATAACCGAAGTTACCCGCTAGCAGCGTGCTTCGAACTTGATCGATCTAGCGCTTGACCACGCTGTAAGGGTTGCCGTTCAAGTGCTCCCGCGCCCACTGCCGCGCCTCTTTCTCCGTCTGGAAAGCACCCCGCGTCAACACGCTCCATTGCCCGAACTGTTCGGTAGGATGCCACGCCGTACGCTCGTCACCCGGAACCCACGGAACCAAAACCGAGAAAGGCCGCTCGATAAACTCTTGCGCCTGCTCTTCGTCCGGATCGTCGTTGCTCACCGACTCGCGCGGTGCCTCTTCGATCACCTTGCCCAGCAACTTATCGAAATACTTGCCCGCCTTTTCGGAATTCAACCCAGCCTCTTCCGCCATCTCGATCGTATTCTTCCGGAAGAAAAGAATATTCCCCTGCGTCAGCCCTTCATTTTCGAGCGCCGCGATGTTCCCGCAAACGATCTCGTTATACTTCGGCACCTCTCTCGCCATTCGCACGCGCCGGGGATCGTCTTGATGGCAAATCGGCGGCTCGATCAGATTCATGTAGTCGTGAATCTCGCCGCACGTATCGCACGTCGGGGCGTGATCCCATTCGTCGCTCGCGAAGATGGGAGTCACGTCTTCTGCCTCGACCGGAACCGGGCAGCAATCCACGCAGTAGACCGCACCCTGATAAATGACCGCTTCGTAATCATCCGCTCTCATTTTCCCATTCTCCCTTCGTTCAAACGGTTGTGCTAACGGATAACTTCCGTCGCCCGCTAGCAACACCCTTTGAGCGTGCTATTTACTTGTCCGTATTCCCCATCTGTTTGCGCTCTGCAATCGTATCCGGATCGTTGCCGTGCGTAGCGCGATCTTCATCCTCTTCGTCGGCGTATCCGTATTCCGGCTCGATTTCATCGCCGCAGTTATCGCAATAGATCCGCGACTCCCAATTCACGTCTACCGCTTCGGGGCACCATCCGTTGCGATCGTTGTTGATAAGCGCCTGCACGATCTCGCGATACTCTGCTTGAACGCAATCGTGACAGAGGCAACCCCCATCGGTGGTAACGAGATACTTTTCGTATCCGCCGGGCCACGCGAACGGATTTCGGTAAAGATCTTTCAATTCTCTCAGCGTCAACATTCTCCGTTCTCCTTTCGTCAGCCTAGATAGATCCACTTGTTACGGCGAACCGGCTTCTCGCGAACCGGCTTCTCGCGAACCGGCTTCTCGCGAACGGGCTTCACATCCGCATCCCATTCAAAGCCCCGGTTGCCGCGACGACGCAGTTCCCGCTGAATCCGCTTCGCCTCTTCGATCGTGATACCCATTCTCCCGCTCTCCTTTCGTTCAAACCACTGTGCTAGCAGATAACTCGCGTTGCCTGCTAGCAGCGTGCTTCGAACACGCTCAACCTTTTTAGCGCGCGTACCGGTAAGCCCGCTTGTACTCGCGAAAGCAAACACCGTCGGCATCCGGCTTGAAAAGCTGGCGCTGCAAATCGCGAATCTCCGCCGCCGTCGCACCGCTTTCCATCGCCTGAAAAATCTTCGTCTCCGCTTTCCGGCCCGCTTTCGTCACGCACAGGTAAACGTATTTCGGCATCTCCGCTCTCCTTTCGGGTTTCACTCGCGGGGTTATTCCCCCCTCTATTAAGTAGATAAGCCCATCCGCCCCCCGGATAGGCCA
>Ga0209427_10000886_pt1 | contig 33324 bp, 25 predicted proteins | sample DeeMarSWOR136_30_FD_187465 | JGI IMG/M metagenome (GOLD analysis project Ga0209427, IMG submission 187465) | Marine sediment microbial communities from White Oak River estuary, North Carolina - WOR-1-36_30 (SPAdes) (version 2) | ecosystem: Environmental > Aquatic > Marine > Intertidal zone >...
CTCTTCATTACTCGGAGAAGACCAGTTGCCCACCGCCCTCAAAACCCTTGAAGATATTAAGCAAACTGGTCGCCAGAAAAGGACTACCGAATACAAATTAACAACAAAGGATGGCAATTATGTGTGGGTGGAGACTGAAGCCTCCCTCGTTTACCGACAGGGAAAACCCTGTGCCATTCAGGGGATTGCCAGGGACATAACCGAGCGCAAGAAGACGGAGGAGGCGATGCAGGAATCGGGGGAGAAGCTGCGTGCGATGTTTGAATCTGTTACCGATGGGATTGCCATAGTTGATTTGGAGGGCAAGATTGTGGACGTGAATGAGGCGCAGCTTCGCCTGTTCGGGTACGATAGTAAGGAAGCGGCTATTGGGCAAAACGCCTTCGACAGTGTTGCTGAGAAAGACCGTGCCAAAGCCGTGGAGGGTATGAGGGACGCATTAGAGGGAAAACTCGCTGCCCCAGCAGAGTATACGTTGCTGACCAAGGACGGCAGAGAATTTGAAGCTGAAATAACCGTTTCACTGCTAACCGATAACTCCGCAAATCCAGTGGGGCTCGTTAGCGTTATAAGGGACATCACCAAGCGGAAGCAGGCAGAGGAGGAGACAAAATCAGAGAGAGACAAATTGCAGGCTCTTGTGGATGGATTAACTGGCACAGGAATTGGAATGGATATTGTTGGAATAGATTACAAAGTTCTGTATCAGAATCGATTTTTACAGGAGAGGTTTGGTGATATCACTGGAAAATTATGTTATGAAACATATATAGGACTGAAAAAGCCTTGTGATGTTTGTCCTATGATGAAAGCAGTAAGAAGTGGAAGTGTAGAGAATGCTGAATTAACAGGTGTTGACGGAAGAACCTATGACCTGATTTCAGCTCCAATCCCAAATCCAGATGGAACTATCGATAAAGCAATTGAAGTCATTCTGGATGTCACCGAGCGCAAGCGGGCGGAAGAGGCATTACAAGAAGCTAAGACGCGCTTTGAAGCTCTGTTTGAAACCGCAAATGAACTAATCATAACAACAGACATAGAAGGGTGGGTATTGAGGCTAAACAAAGAGGTGGAAAAGCTTTCCGGTTATTCAAAAAAGGAATTGATAGGAAAGAGCATACTGGAGATCGCCTACCCTGAAGATAGAGACAAATATGTCCAGTTCTGGCAAGATATCCTCAACGGGCTTAGTCCTCACTATGAACTAAGGACTATTTCAAAGACAGGTGTTGTCAGCAACTTACTGGCAAGTGGCAACGCAATTAGAAAAGACGGAAACATCGTCGAGATACAATACAACGCCAAGGACATTACCGAGGAAAAACAGGCGGAGGAGAAGCTGCGGGAAAGTGAGGAAAAATACCGAACCATCCTGGAAAGCGTGCCAGACAGCTATTATGAGCTTGACCTTGCCGGTAACCTTGTCTTCTTCAACGATTCGTTGTGCCAAACCCTGGGATACACCAGCGATGAGCTGCTGGGTATGAACAACAGGCAATATATGGACGAAGAGAACGCCGCGAAGGTGTATCAAATATTCAATGAAGTATACCTCACTGGTAAGCCTTGCACACGAACTGATTGGGAGGTCATAAGAAAGGATGGCACGAAGCTATCCGTTTCATCCTCGGCATCACTGATAACGGATTCACAAGGCAAGCCGATAGGGTTTCGAGGCCTTAGCCGGGACATCACAGCGCAAAAAAAGGCAGCGGAGGAGCTGCGGCAAAGTGAGGAAAAATACCGAACCATCCTCGAAAACGTCGTAGAGGGCTATTATGAAGTTGACCTTGCTGGCAACTTTACCCTGGTTAACGATGCCATATGCCGTAACCTGGGATATTCCAGAGACGAGATGATAGGTATGAACAACAGGGAATACATGGATAAAGGGACTGCCAAGAAGGTGTTGGAAAGATTTGGCGAAGTATATACCACGGGGCAGGCTGCCAGAGGATTTGAGTTTGAGATTGCAAGAAAGAATGGTACGAAGCTATTTCTTTCGTCTTCCGTATCACTGATAACGGACCCACAAGGTCAGCCAACAGGTTTTCGAGGTGTTGTCCGGGACATCACCGAGGAGAAGAAGGCGGAGGAGAAGCTGCGTCAATCTGAAGAAGAATACAGGAATCTGTTTGAGCGCGCTACAGACGCAGTATTTACCACAGATATGCGGGGCAGATTTACCTCAGGTAACAGGAGGGCTGAAGAGATATGTGGGTATAACAGAGAGGAACTGATGGAAAAGTCTTTCACCAGTCTGATCTCCAGGAAAGAGATCCGGCGCATGCAGAACATCTTCCAAGGGATAATCAAAGGCAAGCCAGCTACCTTTGAGGTTGACATCAAGGATAAGAGCGGTAATTTGATCCCGCTGGAGGTCAGTGCGACATCTATAGTAAGAAAGGGCAGAAAAACCGTAGGCATGTTGGCTATGGCGAGGGACATCACCGAGCGCAGACAGGCGCAGGAGAAACTGCAGAAAAGTGAAGAGCAATACAGAAGTCTATTTGAGACCGCTACAGACGGAATATTTACAATGGACGTACAAACCAGATTTACGTCAGGCAACAGGAAGGCTGAAGAAATGTGCGGTTACAGCAAGGATGAGCTCATTGGGGAGTATGCCACCCTCATCCTTCCTGAGGAAGAGATCCCGCGTATGGCGGACACCTTGAAAAAGGTGCTCATGGGGGAAACAGATACCTATGAGACCAGGATTATCACCAAGAAGGGTGACCTTCTTCCAGTAGAGGTCACCTCATCCCCTATAGAAATAGATGGGAAAATTATAGGCACTATGGGCATGGCGAGGGACATCACCGAGCGCAAGCGGGCGGAGCAGACACTGCGGGAAAGCGAGGAGAAGTATCGTCAGTTGACAGAGGAGATAAACGATGCCATCTACACCGTTGACCAGGACGGAAATGTAACCTATGTCAGCCCGGTGATAGAGTGGTTTATCGGACACAGTCCCTCAGAAATGATGGGACGCTCTTTTGCTGAGTTCTTGCATGAGGAAGATTTGCCACATGCCATAGAGAGTTTTGAGCGTACGTTATCCGGCCATAGCACGGAAGGTGAGTTTCGGTTTCATACCAAGTCTGGCGAAATCCGCTGGCTGGGTGCTTCCAACCGACCAATCTTTGCCGGAGATGGCGTGGTCGGGGCACGTGGAACGCTTACGGACATCACCGAGCGCAAACTGGCGGAGATAGCATCAGAAGAAGCCAGAACGCGCTTTGAGGACCTGTTTGAAACCGCAAATGAACTGATCATAACAACAGACACAGAAGGATGGATATTGCACGTTAACAAAGAGGTGGAAAGGTTTTCCGGTTATTCAAAAAAGGAATTGATAGGACAAAGCATATTGAAGATCGCCTATCCAGAAGACACACCCAAATATATCCAGTTCTGGAAAGACATCCTCGACGGGCTTACCCCCCGCTATCACCTTAGGGGTTTTTCAAAGACAGGTAATATCAGCCACTTATTGGCAAGTGCCAGTGTAGTTAAGAAAGACGGAAACATCGTCGAGATACAATACAATGCCAAGGACATTACCGAGGAAAAGCAGGCAGAGGAGAAGCTGCGGGAAAGCGAGAAGAAATACCGAACCATCCTGGAAAACATGACAGAAGCTTATTATGAGGTTGACCTTGACGGTAACTTTGTCTTCTTCAATGATTCCCTGTGCCAAATCATGGGATACACCAGAAATGAGATAATGGGCACGAACAACAAGCAGTATGGGAACAGAGAGAATGTCAGGAAGGTGTATCGAATATTCAACAAGGTATACACCACCGGAAAGCCTGCCACAGGATTTGAGTTTGAAATCATAAGAAAGAATGGCACGAAGGGATTCGTTGAAGCTTCCACTTCTCTGATAAGGGATTCAAAAGGTAAGCCAACAGGGTTCCGAGGCGTTGTCAGAGACATCACCGATCGCAAGCAGATGGAGGCAGAGAAAAACGAGCTGGAGCAAAGGGCTCAGTTAGCCAGCCGTTTGAGCATTGTCGGCGAGATGGCATCAGGCATCGTCCACGAAGTAAATAATCCGCTCACCAGTGTTATCGGCTTTGCTGAAATGCTAGCGGGTAAAGAGCTCCCTGAAGACGCCAGGGAATATGCAAGGATTATCAATAATGAAGGGAAACGGGTAGCCAATATTGCCGGCAGGCTGCTTAATTTTGCCCGCCACCAGAAGCCGGAGACATCATATACTGATATTAACGAACTGATACAATCCACCCTCGATCTGCAAACCTATGAAATGACGACCGGTAACATAAAGGTTACTACCAAACTCGACCATCACCTGCCAAAAACCATGGCAGACCCAGGTCAACTCCAGCAGGTGTTCCTTAATATAATGCTGAACGCCAGGACGGCGATGAGAGCAGCCCATGGCGGAGGCAAATTCTCAGTCAAAACACAGGTGTTAGATGACACCATTCAGATATCTCTTACGGATAATGGCCCGGGGATACCGAAGAGGAATCTGAAGAGGATATTTGACCCCTTCTTTACTACCAGAAAGACGGGCGAAGGAACGGGGCTTGGCCTGAGCATCTGTCAAGGGATTATTAACAGCCATAATGGCAAGATATATGCCGAGAGCACGCCAGGAAAGGGAGCCACCTTCGTCATAGAATTGCCTGTGGTCGATCACCAAAGACAAACAGCCACAACTGTCGAGCCTAACGCCAGTACCGTTTGGCGGTAACTGAGCGCAAAGCTACTCAGTAGTGAGCCGCCAGGGACTCGAACCCTGAACCGGCTGATTAAGAGTCAGCTGCTCTTCCAATTGAGCTAGCGGCCCGCCAGAATTTTATGTTACCACCACGAACATACCAAAGACAAGGAACTGCACTCGTTCGCATGGTTAACAGCTATCAGCTGAGCGCTGAAGGCTGCTAGCCAAAGGCGTGGCAATCCCGAAGAACAAAATTCTAAATACTAAATCCGAAATACTAAACAATATCAAATAACCAAAATCCAAATGACCAAAAGAGTTTTGAGTTTTGAATTTGGATATTAGGATTTGTTTAGAATTTAGTGCTTTGAGTTTAGGATTTGACTTAGAGATTGCTTCGGCACTGACGTGCCTCGCAATGACAGAAGGAATGTGCCACTAATCACATGAACAAGTATACCCCCTTCATTATTACACCCAAATAGGTTAAAATAATAGTTTCATTGACCATTTTGTATGGCTAGGCGAAGGACAATGGAAATTAAGGCTGTAGTTGGTGATATAACCAAGATCCAGGTCGATGCACTGGTGGTGAATCTTTTTGAGGAAGTGAAACAGCCCGGTGGGGCCACCGCTGCTGTCGATAAAGCTCTAGGCGGAGCTGTGAGCCAGCTTATTGACCAGGGCGAGATTAAGGGCAAGCTTGGAGAAGTCACCATCATTCACACGCTGGGCAAGTTGCCCGCCAGGATAGTGGCGACGGCAGGACTGGGCAAAAAAGAAGAGCTCAATCTAGACAAAGTACGTAGAGTTGCCGGTGATTTTTCCCGCCTATTACGCAAATCAAACTGCCACAGGGTGGCTACAGTACTCCACGGGGCGGGCACAGGCAGCATTGAACCAGAGGATTCCGCAGCAGCAATTACCGAGGGCAGCTTTCTCGGCCTTTACAATTTCACCAGGTACAAAAAGCCTGAATATGAGGATTTAGCCGAGATTTTGATAGTGGAGAAACAACAAAACAAGCTAAAGGCCATGGAGCATGGCATTGGAAATGGCAAGATAATGGCAGAAGCCACCATAATTGCCCGCGATATGGTTAACGAGCCAGCTAACCAGATGACCCCCACTCGAATGGCTGAAATAGCTGAAGAGACAGCCAACAAATATAACCTGGAACTCAAGGTTCTCGATTCCAGGGATATGGAATCGATGGGCATGGGGGCACTTTTAGGAGTGGCAAGTGGAAGCAGCCAGCCACCAAAGTTGATAACTCTTGGCTACAAAGGTAATCCAGGTTCCCAGAAAACCGCTGGCTTTTTGGGCAAAGGAGTAACGTTTGATTCTGGAGGAATTTCCATTAAACCTTCAGAGGGCATGGGTGAGATGAAAGATGATATGGCAGGCGGCGCAGCAGTTATGGCAGCATTAGCTGCCATTGCTCGCTTAAAATGCCAAATCAACGTCACTGCTATAATTCCAGCGGCGGAGAACTTGCCTGGCGGCAATGCCCTCAAGCCTGGAGACATATTGAAGGCAATGAACGGCAAAACTATAGAAATAATAAGCACCGATGCTGAGGGAAGGCTTATTTTAGCTGACGCACTGAGCTATGCCGTAAAACAGAGCCTTTCTCCACTGGTAGACCTGGCTACTTTGACCGGTGCCTGTCGAGTTGCCTTAGGCACTGAATACAGCGGACTTTTTAGCAATAACCAGCGATTTGCAAATGCAATTGTCAAAGCTGCTAACAAAACCGGAGAAAAGATGTGGCAAATGCCATTGCCCGAGGAATATAAGGAACAGAACAAGAGCCTCATCGCCGATATTAAGAACACCGGGAATAGATACGGTGGGGCTATCACCGCTGCTCTTTTCCTGGCTGAGTTTATCGATGATGTTCCCTGGGCGCATATTGACATAGCTGGCACTGCTTCCAGCAATAAAGAAAGCGGCTATACAGTGAAAGGAGCGACTGGAGTAGGTGTAAGGACACTGACTGAATTAGCTTTATCACAAGCTAACCAAGGAGGGTTGGTATGAAGATAAAGTTGCTGGGTCATTCTTGTTTCTTGATCACCTCTGAGAAGGGAACAAAGCTGATTACCGACCCCTATACAGTCGGCGCAAGCATTAATTACGCTCCCATCAAGGAAAGCGCTGACATCGTCATCGTAAGCCATGACCACGGTGACCATAACAACGTTTCAGCGGTGCAAGGACAACCACAGATAGTCAAAGGTAGCGGCATCAAGAATGTCAGTGGTATCGAGTTTAACGGCGTTGCCACCTACCATGACAAATCTCAGGGAAAGGAAAGGGGAGATAATACCATATTTTGTTTTACCGTCGATGGCATCGCACTTTGCCATCTAGGAGACCTAGGGCATTTGCTGAGCCAGGAGCAAGTAGACTCACTTGGCAGCGTGGATATATTATTCATTCCCGTAGGTGGCGTTTTCACCATAAATGTTGCCGAAGCAAGCCAGCTGTGCACTCAACTGAGGCCTAAGGTGATAATCCCTATGCATTTCAAAACGCCTAAATGTGTCTATCCTATAAGCGATGTCAATATTTTCCTCGAAGGCAAAAAAAAGGTCAGGCAGTGGGATAAGAGCGAGATAGAATTTCAAGCCGGGAAGTTGCCTGCTGAGAGTGAAATTATCGTGTTACCACCAGCTTCATAACCAAGCTTCTGTCATTGGCAACATATTCTCCTGGAGTTGAGGATCAGTGATTTTTAAAGATTCCGAATTCATTTTCACACCACCAAGAGAAATCTCTTGGGCCAGGCGCATTCTAATCAAACCCTGTGCCGGCTATGCCGCACCATACCCGGCAACTACCAGCCCCCAAATACTCAGGACCATCATTGAAGGCATCAGCAAAGTGAGCAGTGCTGACATCATCATTGCCGATGCGACTCCAAGCGGTGAGCCAATCTATCCCATATATAGCGCTTTAGGATATGACTTTCCTAATGTGCTATTGCTTGATACCAAAGATTCCATTTTCGTGGAGGTGGAAAATCCTCTATCCAAATTCTTCGCCGTGCCCACCTTCTGGATACCTAACGTGGTCTTACGCAGCGATTTATTGATCAGCGTGACACCGTTTAACATTTGCAAAGATACGGCATGCTTCAGCATAGCGAATCTGTTAAGCCTGCTTCCGGTGAGTAAGTACAAATGGGGCAAGAGAGGTGGCTGGGCAACATTATATGCATTGGGAATAGAAAGGGTACTTGCTGACCTCTACTTTACCATGCCCTTCGATTTAGGGATCATAGAAGCTCGTCAGAAGTTATTTTATGCCGATGACCCTACAAAAGGGGAAACCAAGGAATACGGAAAGATTTTTATGGGCGAGCCTTATGAAGTAGACCGTCAGGCTTCAAAGGCGGCGCGGATTAAGTCCAAGTATCTACAATTAATCGAGGAAGGAAAAACTGAACTCGAAGATTAAAGAAGCCTACCGGTTGAGATAAGCATCGATATCCGCAGCGGTTCGCTTGCCAGCCCCCATAGCACTGATAACCGTAGCCGCTCCAGTGGCCATATCTCCTCCACACCACACTCTATCCTTACTTGTTCTCCCGGTATCCTCATCAGCTTTCACCGTGCCCCACCTGGTAAGTTCAAGGCCCTTGGTCGTTGAAGGGACAATCGGATTAGGGCTGGTGCCCAAGGCAACGATCACAGTATCAACAGGCACAGTAAACTCAGTTCCCTGCTTCCGAATTGGTCGCCTCCGCCCACTCTCATCGGGTTCCCCCAACTCCATTTCATAGCACTCTACCGCCTTGACCTTGCCCTGTTCATCCCCGATAAAACAATCAGGATTTGTTAAAAGCCTGAAAATGACCCCTTCTTCTTTAGCATTCTCCCTTTCTTCAGCCCTTGCTGGCATCTCCACTTCAGAACGTCGGTAAATGAGATGTACTTCTTCAGCTCCGAGCCTCAAGGCACACCTCGAAGCATCCATAGCTACATTGCCGCCGCCAATGACAGCCACCCTTCCCCCTGCTTTTATCGGTGTATCATACTCGGGAAACTGGTAAGCCTTCATCAAATTTGTCCTGGTAAGAAATTCATTAGCTGAATAGACGCCACTCAAATTCTCACCGGGAATGTTCAGAAACATCGGCGCCCCAGCTCCAGGAGCCAGGAAAACAGCATCATAGCCATTCTGTAGAAGCTCGTCCACCGTGGCTATTTTACCAATCACATGGTCAAGCTTGATCTCGACGCCCAGAGACTTCACGTAATCAACCTCAGCTTGAACAACATCCTTGGGCAACCTGAATTCGGGAATACCATACATCAACACGCCACCAGCTACATGGAACGCCTCAAAAATGCTCACTCCATATCCCAATTTACTCAGGTCAGCAGCGCAGGTTAAACCTGCTGGACCCGAGCCAACTACTGCCACCTTCTTACCGTTAAGTGCAACGCGCTCTTTTTGCTTTTCACCAACCTCAGGATGAGCCCGTTCCCAATCAGCCACATATCGCTCCAGTCTACCAATAGCACTGGGAGCACCTTTCTTGTTCAGTGCGCAGGCTACTTCGCATTGCGTTTCCTGCGGGCAAACTCTGCCGCAGATGGCGGGAAGGCTATTTGTGCTTTTGATTATTCTTGCCGCCTCAGGCATATCGCCTTCACGGACTGCCCCTATGAATTCAGGAATATTTACCTCCACAGGACAACCCTTCATGCAACCTGGTTTCTTGCATTGAATACAGCGGCCGGCTTCCTCAATAGCTTGCTCTTCACTATACCCCAGGGCTACTTCATCAAAATTCCTTCTCCTTACTGCCACTGGTTGCTTTGGCATAGGCACGCGGTTTAGATTTAGCTTTATCTTTTCAGCCACTTTGCTTCCATACTACGTTTCTTTCCCAGAAATTGCTCCGCTCCGCTTTACTTCTTCACTGTCTTTGTTTCCCAAAGCTTCACCGATTCCTTTTCCTCATCAAGGTAAGCACGCTGCCGACTCATAAGCAAGTCCCAATCAACCTCATGGCCATCGAAATCAGGGCCATCAACACAGGCAAACTTGGTTTCTCCACCCACAGATACACGGCAGCAACCACACATCCCGGTGCCATCAACCATTATCGGGTTTAGACTCACAATGGTCTTGACGCCAAAAGGCTTGGTGGTCAATGAAGAAAACTTCATCATCACCGTGGGACCAATAGCAATAACGCGGTCAACTCCACCCTTCTCCAAGAGCTCCTTTAGTGGCTCGGTGACCATTCCCTTGCGCTTATACGAGCCATCATCAGTAGTTACGGTAAGCTCGTCGCTCACACCCCGGAGTCGCTCCTCCCAGAAAACAAGCTCCTTAGTGCGAAACCCCATAATTGATATGACTTTGTTCCCCATCGCCTTCATAGCCCGGGCTATGGGTGCTATGGTAGCAATGGCATACCCTCCAGCGACACATACCACAGTGCCAAACTTTTCAATCTCTGTAGGACGACCCAATGGACCGACGAAGTTGGCAATGCTATCACCAGCATCACACAAAGCCATTTTCCTCGTAGTAGTGCCTACCACCATAAACACGAAAGTCACGCTTCCCTTCCCTTCATCCCAGTCAGCAATGGTCAGTGGAATCCGTTCACCTTGTTCGTCAACCCTGATGATGATAAACTGCCCGGCCCTCGCCTTCTTAGCTACTTCAGGCGCCTCTATCTCCATAAGGAAGATATTAGCTGCCAGTTTTTCTTTGTTTATAATGCGATACATCTGAAAGCCAAGCCATAGATGTTAGCATATAACCCAAAATAGTGCAAGCGTCTGCGCAAGTCACCAGAATTGGCAATATCTGAAGTAAATTCTATTCCTGGATAATCGCCACTACCCGAGCCCAGCCGGCACTCCCTCCCGTTAGCTTGACCGGGAAGCAAGCCACTTTAAAGCCAAAAGGCCTGGGGAGTTTGTCCAGATTCGCCAGCTTTTCAATATGGCAGTATTCTTTTTCTATACCGGCACGATGTCCCGCCCACAGGATATTTTTGTCTTTTGTTCGTTGGAATTCCTCTTTTATTACCCAGAATGGCCTGTCCCAGCCCCAGGCATCAATCCCCATAACTCGCACGCCTTGCTCTATTAACCATAGAGTAGATTCCCTCCCCATGCCGCAACCAGCATTAAAATATTCTGCCTTTGCCCAGAGCTTGTCAGCCCCCGTTTGTATCATCACTATGTCCCACGGTTTTATCTGGTAGCCGATTTTGTGTAAGGCCTCCCTGAGGTCATCGATAGTGATTAAAGAGCCTTCCGGCTTGTGTCTCATGTCCAGTACTACACCATCGCCATAGAACCATTCCAGAGGAAGTTGCTCGATAGTCCTTGCCTTTTTCCCTTCCGATGTGGGAAAGTAATGCCACGGAGCATCGACATGAGTTCCAGCATGAGCTCCCAGTGTTATGGTGTCATTAGCCCAACCCAGCCCTTGAGGGAGGTCATCCTTGTTGCAGCCGAAAACTAGCGTCATAAGCTCAACACTTTGTTCATGTGTTTCATGGCTGACTTTCACCGGGGAAGGGTCGCTGGGGGTTTCCTCAACGGAGATACTTAAATCTATGATTCTTGTCTTTTTCATATAGCCCCTCCTTTGCTCGGGATTTAATATATTCTATTACCTGGCGATTCAATAGCAACATGTCCGGACTGAGGGTGGAAATTGATTTTTGCCTTTTCACTTGTTTTGCGCCATCTAGCTCACAGCTATGCTCTCCAGTATCTCCTTGAGTACGGCGGGCCATTTGTTCCCAAAATATCTCCCATCCAACCTCACCTGGGTATTGCCTGCTTTGATTGCCTTGCCATATTTATCAGCCAGGGATAAGCGGGCAATTTCTCTTCCTTCCCTGAATTTGATTACCACATGATTACCCGAAGTAAAAATAGACTCCACCCCCAGCCTGGTAGCCACTGTTTTTACCTGCACCACATAAAGAAGATTTTTCACCACTTGCGGCAGACTGCCAAATCTGTCCTCAAACTCTCGAGTTATACCCTCTACTTCATCAATACACTCTATTTTTGCCAGTCTGCGATAAAGGCTTAGCCTGGTGTCTGAATCAACCACATATTCCTCGGGTATATAGGCGCTTAGCGGCAAAACTATACTGGGAGATTGTTTCCCTTCCCCCTCAACTATTCCTCCCCCCTGAAGGGAGAGGCTAGGTGAGGGTGCCCTCAGCTCCTCCACTGCCTCAGCTAGCAATTGGCAATAGAGGTCAAATCCAACAGCAGCTATATGTCCGCTTTGCTTGACACCGAGAAGATTGCCAGCCCCTCTGATTTCCAGGTCTTTCATAGCAATGCTGAACCCAACCCCAAGCTCTGCAGCTTCAAACATAGTCTTGAGTCGTTCATGAGCCTGGTGCGTCAGCTGCTTGTTCCCATCGAACAGGAAATAACCGTATGCCTGGTTGATACCACGACCTACCCTTCCACGCAACTGATAAAGCTGGGTTAACCCAAACTTATCAGCATGGTCAACAATCAACGTATTAACATTGGGCATGTCCAAACCCAACTGAACAATGGTGGTGGTAACCAAGACATCGCTTTTACCAGCAATAAAATCCGCCATCACCTTCTCCAGCTTTTCCTCAGACATCCGCCCATGCGCTATTGTTATCCTCGCTTCAGGGATAAGCGACTGCAGCCTGCTTGCTACAAGAGCAATGCTGCTCACCCGATTATGAACGAAGAAGACCTGACCATTTCTTTCCAGTTCACGCGATACTGCCCGGCGAACCAGTGCTTCGTCATAAGCACCAACGTAGGTTTTGACTGCTAGCCGTTGCTCAGGAGGCGTCTCCATAATGTTCATGTCTCTCATACCGATTAACGACATGTGAAGTGTGCGCGGAATAGGAGTGGCACTGAGAGTAAGAACATCTACCTCTTTTCTCATCTGCTTCAGCTTTTCCTTTTGCACCACGCCAAATTGCTGTTCTTCATCAATTATCACCAAACCTAAATCTTTGAACACAACATCCTTTTGCAATAAGCGATGAGTGCCAATGCATACATCTACCACACCATTAGCCAATCCTTCCAGAATAACCTTTTCTTTCTCTGTAGAACAAAACCGACTTAGCATTTCTACTCTTACCGGAAAAGCCCCCAGCCTTTCCGTGAAGGTAATGAAATGTTGCTGAGCCAACACAGTGGTAGGGACCAAGATAGCCACCTGCCTATTATCCATTATTACCTTGAAAGCTGCCCGCACAGCCACTTCGGTTTTACCATAGCCCACATCGCCGCAGATAAGCCGATCCATCGGCTTGCCTTCTTCCATATCTCCCTTGACCGCTATAATCGCCTCAAGCTGATCAGATGTTTCCATGTAAGGGAAAGACGCTTCCAGCTCTTGTTGCCATAGTGTATCCTCGGAAAAGGCAAAACCCGGGCTTACTTCTCTCCGGGCGTAAAGCTCAAGCAGTTCCTGTGCAATATCAGCCACCGACTGCTTAACTCGCCTTTTGGTTCTTTCCCAGTCCGAGGTTCCCAGTCGACTCAAGGATGGTGACGGGACACCACCGACATATCGACTGACCCTTTCTATATGCTCAGTAGGCACGTAAAGGCGGTCATTACTGGCATATTCTAGGATTAGATATTCTCGTTCAATACCATTGTCAGACATCTTAATCAGCCCACCAAATCTGGCAACACCGTGGTCGACATGGACCACATAGTCGCCGGGCATCAATTGAGGAAATAGCCAGCGCCGACGCAGTGGCATCTTTTTCCCCTGACGCGCTTGTTTCACGAAGCCGAATAGCTCAGCATCGGTAAGCAACGTTAATACATCTTCAACCACCCACCCACCAGCTAATGAACCCTGAACCAAGGTGATTGAACCTGAGGGCGGCACTTCATCTATTCGTGAAACCGGAGAAACATATATGCCCTGTTGTTGCAGAAGTTCAGCTAAACGGTTTGCCTGATGACTAACTGCAACCACCCGCTGTCTTTGTTCAATCATTTGCTTAGCATCATCGAGGAACATTTCTAACTTACCGCCATAGCTTTGAGGCAGATCAAAAGGCAAAGATTGCTCACTACCGACACCCCAGGAGCTCAGCACCAAGCGATTCTTCGCCTTCAGTCTCGGCTCGAGTTCGCTCCAACCCAAATAGGCAGGATTGGAAAGCCCGCTTTCCTGGTCTGCTCCACCCTGCATCCGCTCCACAACCTGGTCATACACTTTGTGAACAGCATCCTCGATTTCCCGCAGAGGATCAATCGCGAGCAAAGTGTTATCCGGTACATAGTCAAGGATATTCGCCATGCTTGCCTCAGGCGCAGGAATCTCCTTGGCTGGAATGATAGTTATCGAATTCAGGAATTGCGTCGACCGCTGGTCTACTGGGTCGAAAAGTCTCATGCTCTCCACTTCATTTCCAAAGAATTCTATTCTCACCGGTAAGTCGCTATCAGGAGGGAAGATATCAAGGATGCCGCCCCGATGACTCATCGTCCCGGGCAACTCAACCATGTTCTCCATTTCGTAGCCCATGCCTTGCCATCTATGTAAAAGCTCTAAGGGGTTCGCAGTCATGCCCCGGTTTAACACATGGCATGCAGAAGCAAAATCCTCTTTAGCAGTAGTCCTGCTCATCACCGCTGGTAACGAAGCTACTATCAAAGGAGGCTCATCACTACCCCACGCAAGCGCTAACGTCGATAACGTTTGCAGCCTTTGAACCATTGTATTGCTGTAATAGGAAGCAACAGGCTCATCGGGGTGGAAATCAACCTCAGGAAAGTAATGCAGATTAGCTGAATGGGAACACCAAACTTGAAGTTGCTCATACAATTTCCTGGTATCGCCGGGCTGGACGGTGATCACCATTATTGGCAAGCCAAGCTCACCGTGAAGAGCAGCTATAACATAAGGCTTAGCAGCATCAAGCACCACCACCTTGCCTTCCCATTGAACACTCGCTTGCTTCACCATCTCCCTATAGGAAGGCAGTGCTTCCACCAACGGTAGTAAACATGAAAGATTCATCTTCTGTAGTATAGTAGTATAATAATATTTTTTCAGTTGTTGCGCTTCTTCAGCATTGCTATAATCTGACTAATGTCATACCACCGCATAGTGGCTAAATTTGGCACACGGCTTCTTACCTCAGGCACAGAGCATCTTGATGTACAAGTTATGTCAAGTTTGGTAGACCAAATAGCGCAGCTACATCGTCAAGGAAAGGAAATAATAATAGTCTCCTCAGGAGCCATAGCTGCAGGAAGGGGGAAAATAGCGGGAATCTCAGAACGCAAGAATACGCAGTTTAAACAGGTTCTAGCTTCAATTGGACAGAGCTACCTTATGTCCACTTATGAACGGCTTTTTAACAGGTATGACATACCTGTAGCCCAGGCATTGCTTACTAAGGCAGATATGTCCGACCGCTCTGGCTACCTTAATGCCCGCAATACGCTGCTGTCATTGATCGAACTGGGAGTAATTTGCATCGTCAATGAGAACGATGTTGTTGCCCTGGATGAGATTGAAGAGCTCAAATTCGGGGACAACGATAATCTTTCCGCCATGGTCGCCAATCTGGTTGATGCTGACCTTCTCATATTGTTCACAGACATCGGAGGGTTATATACCGACGACCCGAAAGATAACCCCGAGGCTCAACTCATCCGCCGGGTGGACAAGATCGATTCCAAAATCGAGCATCTGGCCAGCAAAACCGCCAATCGGCAGGGAACCGGCGGAATGCTGACCAAGATCGAGGCTGCCAGGCTTGCCACCTCCTCAGGAGTAAGCGTCATCATTGCCGATGGACGACAGCCTCAGGCAGTAATAAAAATTAGTAATGGAGAAGGTGTAGGCACATTTTTCCCTTCACAAACCAGTAAAATGGAGAGCAGGAAAAGATGGTTGCTTAGCGGGCTGGCTTCCAAGGGTAAAGTAGCAGTGGACAAAGGCGCTGAAACAGCCATCAAAGAGCAGAATAAGAGCCTGCTGCCCGCCGGCATCCGGGAAGTAGAAGGCGATTTCCAGCGTGGCGATATCCTGGATATCCTCGATGAGCAGGGAAGCCAAATCGGCTGTGGTGTCTCCAATTACAGCTCTGCCGATTTAACTATCATCAAAGGTGCCCACTCTGACCAGATATTAACCCTTCTCGGGCATAACTACGGCGATGAAATAATTCATAGAAACAATATGGTGACACTGTGAGTCATTAAATAAAAGGAGAACAAGGGATGGAACTAGCAACAAAGGAACTGGAGGAAAAAGCAAAGGCGGCTAAGGCAGCTTCAAAGAAGCTTGCCTTCCTTTCTACAGAAATAAAGAATAAGGCTTTGCTCAACATCGCTGAAGCCGTTGTTAGCAGGCAAGACGAAATCCTGGTTGCCAATAAAGTTGACTATGACCAAGCTAAAGCCTCAGGAATGAATGCAGCCATGCTTGATAGGCTTATGTTGTCGGCATCTCGCCTCGAGGCGATGTCACAGGATGTGAAGACGGTGGCTGCCCTGCCCGACCCTGTGGGTGAGATATTTGAAATGAGGACCCTGGCAAATGGCTTACAAATAGGCAAGAAGCGAGTCCCCCTCGGAGTGATCGGTGCAATATATGAGAGTCGCCCCAATGTAACTATAGACATATCCAGCTTGTGCCTTAAATCCGGTAACGCCGTCATCCTTCGCGGCGGAAAAGAATCGATAAATTCCAACATGGCACTTGCCGGAGTAGCCCAGCAATCCTGCTTGCAAGCTGGAATGCCCGATGGCGCAATTCAACTCATTGAATCCACAGAACGAGCTGTGGTTAACCACATGCTTAAAATGAAAGGAATAATTGACCTGATAATCCCTCGTGGTGGTGCTGGTTTGATAAAGCTCATCTCAGAAAATGCCACCATGCCCGTGGTTACCGGCGGCGTAGGCGTTTGCCACACCTATGTAGATAAAAGCGCTGACCTCGATAAAGCCACAGCTATTGCCTATAATGCCAAGGTGCAACGCCCAACAGTATGCAATGCCCTGGATTGCCTCCTGGTCCACAATCAGATTGCTAGAGATTACCTGCCTTCAATCGCAAAGGAATGGGGAAAGGCCAATGCGGAAATGCACTGTGATGAACGAGCTATGGATATATTAAATTCCATCCCCTACCTGAAGTTAGTCCCAGCAACAGAGGAGGACTGGGGAAGAGAGTTCTTATCCCTAACTGCAGCTATTAAAGTCGTCGATTCCTTCGATGAAGCTCTGGAGCATATTGCCAGATATGGCTCAGGACATTCCGAAGCTATTGTAACCGAAGATTACTCAGCTGCAATGAGATTTCTCAACGAAGTGGATGCTGCCTGTGTCTATGCCAATGCCAGCACCCGCTTTACCGATGGTAGTCAATTCGGATTGGGCGCTGAGATAGGCATAAGCACTCAAAAATTCCATGCCCGCGGCCCCATGGCTCTAAAGGAAGTAACCAGCTATAAGTGGATTATTTTCGGCAACGGGCAAGTCCGCCCTTAAGATAAAGTCCTTACTGCCTCCCTCTGGCTTTTGAACAACCTTGTTATTCCCTGCCGGGCTAACAGCAGCAGTGAATCAATAGTTTCTCTAGAGAAAGGCTTACCTTCGGCAGTTCCCTGGACTTCTACAAACTCGCTTCTATCAGTCATAATCACATTGAAATCAACTTCAGCGCGATAATCCTCCTCGTAGCAAAGGTCAAGCATCATATCTCCAGCCACAATCCCGACGCTAATGCCAGCTACCATCTTATTGAGCGGCATAAAGGGCAACACACCTTGCTTTCTCAAATTATGGAAAGCTTGATACAGGGCAACATAGCCACCGGTGACCGCAGCGGTCCTGGTGCCGCCGTCTGCCTGCAATACATCGCAGTCCACAATGAAAGTTCGCTCACCAAGGACAGCCATATTAGTTATCGCCCTCAAACTACGCCCAACAAGACGCTGGATTTCCTGGCTTCTTCCCCCTATTCTATCTCGCGGCGTGCGGGTAAGCGTTGCGCGGGGCAACATAGCATATTCCGCAGTCACCCAACCCTGCCCGCTATCCCTCAGGAAATTAGGAACCCTCTCCTCCATACTTACGGAGCATAATACCCTCGTCTGCCCCAACTCTATTAACGCTGAACCTTCGGCAAAAGATTGATAACCCAGGGTTATCCACGCCGGGCGGATTTCATCATTTGCCCGCTTGTCTATCCTCGCCATTTCAGTCATCAAGTATAGCACTGCTCACGACATCACCAAAATCGGGATTGCGCCGTTAAGAATGTCTACTTTGCCTTAGCGAAGGGTGAGATTGATTCCTCGTCCTTTCTTAATTCAATAATACGGTCACGGAGCAGAGCAGCCTTCTCAAATTCCAGATTCTTTGCTGCTGCTTTCATCTGAGATTCTAGCTGTTTGATGAGGCGATACATCTCTTCCATAGAAATAGGGCTAGCTATATAAGGAGCACGAGTTTCCGCTACCGCTTGAACACGTTGGGTAATATCCTTGATCGCCTTCTTTATCCCTTGCGGTGTTATGTCATGTTCCTTGTTGTAAACTTCCTGGATTCCTCGGCGACGTCGGATTTCCTCTATCGCTTCCCGCATCGACCTGGTAATGGAATCAGCATACATTATCGCATGGGCATTCACATGTCGGGCGGCCCTACCCATGGTCTGGATAAGCGCCCCCCTCGACCTTAAATAACCTTCCTTATCAGCATCGAGTATGGCTACCAGGCTCACCTCAGGCAAGTCTAATCCCTCACGCAATAAGTTAATACCGACCACAACATCGTAAACGCCGAGCCGAAGGTCACGCAATATCTCCACCCTCTCCAGAGTCTCGATCTCGGAGTGAAGATAATGAGTTTTTATCTCCATCTCTCTGAGATAATCACACAGTTCCTCAGCCATCCTCTTGGTTAAAGTAGTTACCAGGCAGCGTTCGCCTTTATCCACTCTTGTCCTTATCTGATAGATGAGGTCATCGATCTGCCCTTTAACTGGCTTGACCTCCACACTGGGTTCCAACAAGCCTGTAGGCCGAACTAACTGCTCTACTACCTGCTGGCTGTACTCATATTCATATTGCGCTGGTGTAGCGGAGACGTAGACGACCTGGTTAATATGCTTCTGAAATTCCCTAAAATTTAATGGGCGATTATCCAGTGCTGAAGGAAGACGGAAACCGTAATCAACCAGAGTTCGCTTCCGCGATGTGTCTCCATGATACATTCCCCTTATTTGAGGCAAAGTCATGTGAGACTCATCAATAAATAACAAATAATCATCGGGGAAATAATCAAGTAAAGTCCAGGGTGTACTTCCCGGGGCACGCCGCTGAAGATGTCTGGAATAATTCTCCACACCAGTGCAATAGCCAACTTCCCGAAGCATCTCAATATCGTAGTTGGTTCGAGCTTCTAGCCTTTGAGCTTCAAGCAGCTTACCCTGACTCTTTAGCTCCTCAATCCTTCCCTTTAGTTCCTCCTCAATATCTTTAATTGCCGCCATCAACTTATCATGAGGAGTAACGAAATGCTTAGCAGGGTAAATGTCTACCTGGTCACGCTGGGATAGAAGTTCGCCGGTGAGTGGGTCAATTTCCACGATGCGGTCGATTTCATCTCCCCAGAATTCAATCCGCAGTGCTATCTCCTCATAAGCCGGCAGAATTTCCAGAGTATCACCTCTAATACGAAATTTACCTCTCGTTAGCTCAAAATCATTCCTCTCATACTGCATATCAACCAAATGGCGGACAAGCCTGTCCCGGTTATAACTCTCATTCCTTTCTACAGTGAGGGCAAAGCTATGATATTCCTCAGGAGCACCTAGACTATAGATACACGAGACTGAAGCCACTATAACGACATCACGACGCTCAAAGAGAGCTCTGGTAGCAGCATGTCGCAACTTGTCAATCTCCTCGTTTATATCAGTCTCCTTTTCAATATAGGTGTCGGTGCTGGGAATATAAGCTTCAGGTTGATAGTAGTCATAGTAACTGACAAAGTATTCCACGGCATTCTCGGGGAAGAATTCTTTGAACTCTGTGGCTAATTGAGCAGCTAAAGTCTTGTTGTGGCAAATGACCAGCGTAGGCCTTTGCGCCATCTCAATGACGTTCGCCATGGTGAAGGTTTTGCCGCTTCCAGTGACTCCAAGCAATGTTTGCTCATGATATCCTTTATTCAGCCCCTCCACCAGCCTATCCACGGCTTGTGGCTGGTCTCCGGTAAGTTGAAAGTCGGAAACTGTTTTAAACGAAGCCATCGAAGTTAATCGCCTTGGTAAAAAGTAACGCCTAATATGCCCGGGCCACCTACAGCCTGACCGGTCGGCGTGAATGACATGTGATAAAATTCCACAGGGTGAAATTGCTCCTTGATTGCTTCTATTAGCTCTTCAGCTTCCGCGGATTGTTCAGAATACGTTACGGCAACATGTAATGGCTGCACACTATCGATGTTGTCCTGTACCACCCTAACGAGATTTTTCACAACTTGTGATTTAGTCCTGAGCAAGGAAATAGGTTCCACCTTTCCCGGCGAGAAATTAACCATTGGTCTTGCCCTGAGTGTCGAACTCGACCATTCGAATAACTTGTCCACTCTTCCTGTTCTCTTCAAATAACCAAACGTATTGAGAACGAAGAACTGCTTCACACGCGATTTCACATCGGTGGCTGCTTCGATTACCTCACGTACGTCTTTGTCACGGGCAGCGGCTCGAGCTGCCGCCAGGGCAATGAAGCCTTGAGCCATAGCAAATACTTCAGAGTCGAACAATTCCACCTTCAACCCAGGTATGGCTTCCTCCGCCATTCTGGCACCTGTTTTGGCCGACGACATCGTTGAGCTCAACTGTGAGCTGCCGACTACATGGACTACTTTATTCGCCTTCTGACCTGCCTTCTTATATGCCTCACAATAAATCGTCGGAGGCCAAGGAGTAGTATCAATTTGCGCTAACTTCTGAAACCTGCGAATTACCTCCGGAGGTAAATCCTCATTAGTGTCCCGATAAACCTTGCCTTCAACCGTAATTCGAACAAGGATGATGTGAATGCCATATTTATCCGCTAATTCCTGAGACAGGTGAGCACCACTATCAGTAACTACAACTACTTTGTTCATGATGCTGCGTATTGGGCACATAGTAACTGATGCTTAACCACCCTACAAGGAGCTTAGCTACCAGCTAGTTCCTGGAGTGCCGTTTTGACTTTTTCCTCCAAGCTTAGCTCCGAGGAATTGGGGATGCTGGAAACAACCTGAGCAGCTTCTCTCAAAGAGTAGCCCAGGCTGGTTAAGGCAGCTATGGCATCGCTATCCTTTGGGGCTAAAGGCAAAGCAGCTTCCTTCCACTCTCGCTCCAACTTATCTCTGAGTTCAACAACAAGACGGTTTGCCATTTTTTTACCAATGCCAGGTACTTGTTGAATAAGGTCAACATTACCGCTGATAATCGCTGTAGCTAATTGTTCCGCAGTTAGTTTAGAGAGCAATGCTAATGCCACCTTAGGTCCAATTCCTGAAATGGAGATAAGATTCTTGAACAGAGCTACCTCCTCAGTGGAGGCAAAGCCGTAGAGGGAGATATTATCCTCTTTTACATAGAGGTGGGTATAAAGGGAAACTTTGTCGCCGAGGGCTCCTAGCTGACTCAAAGTTGAACCGGGAAGATATACTTGAACGCCGACACCACCCACCTTAATGACAGCCGCATCAATACCACAATATTCCAGTGTTCCTTCCAGAGTAGCTATCATCTCAGTCTTCGTTAGCAAGCCACTTATTGAGGCGACTTTGCTGGATATGACAAATTGCCACAGCTAAGGCATCACTAGCGTCGCTTGGCTGAGGCGACTGATCAAGTTCCAGAAGCATTCTCACCATTTCCTGTACTTGTTCCTTATCGCTCCCTCCATAGCTGGTCACTTGCTGCTTTATCTGAGCAGGGGAATAACGATGCACTGGTAATCGCTGATTGGCAGCCACCAAAATAGCTATAGCTTGCGCTCTGCCAATAGCCAATGCCGAACGGATATTACGCCCAGCGAAAGGTTCCTCAATAGCCACTTCATCAGGATGATGTTTGGCAATGATTTGAGATAACCCATTGTATGCGGAACGCAGTCTTTCCTCCAAACGAGTATTCCGTGAAAAGCTTAATACCCCGCAATTCACCATCTGCATCTTTTCTCCATCATCCACTATCCCATAGCCTAGATTCACCGTCCCGGGGTCAATGCCAAGGATGCGCATAATCCTTACCTTTGAGCACGTAGCTTCTCTAATGTAGCATCAGAAAAATCAATATTAGAGGAAACACGCTGCACATCGTCTAACTCCTCTAGCTGGTCAAGAAAGGCTAAAGTCTGAGTGGCTTCCTTTTCACCAAGGAGCACTGTGGTTTTTGGCACCAAATATATTTCTGCTGAGATTACATGTTGCCCTTCACTGATGGCTTCTTTCACTTTTTCCATATCCTGCGGTTGAGTATGTATCTCAAGATAACCCTTTTCGGTCTTAACATCCTCAGCACCAGCATCGATAGCCTGCAATGCTATTTCCTCGGCCTCAGAGCCATCGCTTTCCACCATAATCACGCCTTTATTTTCAAAAAGCCAGGAAACACAGCCACTTTCACCCAAATTGCTATTATGGTGGGTAAAAAGACGACGCACCTCTTGAATAGCCCTCTTACGGTTATCGGTCAATGCCTCCACCAGCACTGCTACTCCATTCGGACCATAGCCTTCGAGTGTTACCGAGATTAGCTCAGAGGCCTCACCTCCACCACTGGCACGATTTATCGCCCTCTCAATATTTTCCAAAGGCATATTGCCATCACGAGCCCTTTGTATTGCCAGACGCAGCTGGAGGTTAGCCTCTTGGTTTGCCCCACCTTGCTTTACCGCAACTATAATTTCCCGAGTAAACTTGGTAAATAACTGACCCCGCCGAGCATCAGCCACCCCCTTCTGCCGCTTAATCTGCGACCACTTGGAATGCCCCGACATAGCTAAATTCTAGCACCATGAGCTACAAAAGCAAAGTAGAATGTCTTTATTGGTGCAAAGAAACAAGCGCTAGATTAACTTCTCCCTAAATCAACCAACACCACCGAAAATTCCCACCCCCTATTTGCGCTTCCTTAACAAAAAGTCAGCAGTGCTAGAATTTCACCCCTTGACCGGCCTAAAATACTCTATATCGTCTAGTTCCCCTTCTGTCTTCTCCCTCCATGCCACTTCGACCTTCATACCTTCCTTTAAATCCCCAGGCTTGACTTCTCCCAGCGGCATGAAGATTGTAGAATCTGCGCCCTCCAGCTTTATAGCCCCGATTGCCTTCGGCTTATCCAGCTCCCTAAAATTTCCGACACCATCAAGTTCAACATAAGCAGTAGTGTAACTTAATAAGGTTCCCTTTCCCGATAATTCAGTGAGATTCTCCTCCCCCACCTTAGCATAGCACTTCCCACATCTCCGCCTTGGCGGCACATAAACATATCCACATTGAGGGCACTTTGCTCCCAAAATTTTCTTGTCAGCCAGTGTTTTTATGAATTTCTCCATCATCTCACCCACTGACCATTGAAAGCCAAAAACCAGAGGGACAGGGGCTCTTGTTAACACTATCTCGCTTTGTGACGACATCTCCAAAACCTCCTTCTTAATCCTTAAGAGGCTCAACAGCTTCCAAATCGCTGAGCTTTCCCTGTGGTTCCTTCGCCCAAACTGCTTTCACCCTCATCCCTACATGAACCTCTTCAGGATTCACACCTATTAGCTCGGTATCAATATTGGAATCGGCACCATCAAATTTGACATAGACTGAAATAACCCTCTCACCCTCTGTCACCAAACCCATCTCAACAGGGTCCATCCCCATCACTCTAGTTTTCCCTTTTATCACAGGCGCCGAGATTACAAAGCAAGTGACACTGCCTATATCACTGACAACCACCCTCTCATCCATCTTCCTGTGGCACCTTCCACAGATGTTCCTGGGCGGCACAATAACCTTTCCACATCCGGGACAAAGGGAGCCAATTATCTTCTTCACCTTAAGCCCATAGGCATATTCCTGAAGCAGCGTGGAGTGTTTCCAGGTAGTAGAGCCCCCTACATCCCAATCAGCTTCCACACTCATCGTTTCTTTCCTTTGTTCCTTTACATATGGCATTCCTTTCACCCCCAAGAATCAATAAGGAGAATCACCGAGGACCGTTACAGTAATGTAATTCGTGGCGCCACCCCATCCGTGAGCCACCGCATTGTGAACTTCTTTAGGAACTTGGTGTTCTTCAGCCTTTCCCATTATCTGTAAGGCACACTCCAGAATGCGCTGTAGTGCTGAAGAGCCTATTGCATTGGTAGCATTCACACCACCTGAAAGGTCACAAGGTATTCGACCATTAATGTCCATTTCACCTTTTTCCAGAGCTTGCCATGCTTTGCCTTCATCGAATAATCCCAGCCTTTCAGCGAATAACAGTTCCTGGCTGGGAAACGGCTGGTAGATCTCAGCCAAATCTATCTCTTTCTGTGGGTCGTTTATTCCCGCCATTTTGTAAGCCTTTATTGCCGACATCGTTGCCCCTATTTGTTGAGAGGCATCAAGGATTCCTATTCCCCCAGCACCTTCGCTCATTATCTGATTTTCTTCATCTGAATAAGCGGCAAGCCCCTTAACCCACGCTGGCTTCTTGCACCTTTTCTTGGCAATGTCCTCACGAGCAAGGACCATAGCAGAGGCACCATCAGAAGCGGGACAGATATGTCCATATCTAAATGGGTATGCAATCCATTCAGTCTTAGCTATATCCTCGGGAGTGCAACCAGGCCACTGCAGATGGGCATATTTGTTCTTAGCAGCGTTACGCCTGTCCTTAGCAGCTACCATATCCAAATGCTCGACACGGCATCCACTTCTATGCATATAGTACATTGCCTGGTAACAAGCTACTCCGGCAGCAGCACCTACCACGAACATAGATAACAGATGTTTGAAACCCACTCCACAATTTACCAAATTAAGCATGTTGCCAAGACCAACATGCCCAAGACCAGTCGTGGCTCCAGGCTCTTTGCTATCTGAGTGCTTTTCCCAGGCAGTCGCCACGGCTATATCATAAAGTCCCGAAGCTACAGCATAAAAAGCTCCATGAGCAACAGAGCCTCCAGTTGACCCACCAGTGGTAATTCGGAGGACTGGCTTCCCTGAAGCACCAATCCAATCCCCAAGCCATTGCTCTGGCTGGGCAACGCCACCAAATCCTTGCATGTTACCTACAGCAAAAGCATCCACTTCCAGAGGACTCACCTGAGCATCTTCCAATGCATTCCACACTGCATCTCCAACCATCTCGGCAAGATTAACGTCCCTTCTTCTTCCAGAATGTTTTGTCTGACCACAGCCAATTATGGCGACATTTCTCATTTTATTCACCCCTCAGAATAAAGACTATATTTTTCTGAGCACATATTCCAAATTGTCCGTGCGCTAGAGCCCTGTATGCCGGGATTTGATAACCGTTTGCCTCACCCCTTATTTGCTTTGCCGTTTCTATCACCCTTATCAAACCTGTGGCGCAAACAGGGTCTGCGCCTAAGGCTCCACCACTGGGGTTCACCGGTATTTCGCCATCTTTTCCAGTCATGCCTTTCTCAACGAGGGCCTTACCCTTCCCCTCTCGGCATAACCCCAGAGCCTCATAAATCATCAACTCCTCGTGAGCGAATTTCTCAGAAACCTCGAAAACATCAATCTGCGCAAAGGGGTCACTTACCCCGGCCATTTCATAGGCATCTTGGGCAGCTTTTTGTAAAGAATCAAGTTCATAAAGGCTTCTGTCCCGAATATAAGCATCCTGACAGCTACCTACCCCTTCTATCCACACCGGTTTGTCGGTAATTTCTTTAGCTTTCTCTTCACAGGCAAGCACTACAGCACAAGCTCCATCGCTAACAGGAGACATCGTCAGCTCCCGTATGGGGTCGTAGTAAAGCTTAGAATTAAGCACTTCCTCAACGGTCAAGTCTGGCATTTTTCTATGGGCGTTTGGGTTATCGGCAGCGTTCACGAGGTTCTTAACAGCCACCCTTGCAACTTGCTCCTCCGATACACCGTACTTGTTCATATACACCCTCGCCTGTAGAGCCGCTGCTGATATATCATTCAGAAACCCATACTGCCGTTCAAACAGCGGGTCGACTGTATAGCTGGATACCAGATGAGGATTCACCACCGAGCCTTGTGTGTGCGCCTCTACCAGAGCTATATCATGAACGTCAGAAAGAATTCTCATCAAAGCATAATAGACTGCGAAGGCCCCATCTTCCTCCACCTTCGATTCATCTTTCAGATAAGCCCCAACAGCCATGCTGGTATAAAGATTTGAGATTGTCCTTGCATCTAAAAAATCCGTGGAAGCGGTAATCACAGTGCCCACATCCTCCCTTGAAATGCCTGCGTTACGAAGAGCCCCTTTGGCAACTTCGAATATCATGTCCTCCCGCGTCATCTGCATGTCTTGCTGATGACAACTCTGGGAATAGCCCACTACCGCCACTCCTCTAGCCATTACACCTCCCTTGAACTGAAATTTGTGAAAAGATTAGCTGTATTGAGTCGGCTTTTCAGAAATACCAAGCATCTGTCTAGCTTCTTTGGGCGTGGCTATCCGTCGCCCCATGTCCCTGGCCAACCTCACCACCTTTTCCACCTGCTCAGCGTTGCTCTGGCACAATTTCCCAGGTTCAATGTAGATATTGTCCTCCATACCAACCCGAATATGTCCACCAAGCAGAATCCCCATAGTTACCATAGGCATCTGGTTAACACCCGTGCCAATCATGCTGAATAAGGAATTCGGTGGTAGGTGTTGAACCAAATTTAACACGTTCGCCGGCGTGGCATACATACTTGTCTGAAAGCCCATCACAAACTGAATCCAGTAAGGAGGGTCGACAAACCCACCTTTAATTAAGCTGTCCACAAACCAGAACTCACCGGGGTCATATATCTCCATCTCGGGCTTCACCCCCTTCTCCTTCATCTTCGTAGCATATTTCTCCGATTCACCATAGGTCCACGGTATACAGACATCGAAGCTCAGTGGCTCCTGCCCAGCCTCACGTGCCTTTATGACCAGACGTAATATAAAGGCATGGAGATCCAAGCTAGCCATCTCAGGTTTGCCATGTTCAACACAAGCCAGCCTTTGCTCTATGGGAATCCCGGGAAGACCGCTCGAGGTGTTATTGATAATTATATCGGGGCACTTTCCCCTGACTAGAGCATTAACCTCCAAATAATCATCGCCACTATAGGAAGTCATCTGTGGGTTATCTCTCAGACGACGATGGATATGGACAATGCTCGCCCCTGCTTTATAAGCATCGTAAGCTTGCTCTGCTTGCTCCTCAGGCAACTCAGGCAAGTTGGGATTTGCTTCCTTACCATGCACGCTCCCCGTCAGCGCCACCGAGATAATCATCGGCGGCATGCTGCTTAAGCCGTGGTCAACCTTTTTCAAATACGCATAAGGGTCGGAGTAATTCCACATGTAATCTTTCACTTCTGCCATAATAAACCTCCTTTTTTATTTTTTCTGTTTGGCAATTCTATCAAGAAATCGAGTTCGCTAACAATATATGACGTAACTCTTCTTTCTTTATTGCTTATTCTACAGGCGCTATCGGATTAAAGCCCCAGCTCAGTAGCCACCCCTTCTTTCCATAAATCACTATCCCCCATGGCAAACTCCGATGCCTTGACACGCCGAAAGTAGAGACCAACATCGTGTTCCTTGGTAAATCCAGTGGCTCCATGGATTCTAATCGCATCAAGGCAAGCCTGCTGGTAAACTTCGCCTGCTTTCGCCTTGACCAGAGAGATGTGTAACCTGGATGGAAACCCAGTGCTTATCTCCCACGCTGCTTGATACACCAAGTATTGCAACCCTTCTGCATCAACAAACATGTCAACCAACCTATGTTGAATTGCCTGGAAGGAACCAATAGGCTTATCAAATTGAACCCTGTCTTTAGCATAGGCGTTGGTCATTTCTACAACAGCCTGGCATCCCCCAGATACTTCGGCACACTTCAAGATAGCTGCTCTATCTAAAATAAACTCTACTATATCCCACCCTTCTCCAACATCCCCAAGAACATTACCCTCAGGGACTTCTACCCTGTTGAACGTCACCTGACATTGTTTATCCTGGGCTATGGTGGGGATTACCTCCACTTCCACACCTGCGCTATTAGCGTCAACGATAAACATTGTGATTCCTTCAGCTTGCTCACTGGTTCGAGCTGCTACCAATAAATGATTAGCCACGTTAGCATTGGGAACAAAGAGCTTAGTGCCTTCAATAATATAGTGTCCATTTTCTACTCTAGCGGAGGCTTTTATCTCCGAAGCTTTGTACCCACCCAATGTCTCAATTACCGCCAAAGCACAAATTACTGTGCCATTGGCTACTTGAGGAAGAAATTTCGCCTTTTGTTCTTCATTTCCATACTCCAGTATCGGCAGGGCACAGACAGTAGTAGAAAAGAAAGGACCGGGAAGAATATTCTTTCCTATCTCCTCCATCAGGAGCACCAAGTCCAAAAAAGTTCCCCCGGTACCTCCATAGTTCTCAGGAAAAACAAGCCCAAGCCACCCTAACTCAGCCATCTTTTGCCACATCTGTGGGTCATACCCCTTTTCATCCGTCTCCAGTTCTCTGACCTTAGCCTTAGGACATTCCTTTGTCAGTAAATCACTGGCTAAACTCCGAAGCATCTCTTGGTCTTCCGAAAGCTTGAAATCCATCATACCCCCTGATATTTCAATATGACTTGGGCAAGCCTAATTTGAACTGCCCGATTACATTCTTCTCAATTTCATCAGTGCCAGCTGCAATCGAGATACCGGGGAAAAGCAAATACACCCGTTGTATAATGCCATGGAGCTTAGCCCATTTCGAATACGGGTCAACTTGACAGTAGGCACCCATGAGCTTCATCCCGATAATACCTATCCGCTCCAGTAGTTGGTCGCCAAAAGCTTTGTTGCGTGAAGAACCATAAATAGGAATTAGCCCTTGGGTCAACTCCCAAGTTACCTGGTAGTTGAATAACTTTAGCATCTCTGCCTCAACGGCAGCATCAGCTAACATGTGGCGAACTTCAGGATTTTGAGACAAAGGTTTACCATCATACTGAGTTTCCTTGGCATAACCTGCTAACTCATCCAGCAGTCTCCTGGCATTTCCGTAAAGGGGTGGACCAAGGCTATGCCTCTCAGAAGCTAACGATTGCATCAAGTGATACCACCCCTTATTTTCCTCGCCAACCAGATTGGAGGCAGGGACTCTCACATCGTCAAAGAAAACCTCATTAAATATATGGTCCCCATAGTAGTTTAACAAGGGATTGACCGTGATTCCCGGGCTCTTCATATCTACGATAAAAATGCTAATGCCACGGTGTTTTTTAGGGGCATTTGGGTCTGTTTTCACAGCAAGCCAACACCATCTTGCTCGATGAGCACAACTGGTCCACACCTTTTGCCCATTAATAACATACTCATCCCCATCCCTTACGGCACGAGTCTGTATGTTAGCAAAATCAGACCCAGCATTAGGCTCGCTATATGCAGTGCACCACACCCCATCGGCTTCACCTGAAGCAATCAGGGGAAGGTACTTTTTTCTCTGTTCTTCGTTTCCAAACTGCATGAGAGACGGTCCCACCCAAGCTACACCACTTACTCCCATGGCAGCACCAGGTATCCCCCAATATCCACACTCTTCCCCGTATACCATTTGCTCCCAGTAAGAAGCCCCCTGCCCACCATATTCCTTTGGCCACGCCATAACCAGCCACCCCTTTTGGGACAACTTCTTGGCTATAGACATGGCAAGCTCCCAATCTTCATCGCGGCTTTCCTCCTCCAAAAGCAGAGTAAACCATCCCGGAGAAAGCTCTTTTCGGGCAAACTCACGAATCTCCCTTCTTAGCGCTTCTTCTTTTTCCCCGAGTTTGAAATCCATTCTTTGCAGTTCCCCCTTTTAGAATTGGAAGTCAATTACTATAACACACAACCAGCTTCGATGTCAGGAGTAGTTACTGATAATGAAACACCATCGGCTAGAAATGTTTCCCCCTCTTCCCCTCCATTATGGCCTTGTTTAACTTCCGTTTATGATCCGCTTCAGCCACTTTTGTTAACTTCCCCTTCATTAATATTGTATCATTAGTGTTATGACACCTGACCTCCTGCAATGACGAACCATGAAAATCCTAGGTATTGAAACTTCCTGTGATGAAACCGCCGCTGCAGTTGTGGAAAACGGCACTACAACTTTGTCAGACGTCGTAGCTTCACAAATAGAAATACATGCCCGCTATGGCGGCATAGTGCCCGAAGTAGCCTCAAGACAGCACATGCTTTCCATTATTCCTGTTATCGAAAATGCAATCACTGAAGCTAAGACGTCGTGGCAGAACCTCGATGGCATCGCAGCAACCTTTGGACCGGGGCTGGCTGGTTCACTATTGGTGGGAGTCAATGTAGCTAAGGCAATTGCCTTAAGCAAAAACCTTCCCTTTACTGGAATCAACCACCTTGAAGCACATATCTACGCCAACTGGCTGAATAAGGAGAAAGCCCCTTCTTTTCCTTCCCTTTGCCTTATCATCTCGGGAGGGCATAGTGAGCTAGTATTGATGAAAGGACACGGACAGTTTGAAAAGCTGGGGCGGACTCGCGATGATGCTGCAGGAGAAGCCTTCGACAAAGCAGCTCGAATCCTGGGCTTAGGCTACCCCGGAGGACCAACTATTGAAAAGGAAGCTAATTTCGGGGAACCTTGCCTACATTTCCCACGTGCCTGGCTTAAGGGAAGCCATGATTTCAGCTTCAGTGGCCTAAAAACTGCCTTGTGGCACTTCGTCCAGAAGAATCAGGTCTTGGGAAATAGCTCGTTGGTAGCCAATGTTGCTGCAAGTTTTCAAGAAGCTGTGATAGATGTTCTGGTCACAAAGACAATCAATGCTGCCGAGGAACTACAGGTAAAGCAAATCTTGCTTAGCGGTGGCGTGGCATCCAATAAATCTCTAACACAACGCTTCCTTGACACCTCACCAATACCTGTTTCAGTCCCTCCACCTTATCTGTGCACCGATAATGCCGCCATGGTGGCCACCTGCGGCTATTACCATTTCCAGAACGGCAACTTCAGTAGTTATGACCTGGATGTAGTCCCCAGCCTCAGCCTTGGCTAACTAGAGGACATTCAGAGCACCTTGCCTGGCAACAATAATCCTTGAATAAATGAATCAGTCCCTGCTGCTGGCATGCAGTGAAACCCGAAGTACGTTTAAGGAACAGTTGTCTTGCCATATGGCATGTGAGCTCATTTTCGGCTAACCTGGGATGATCAACATAAAGCTGCAGAGCCTTGTGCTGTAATTCTGTTTCACCAGTAGCTCCCCACCAGGCAAATGTGAATGGCAATATCACATTTATCACAATCTCTCCTGCCTTACCTCGTCCTAGGAGAGCCGACTTTCTACTTCGTGACCTACCATCGAAATCAAAATGGTCGAGCCAATATCCATCCCCTGCTACCATTAAACCACTTTCTAGCCAACAATCCTCCTCTGTTAGCGATGCTTCAGCTACCAACTCCAGTATATTCAACAACAACCCCCTTTCACGGTAACGTTGAAGGAGGTGGCTCTGAGCTATGATACGACGCATAGGGGAATTATTGGGGTATATATGAGTGAGACACCAGTCACTTTGAGACATACTTTCATCTTGCTCAAATGAATGCCAGGTTTGTTCCAACTCCTTTACCCACTCTTCATATACAAATGCACCATACGTCCGCTGCGAAGGCAATAAACCAGCCATGCCTAAAAGCATAGCCTCCTTCAACAGCAAACTCGCCTTCAATTCTCCTTCAAGTAAACGAAGCGGTGACCTTTGAGCCAGCTCCTCAAAAGGTCTCTTATTCTTAGTGTAGCCTAGAGCTATCATTATACCTTCGAAAAGCACCTGGCTTGCCTCCTGCTTCAATAATTTTCTTTCAAACATTTCCACCCTTTGCTTGAACCTTCTTACACCAACATCGTTCAATAACCTCTCCATGTCTTGTCTCCCCATGTTCTCTCCACTGCAAAAACAAGCAAGCTGACGGTACGACATCAATCTAGGTTGATACTGCAAAGATTTAGCCAAACAGATCAGCGGAACAAATCTGCCATCCGTGGTAAAAGTAGAGTACCGGTTATCATTCCACAGAACTACATGAAGAATTACGTTACTATATTCAGGGTCGCAATGATGACCATGGCTATGCCAATCACTAGCATGTACATGAATCTCTATGTCCCCCCTAATTGGCTTATCATCACCAGCCAAGATTACAGCATCACGAAAATCAGGCCCGCCACCGTTATTAATCCTGCCAGGATAAATTACACGAATCATCCATCCCTCTTCAGTAAGCAACTTCTCTCCTAAAAGCCGCTCCCATACCAAACTTATCTCCCGTTCCTGAAGTTTTACCCGCTTACGTGTAAACATAGCCAAAAAATTAAATCCGTTTCCCCCCCATCAACTGCTTAAATCTCAAGGCATCGTTGCCACAGCAACCAACTTTAATATAGCTCACCATGTCTCTTTTTTACCTTGTACTTGAAGCCACTACGCTCAGCGACTATACTAAGCAAGGTAGCTGAGGCACCTCGAGGTCGATACATCCCAGTTTCCCACTCACTGATCGTCTGCTGACGTGTGCCCAGTTCTTCTCCCATCTTCGCTTGAGTTACCCCCAAATAACGCCTCAATGCCTTAATGTTCTCTTTATCCCACTGTGCCTTCTTTTTTGCCATCAACAATATTATACACGGTAGAGTGTAAAAATCAAGGCATTTAATCCACTAAAATTAAAAACGCTCCTTGGCAACACGCTGCAACATTATGTTAACTTTCAGCGTATATTCCTGGAAACGGAGTGACAGGATGAGCAAATACGCGACTACGTTAATGGGTCAACGCCGCCTTCGAGAAAGGCAAACCAATGTTGAAGGAGAGGTGTTATAAACCTCAGCTATCCCGACTTTCCTGTTATCCTCACTTCCCCATCATAGTGAGAAAATCTTCCTTCTTCGACTTTCCACTCTCATCAATGTGCTCCATAATAAAGGACGCCGTTGCTCCTTTCCCCAGCTTCACCTTAGTTCGTACAAGTCCAAGCATGTCCATCGGGGCGACACAGCCCTCTGGCGGGAGAACTCCCTTTTCCTTTATCTTGTCACTTCCCATGAGCATTGCCCCTAGCGCTGCAGGAATACCTGTCCCTTGTCCCATACCCTGCTTGCTCGAAGACGTTGAAAAGATATATGTGTTCCTTTTGCCATCTTTATACCCTTTCACCACTATCTTTAGACACCCCATGGGGTGAGTTAAGCCAGCCTCCCGGAGGAGTTTGTCTCTTCGAGAAATTATGAATGCCACAGCGAACTCCAGAGGAATAATCTTTTGGCCCTGAACTTCGATCGGCTCCTC
>Ga0209427_10000887_pt1 | contig 33306 bp, 30 predicted proteins | sample DeeMarSWOR136_30_FD_187465 | JGI IMG/M metagenome (GOLD analysis project Ga0209427, IMG submission 187465) | Marine sediment microbial communities from White Oak River estuary, North Carolina - WOR-1-36_30 (SPAdes) (version 2) | ecosystem: Environmental > Aquatic > Marine > Intertidal zone >...
GCATCTCCTACGCTCATCCGTCCAGGTTCATTCTGATTGGGACCATGAACCCCGAAGAAGGAGAACTAAGGCCACAGATCCTCGACAGATTTGGTCTACACGCAGAGACCAACAGCGTCGAAGATCCGTTGCAGAGGGCGAGGCTTGTGGCCCTCAACGAGGAGTTTGCAGCCGAACCCACCGCCCTCATCGCAAGCCATGAGCGAGGCCTGAAGGAACTTAGCTCCAGGATTGAGAAGGCCAAACTGCTCCTGCCCAAGGTCAATGCATCGAGAGATGTGTGTTCGGTTATCGCCGAGACATGCTCGAGGTTGAAGGTCGACGGCTTCCGCCCGGACATCGTGGCAGTGAAGACTGCCAAAGCTCTGGCCGCCTATAAGGAATCCACGACGATCACACAAGAGGACGTGACCCTATCCTTAGAGCTGGCCCTGGGCCACAGGACCCGAAAATCGGGTCTAGAGCCCCCTCCCACTCCTGCGGAGATCCGGAGAGCCCTGAGGAGATCGAAGAGAAAAGCGATCGTGCTGGGGGGCGAGGTCTCGCTTGATAGGCTGAGGGGGGTGATCGGGCTTCCCAGGGAGGCCATAGAACAGCTCCTAAGATCTGCGACAAGGAGCTATCTGCTCAGCGCTCTCATATTCCTAGTCTTCATTGCTTCTGTAACTTATTCAATCGACTACCTGAGGACCATGTTAACACCAACGCAACCGACGCCGTTCACGGTCATCCTTGAGCTCGCACTTGGCATCTTTCTCTCAGTCATCGCGTTACATCTCACAAGAGTTAGGCGAGAGGAAGAAGGGGTTGTTGCCGCGGTCGATCTATCTGATTTAAGCATAAGGACATCGAAGCACCTCCGACTGCCGGACAGAAAAATTCGGGGAGGAGGGGGGTCGACGGCGGGAAAGGTCGTTTATGAGGAGGAGGTCGCGACCCCACAGAACGGACTCAAGATCCTGACCTCCATTGGCCCCGCAGTGGAAAGGCGCGTCGAAATGAAGCCCATGCTCAGGGAGAGGTCCCGAAGGGGGGCAGGGCACTTCCGAGGAAGAAGGGCGAGGACAGTAACCAGCACCTCTAAGGGGAGATACTCCTGGTACAGGATACCCAAAGAGGAGCCCAGAGACATAGCCCTGGGACCGACTCTGCGCGCCGCCGCCGTCCACCCATCGAGGGGGGAGGCTGGGCCTCGCATCGAGATTAGGCAGGAGGACCTGAGGGAGAAGGTGAGGGAGTACAGGGCTCCACACTCCATCGTCCTAGTCGTCGACATGAGCCTCTCAATGGTCGAGTCGGTAGAGAACGTGATCAAATCGGTGCATGAACTCCAGAGAAACGTCTACAGGCGGAGGGACCGGGTGGGCCTCATCGTCTTCAAGGGCTCCAAGGCCTTCACCATCCAGCATCCCACCTCCAACCTCGACCTCGTCGTGAAGAGGCTGAGGGAGGTCGGGGCAAGCGACTTCACGCCCCTCGCCGCGGGCCTCTACCAGGCCTGGAAGACCCTAAAGCAGGAGAAGCTGAGGAGCAGGGAGGCCGTCCAGAGCCTCGTCGTGATATCTGATGGCATCGCAAACGTCCCCCTGAGTACTCCCATCTCCCCGCTGACGAGGCGAAGGTACCTCAGCGAGGCCCAGGCCGACGCGTTCGACGTAACCCGGTTGCTGGCTAAGGAAAAGATCAGGCTTCACGTGGTGAACACCAGGCACTCCGAGGAGGAGGCCGTGGCCCTCCCCACAGTGTATGAGGGGTTCAGGATTAAATACACTCCCACCCAGTTCCTAGTCGAGCTTGCCAACCTCGCCGGCGGTAGTTATCAGGGAATGAAACACCTGGAAAATAGCTGAAAGACAAAAAGGGCTTTTCCGGCGTAATGAAAAGGGCTGAGCAATAAGGAATTAACAATAAAGATCGGACAATATTTTTTAAATGCCCTTCATCGACTTATTATCGGTTAAAAAATGTACAACGTGGAACAGAAGCCAGATGATGTCAGCCTCGGAGACGAGATGTCGGTTCTTGTCCTGAAGGGCAAGGGCGACAGCATCATAAGCAGGATGAGAGACGGCCGAGTCATATTGTTCAACAGAGAGAATCCGATCTTCGACGACTTAAATCCCGGAGTCATGGTTCACAGCAAGGTCAGCTTCATAGCCCAGAATTATATAATCGTCGATCCCATGTCCCCGCCTGAAGAGGGGATAGAGGCCATAAAACTTGGATTGGATATGGTGGCCGAATCTGAGAACTGGGAGATGGCCTTACTTAGCAAGGCCGTCGCATATCTTATTGATAAGATAGATGAATTGACATAGATTATCCATAACTTTTTACTTTTATTTTTTTAAAAAACATATCTGCCCAGAGCACTCCATTTCACAACAGCTCATAGGGTTGATTGTGATCTAGCTCCTATAATTCCTCTTGGGGTCGGACCGATCCTTTCGCTATGAGCCTAGAGAGCATTGTAGTTTTTCGAAGTACCTCTGGCTAATTTTTAATCAACTAATGCGTCATTGCTTTGAGGGAGTCCTTGTGAAGCCTACTGCAGCTGCCCTGAGTTTGACCGAGGAGATAAAGGAGAAGGCCCTATCCTACGGGGCCGACATGGTGGGTATCGTCTCTACCGCGAGCATTGACGCCATTCCGAGGCACTGGATAGGCTGGGAGTACCAGACGCATTCCAGGGGCTCCGGTGACTACTTGGAGGACTCCAGGTCTGTGGTGGTCATGGGCTACCAGGCCTGGGACGACGTGCACGAGATCCAGATCATGAGGCGTGGCAGGTGGGAGTACCCCGCCTATCAGAGGATGAGGCTCTACGCGAGGAGGCTGCTCCGGTACCTGGAGGGGCTGGGCTACAGGGGGGTGGTCTACCCCGAGCTCATGTCTCAGAAGAGGATGGCCCAGCTGGCGGGGCTGGGAGCCTTCGGAAAGAGCTCGCTGATAATCAACCCCGTCTACGGGCCCTGGTTCAGGCTGCAGAGCATCCTGACCGACGCCGAGCTGGTCCCCGACGCACCCTTCGAAGAGGATCTCTGCGGTGACTGTGAGGCCTGTCTCGAGGCCTGTCCCGTCGGGGCTCTCTCTCCCTATGTCGTTGATCCGAACAAGTGCTCAGGGCGGATGAACAGCATGCCCCCCTTCACCGCGAACAGCACACTCATGTGCACTGAGTGCCAGAGGGCGTGCCCCTACGGGAGGGAGGAGAGGGGCTTGAATCCCTGAACGCTTGGTAAAAACGTCCGGGCGTTAAAGCCATTCGAGCTGAGAGACATGAGTGGAAGGAAGTTTGAGTACGCGTACTGGCTCACAGTTGTTGCTCTTTTCGCGATCACGCTCGCCTCCGCCTGGGTCAATCTGAATAGCACTAACCGCTCAACGCCCCTCTACTCCTACGAGATCGTCAGAGAGTACCCCCACGACCCCTCCGCCTTCACTCAGGGCCTGGTCTTCGAAGGCGGGTTCCTGTACGAGGGGACGGGGCTCAAAGGCCGTTCCTCCCTGCGCAGGGTCGATCTCGCCTCCGGTGAGGTGGTGCAGGTGTACAACTTGTCCTCGGAGTACTTCGGCGAGGGGATAACCGTGTACGGCGACAGGATTTACCAGTTAACCTGGCAGTCCAACATGGGATTCGTCTACGATAAGGGGAGCTTCGAGATGCTGGAGACCTTCGAGGTCGCGACCGAGGGGTGGGGGCTGACCCACGACGGCTCCACTCTAATTCTAAGTAACGGGACGTCCACCCTCCGATTCCTTGATCCTGAGACCTATGAGGAGGTCGGAGAGATCAACGTTCACGATAACGGTATACCCGTACTCAACATCAACGAGCTGGAGTACGTCAGAGGAGAGATCTGGGCGAATATCTGGCTGACAGATCTAATAGCGCGGATAGATCCTGAGAGCGGGGTCGTCCTCGGCTGGCTGGATTTAAGCGGCCTCGAAGATCGCCTCGAACAGAACTCAGCCTACGATGTCCTGAACGGGATAGCCTATGACAGTGAGGGTGATAGATTGTTCGTGACTGGCAAGCTCTGGAAGAAGTTGTTCGAGATAAAGATCTCAAGATAGCCTTATCGTTGTGCAAGCGATTGTTCCCATTCAGCTTTGTCGACTTAAATTCTGGAATACGACATGAATAGCAGCAATGTGAATTGTATTCAGCTCTTTGAACTTAGTTAATTTTATCAACTTAATTCCTCATTGAACACTGGGTTTAGACTCTCTTGAGGGATGAGTGATGCCTACAAGATCACAGCACGACGAGGCGTGCCCCATATGCGCGACGGTCACGAGAGTCGGTGACCGAACCTGGCACTACACCTGCGAGGGCTGCGGCTCGGGGATAAACCTCATCGGAATATCGTGGAAAAGGGAGAGGGGGAGAAACTGGAGCGAGCTGTCTCAGGAGGAGAAGAGGGAGGCCGGAGACGAGTTCTTCAAGACCCGAAGCTGGAAGGACGAGATAATAGAGATCTAGAGTTGTATGCTTAGAACGAATAGTACGAGAGATGATGGGGATCTCCGAGGAGCCACGAGGGAAATCAAGGCTCCAGATGAATGATTATCACCCCACCGCGGCAGTCCTCGGAATCCAGAAAATAAAGTACACAGGACTCCGATATAAGTGACCTGGGCAACTAAAGTTACCCACATATCCAACACACCCATCAGTGAGCGAGTCACTCCCACGCATACTAATGAAGGGTGTATGAGATCACATGTTAAACCTAAAATACGCCTTCCATGGACAGAAGGAGCCTTTTTATCGCTTTTATCCCCATTTGAATCTTGTAAAGAAGACGATTAGTTCATAGCTAAAGGTAAGCTAAGACAAACGCTGAATCTGGCTTACGATTAAACCGCTCAGAGAGAGGACAAAGAGATAAACGGACAAGGGACGAATAGAGCCTAGTAAATCGAACTCCCAGCGTTGAACTGTACTAAATCTCCATATCTCTTTTAACGATGCACAAAACAAACACCCTCCGCAATGATAGCCAAGATCAGAAGGTTTGACGGGAAGCAGTTCGAGCTTGCCAAGTCCTTCTCTGAAAAAGAACGAGCAGAGAAGTACGCCACCAACCGCCGCAAGGAGGGAAAGAAGGCCCGCCTCAGATTCGTCTCCGACAAATGGCGCGTCTACCTCCACTCCTGACAAGAATAACCTCAGCACACGCCCTCCTTTTTTCCACAGAGAGCAGACCCAGTGGGACCGAAGGCGACGACACCCGCCTCAAACCAAGCGGAACCGAACTCCGTTGAGAAAAGCGTTTACATCTGGCAGCTTGTACCTCCACTCGGATAGACTCGCTCAAGAGAAAAAACGATATAGCCCACAAGCCCTCAACGCATCAGCAATGAACGAGATCCCAAGACCCCGGGCGAGAGATGAGACCGAGAGCGAGCTGGGCAGCTTCGAGATCTGCCTCAGCGTGAACGACCTCGGCAGGTCGCTCCAGTTCTACGAGGCCCTGGGGTTCAGGAGAGCGGCGGGGAACGTCAAGAGGGGATGGATGATGCTGGAGTACAGGGGCGTGAGGCTCGGCCTCTTCCAGGGGATCTTGGGGGGGAGCCTGATCAACTTCCGTGGAGGGGATGTCCTGAGCATAGCCGAGTACCTACAGGACGTAGGGATAAGCCTGGGGGAGGGGGCCGTGGTCGGCTCCGACGGCACAGTCCGGGTGAGCATCAAGGATCCCGATGGGAACCAGATAACCTTCGTCGGTGAATAGCAAACCAAAAAAATTCCTGGAATAACATCCTACTGGTTATCTAGATCACCGTTGAGAGGATGCACATGTACGATGTGGAGAAGATACGGGAAGAGTTCCCGATAGTTGACTCGATGAGATACTGGGACATCGCCTACGGCAACCCCGTCCCCAACTGCGTGAGGGACGCGATGGGCGCCTACCTCAGGGATGTCCAGAGGAACGGTGTCTCCGTCGAGAGGCCCAGAGCCATGGAGCTGGTGGAGGAGGTAAGGGCCGGTTTCGCCAGGCTGATCGGTGCGAGGCCCGAGGAGATAGCCCTGGTGAAGAACACCTCCGAGGGCCTCAACATGGCGGCCTGCGGCATCAGGTTCGAGAGGGGGGACAATGTCGTGCTCAACGAGCTGGAGCACCCAAACAACCTCTTCTGCTGGCTCAGGCTCAGGGAGAAGGGCGTGGAGATAAGGATGGCCCCCAAGAAGGAGGGACGCGTGAGCATGGACGACATTGCAGCCTGCATCGACTCCAGGACGAGGGCGGTCGCCATAGCCTCCACCACCAACCTGGGATTCAGGTTCGACCTGGAGGAGCTGGGGGAGATCTGCAGGGAGCACTCATCACACCTGGTTGTAGACGCAGTGCAGAGCCTGGGGACAGAGCCTCTGAACGTGAAGCAGGCGGGAGTCACGATGCTCTCCGCATCGGCCCACAAGGGTCTCCTGGGACCTCACGGCATCGGATTCTTCTACTGCTGCGAAGATGCGTTGGAGGACCTCGATGCCACCTACGTCGCAGGGATAAGCTACGAAAAATACGACGACCCCTTCAAGGCGGAGTTGAAGAAGACGGGAAAAAAATTCGAGTTCGGCAACTACAACTACATCGCGGTCCACGGCGTGGGGCCCGGGCTCCACCTCCTGGAGGAGGTCGGGGTGGAAGAAATTCACACGCACACGAAAAGGCTGGCGGACAAGTTCAGGGAGGAGCTGCGGCAAATGGACGCCACGATACTGGACTCACCCTTACCCAAGGAGAGATCTCACATCGTGACCTTCAGGGTCCCCGGCTACTCTGTGGAAGAGGTGAGGACGAGGCTGGAGGAGAGCCGGATAAGGGTGAGCTCTCATTACGGGGAGATTAGGGCCTCCTTCGCCCTGTTCAATTCGGAGAAGGAGATCGAGGGCTTCCACGGGCTCTTCACCTGAGCCCCAAAGTTCACCGGGATCCCTTAATCCGCTGGTCTACTCCTCACGATGGAGAGCAGGAACCGGCGCAGCTCCCTCGTCTGGTCGATGTACTCATCGAACTCCTCCTCCGTCATCGTGATCATGCCATAGTACTCGAGTATCCTGTTCAGCAGCAGGGGGTTCATCGGCCCGAACTTCATGAAGTATCCCGAGAAGCTGCAGCTGCTGCATAGATCGTGCGACTCGCCCCGCACGTCCATGAGCCTCCTCCGCCTCTCGTGGAGGTCCGATAGCTCCTCGGCCATGTACTCCTCCACCTCGACGTCGACGCCCATCTCGTTCAGCCCGTAGAGGACATCGTTGAAGCTCTGGATCTGGTTCTCCTCTATCCTGTCCTCAGTGTAGAAGAAGGTGTCAGCCGTGGTGATGTAGAACCTCTCCATGAGGTGCCCCCTCAGCCTCTCCACAGAGACCCCGACGACCCCGCCCGCCTGCAGCTTCTTCAGGTGGTGATAGATGTTCTGCGTCGTCAGTCCCAGTTTTAAGGCTATCTCCCTAGCCGTCAACTCGTTCTCCCTGAGCAGGAAGATTATCCTCCTGCGAGTCTCGTCCTCCAGAAGCTTGAAGGACTCCTCCGCAAGGGGTTGGATGAGTTTCCTAGAGTGAATCGTCATCTCACTCCATCCAAGGATATCTTATCATCATTTGCTTATAAAAACAGCGTTTGCATATGAAAACGCAATAGTTTTATTCGTTTCCCGTTGAAGCATTAACCGAGGGAGAGTTAGTGAAAACTGAAAGTCCGTGGCTGATAGTCAACATCGACAGCGATGTGACCAAAGCAATCCTGGTGGAGAAGGGCGATGGCAGGTACTTCGTGAAGGGGAAGGGCGAGGCGCTGACCACCGTGGGGTCTCCCGATCTTGACGTCATGATCGGCGTCAAGCGCGCCATTGACTCCCTTGAGACGAGTCTGGGATCCAAGTCACTGGTATGGGACGACACTGAGGGTCGACGGATTCTCTGTTCGAGCAGCACGAGCGGGGGGCTCCACATGATGGTTGCCGGTTTGATAAGCATGATCTCCACCGAGAGCGCCCAGAGGGCCGCCCTCGGAGCTGGAGCTCTGCTGCTGGACGTCTTCTCGAAGAATGACGCTCGCCCGGACTACAAGATCGTTGAGCGCATGAGGAGCCTAAGGCCCGACATCTTCCTCCTCGCGGGCGGGATCGACGGGGGAGCCGTGGATCAGGTCCTGGGGATGGCGGGCCTCGTTTCTTCCTCTGATATAGATCCCCGTTTCGGGTCGATTTACAAGCTGCCGATCATCTACGCCGGGAACGTGGAGCTCAGGGACGAGATAGAGTCTGTCATGAGCGAGGAGAAATACGCGATCAAGCATGTCGATAACATCAGGCCCGTCATAGAGAGGGAGAACCTGGGGCCCGCCAGAGAGGGCATATACGACGCCTACATGGAGCACGTTATAATCCACTCCCCAGGGTACGACAGGCTCGTGAAGATGGTCGAGGGGCAGATAATGCCCAGCCAGGCCGCAATTGGCAGGGTGCTCTACGCCTACGCAACGCAGAGGAACGTCAACCTAGTCGCGGTCGACGTGGGCAGCGCAACAACGGACGTCTACTCGGTCTTCAACGGCCTGTTCAACAGGTCTCTGAATGCAGACATCGGCCTGAGGTACGGCATCAGCAACGTCATGAAGCAGGTCGGCGTCGAGGAGATCCTCCAATGGATACCGGAGGAGAGGGGGGAGAGGGAGCTGAGGAATATCGTGGGGAACATGATGATCCTGCAGCCTGAGTCCCTGTCGGGGGATGAGGTCTCCGTTCAGCAGGCGGTGGCCCGGGAGGCGATAAAGCTGGCCCTGGAGAGCCACAGGGAGATCGCCAGCAGGCTGAAGGGCATCTCACTCAGGCGTTCGATCGCCGACATGTTCGAGCAAGCCATCGAGGACACGTACCTCGACATGATGAAGGCCCAGGTCGTCGTGGGAAGGGGAGAGGTCTTCAAATCCTACAGCGATGACGCAGGCGCCGCCCTGCTCTTGATGGACGCCCTTGAGCCGAGCGGGGTCACAGAGCTGCTCGTCGACAGGTCGAGCATCCTTCCACAGCTGGGAATGCTGTGTGACAAGAACAGTGAGGCGGCCCTCCAGATCCTCTCCGATGAGTGCCTGGTCAGGCTTGGTACATGCATAGCTCCGAGTGGTACGGCAAGCAGGGGCGACGAAGTGCTGAGGCTCTCATTGATTAGTTCAGGTGGGAAGGAGATAGTGGAACAAGCACGTTTCGGCGAGTTGAAGCTGATTCACCTCGACCCCAACGAGTCGGCACAGGTCGAGTTGACCCCGAGCAGGAGATTCGACCTTGGCAGAGGTAGAGGCAAGAGGCTTGTGCAGACGCTGCAAGGCGGCGAATTGGGTCTGATAATAGATGCTCGTGGGAGGCCTCTCAGCGGTCCCAGGGATAAATCGGATCTGGTTCGGTGGAGGGCAAATCTCGTTGGGGGCGGGACAGAATCCACGTCCGGGGGTTCCTGAGTTGACAGGGAATTCAGCAACATCACTTGAGCGGAGGATCGTGGTGAGGAAGGAGAGGAGGATCCCGACTCAGGGCGAGGTCCTCGTTGATCTGGGTGACGCCGTGGAGCCTGAGGCGGTGCTGGCTCGCGGCAGCGTGATGAATCCTGAGGTGGAGGAGGTCAGCATCTTCTCACAGCTGGGGGTGGACCCGGAGATGGTTGGACGCTACCTGCTGAAGTCTGAGGGCGACGAGGTGAAGATGAACGAGGTCATAGCCATACGGCGCTCCTTCTTCGGTCGCTCCACGAGGGTCTGCAGGTCCCCCATGGACGGCACGATAGAGGCCCTCTCCAAGATCTCCGGCAGATTGCTGATTCGTGGACTACCTATAAAAGTCGAGGTACTGGCGCACATCCCTGGCAAGGTCGTGCAGATAATCCCGGGAGAGGGCGCCACATTAGAGACGGAGGCGGCCCTCATCAAGGGCGTCTTCGGGATAGGCGGGGAGACTCGTGGCGAGCTCGCCTTGGCTGTTGAGAGCCCCACGGAGATCCTGACGTCAAAACAGCTGGAGTCGGAGCACAAGGGAAAGGTCGTCGTCGGCGGCTCGTTCGTGACTCTCGACGCTCTCAGAAGCGCCGTTGGGTTGGGAGTGAGGGGTATACTGACTGGGGGGCTCGACCAGAGGGACCTCACTGACTTCCTCGGGAGGGAGATCGGGCTGGGGGTGACAGGAGACGAGAGAGTGGGGCTAACGATAATCATGCTGGGTGGATTTGGCGTTCACCCCATTACGAACGATGTCTTCGATCTCCTCTCCTCAATGGAAGGCGACCTCGTCTGTATCGACGGCACGACACAGATACGCACGAACATGCTCCGGCCCGAGGTCATCATCCCCATTTGACAACTCATGAACAGCGATACCGACCAACAAATTTTCCACTTTTTTATGCTCCATAACTTTAATCAGAAGCGAAAATTCCTCACTCAGTGATGATATGGCCTTCAAGGACAAGGTGGATGTGATCGACCTCATCATAAGCGTCCTCAGGGAGCACGAGAGCTCGCTGGACAGGCTTGTGGAGAGGCTGGAGAAGCTCAATGAACACCTGGAGGGCTCGATGGAGGAGGCGCCACTTTATGACGAGAAGGATAGGGAGGAGTCCGCAGACCTCCTCAACTACAAGGTTCAGGAGCTCGAGAGGCGCCTCGAGAAGTACAGGGGGATGCTGAAAACGATCCTAGATCACTGCGAGAGGATCCAGGACATCGCCTGCGTGAGGGAGATCGCGGACAAGGCGCTGGAGATCTAACGCTCATACCGACCCGGGAGCCTTCAGGGGCCTCCTTTCACTGTCCAATGTGTCTGTCATGAGATAGATACTCACCTTCATCCTTATGCGGTCGCCCTTTTGAGGATCTGGGATATGTCCTGAATGGGGGTCTTGGTGTTCTGGATCCGAGCAGCGTGCCTGAGGGAGATGATACAGCTCGGGCAGGCAGTCACGACGGCGTGGGGCATGGGGGAGGTCAGCTCGTTGAGCTTCTGCAGAGCGATCTCCTGGGAGGTGTCCTCGTAGAGCAGCGGAAGGCCTCCTCCCCCTCCACAGCAGGTGGCGTGTTCGCGGGTGAGGAGGGGCTCTAGAAGCCGGAGGCTTGGAATATTGGAGAGGGTGTACCTCGGGGACTGATATACACCGCAGTGCCTGCCGAGGTCGCAGGGATCGTGCCACACGTGCGTCTCCTTGAGCGGGCCAGGATGGAGCCTCCCCTCCCTCATGAGCTGTTCGAAGGTCTGGGAGGTGTGCTCTACAACAATGTCGTGGTGGACTCCGAGAGCCCGGTAGACCCTGGTGAAGGCGTAGTAGCAGCCAGCGCAGCTTGTTGTCATCCTCTTCACGCCGCGCGCAGTGAGATCGCTTAGAACCTTCTCGGCGTTCTCCCTGGCGTCTTCCCAGAGTCCCAGGAGGTACAGTATGAGGCCGCAGCAGCCCTCCTCCCCGCCCATGACTCCGAAGTTCAAACCAGCCTGACGGAGTACATGGGCCGTGGCCTCGACGACCTCCGGCAGCCTGTAGCTGGTGGTGCAGCCCGTCCAGTACAGGGTGCTCCCTTCCCTTAGGGGGTTGTCCTCCGCAAGGTCCTCGTACCACAGCGGCCTGTCCTCAGCAGGCATGCCCATGGGATTGCCGTGCTCTCTCAGATTCTCGAGGATGGCAGCGCATTCCTTTGGGCCCATCCCATTCTGTGCTATCTCTTGGCGCGCCTTTGTGATGGCGTTGTTCATCTCCAGACCCTTTAGCGAGATCTGGTCGTAGCACTGGCCGCATGCTGTGCACTTGTATATGGAGTCTACCATCCTCTGCGTTGGTTGGAGTTCCCCGTTGAGAAGGCCTCTGCAAAGTAGGAGCCTGCCTTTTGCGGAGTAGATTCCGGATTCACCGTGTGAGAGGTGGACAATGCAGAACCCCTCTTCTGGGTATTCAAGGCTCCCCAGTATCTGCCCGTCAAGAAGCTTGATGGATCTGATGAATCGCTGGGAGAGGGATGAGGCATCCTTGAGACTCCTCTTCCCCTGCTCTCTGGCTTCCATGAGCTCAGCGAGGCTCTTGGCTAGCTCCTCTGTGTCGAGGGGTTCTCTGTCGTCCATAAGAAGATATGGGGGATCAGGAGGTTCATCACGACCTTTGAGTCTCAAAACAGGTATATCGTGAGGTTTCATCAGCTCTGCTAGCGTCTTTTCATCCTCTTCCGAGGAAAGCCTTATGATCGCAATCGGTGGCGGGCTTCTTCTAATCGCGAATTCCCCATAGTGGGAGTAAACATAGATGTCCTCGGAGCTGGTCAGTACACACTCCGTTCCGAGGGCATCGATGAGCCTCTGTAACAATATAGAAGCGTTCAACTGACCAGCTGACATGTAGGCTCTCCTGAAAATGTGTCTCTTGTGCTTAAAATTCCGCTGGATACCTACACAAAGGCTGGTTGATGGGCTGAAAACACTGGTTTGGAGTTCTGTAAGATTAAATGACTGGTGTCTGATCAAAAAATTTGGAGAACTTTTCACGTGACTGAGCTCATAAAGTTCCACGACTTCACGACCGCGCGAACTTTCCTGGAGGCGTCGAGGGACGCTGTTTTCGTCATATCGGATGAGAAGATAGAGTACGTCAACGAGATGGCTGCGAAGCTCCTCGGCTTTGAGAGGGCCGAGGACGTCGTGGGACGGTGGTCCTGCGAGTTCATCTCTCCGGAGGACAGGAGGGCTCAGTACAAGCCGGCGGGCAAGACCACGCCGTTCCGATACGAGCTGAAATTTCAGAGGAAAGACGGCACCAACGTGGATGTGGAGAACCAGATCTCGCTGATAGAGTACGACGGCAGGCCGGCCTCTCTGGTTTTCTGCAGGGATATCTCGGAGAGGAAGCTGTTCGAGGCAAAGCTGGACGCAGTGCACAAGCACGCCATAGAGCTCAGAAACGTAGAGACGCTGGAAGAGGTCGCCCAGTCGACCGTCAACACTCTTAACGAGAGCCTAGGGTTCAATCAAGTCGGATTCGGGATCGTGGAAGGCAACACGCTCTCCTTCAAGGAGTTCAGCGTTAGCAGCACAGTGAAGGGGCTCCCCTTGGATGGCTCTGGAATTACCATAAGGGCTGTCAACACCGGAGAGACCCAGGTTGTCTCCGACGTGAGGAGGGACGAGTCCATTGTTGCCTCGAACAGCCACGAACAGCCGGAGACACTATCAGAATTGGCCGTACCCATCAAAATTGGCAGCGAGACTTTCGGAGTGCTCAACGTGGAGAACAGCGAGTTGGATGCGTTCGACGAGAACGATAGAAAACTCCTCGAGACCCTCGCCCAACACGTCGCCTCCAAGATAGCCACAATCATCGAAAAGGAAAAGCTCCAGAGAAGCCTGAGAGAGCTGGAATCAAAGAATCAGGAGCTGGATGAGTACACTTATGCGGTCTCCCACGACCTGAAGGCGCCCCTCAGAAGCATCCAGGCGTTCGGCGAACTGTTGTTGAGCGATACCTCGAAGCTCGACACGGATGCGATCGACTACGTAACAAGGATTAACAACGCCTCATCCCGGATGAAGCGGCTTATCGAGGATCTACTCGTGCTCTCTAGAGTCAACCGGAAATACCTCGACGTGGAGTCGGTGGACCTGAACAGGCTCATCGAGCAGATTGAGATGGATCTCGAGGCCCTGATCAGGGAGAAGAACGCGGAGATATTGTACAGCGAACTCCCAACGATCAGCTGTCACAGGGTGTGGATACAGCAGCTGTTCTCCAACTTGGTTTCCAATGGCTTAAAGTTCAACAGGTCGACTAACCCCAAGGTATGGATCGGATCTGAGGAGCACTACGACTACTATCAGTTCTCGATAAAGGACAATGGAATAGGGATCGATGAGAAGAATTTCCCCAGGATATTCAAGCTGTTCCAGAGGCTCCACTCCGAGGACGAATTCCCGGGCACCGGTGCGGGCCTCACGATCTGCAAGAAGATCGTCGAGTCTTATGGGGGGAAGATCTGGCTTGAGAGCAAGCCCGGCCTGGGGAGTACCTTCTACTTCACTCTCTCAAGGTCTGCCTTCGACGGAGGAGGTATGACTCCTTGAGAACAGGAGGCGACCGTTAGATGGCCAAGAGACACAAGATCGCGGTCCTTCCCGGAGACGGCATCGGCCCAGAGGTCACCTCAGAGGCAGTGAAGGTGTTGAGGGAAGTCTGCGCAGACCTGGAGTTTCTGTTCGCTGATGTCGGGAGTCAGGCATACAATGAGACGGGGAACCCCGTCCCAAGGGAGACGAGGGACATCTGTGATGAATCTGAGGCCGTGCTCCTGGGAGCTATAGGGCACAGCTATGCGCCGTATGGAATACCAGGTGAGGTGCCCATCTACCTCCGGATAGAGAAGAGCGCATACGCGAACGTCTGCCCCCTGAAGCTGTACGAGGGCGTGTACCCAGCAGGGGGCCACAAAGGCGAGAGCGACGTCGACATCGTCGTTGTCAAGGACAACTTGGAGGGCTTCGCCCTGGTCCACGAGGGCTCCCTCTGGGAGGGGAGAGGCGTCGACACGCGGGTGATCACCGCTGAGGGCGCCAGGAGGATAGCCAGGTTTGCATGTGAATATGCACTGGATAACGGTAGGAGCAAGATCACCTGCATCGACGCGCATAACCTACTCTACGGCGACAAACTCTTCAGGAGCGCCTTCGACGAGGTCTCCGAGGACTATCCGTCAATAGAGAAGGAGTTCATCAGCATCAACGTCGCCTCCATGATGCTCGCGGGAAAATACGACAAGTTCGACGTTATACTCACCCACGACATCTACGGCGACATCCTCTCTTGGCACATAATAGGAGAGATCGGGGGCATCGGCTTGGCACCGTCGGCGAACATCGGGGACGACATCGCCGTGTTTCAGCCGATTGGCGGGGCGGCGTGGAAGATAGCGGGGCGTGGAGTAGCCAACCCCATAGGGTCCATTCTATCCGCGAAGATGATGCTGGATTGGCTGGGGGAGAAGGATGAGGCCAGGGCGATAGAATCTGGAGTCAGCAGGGTACTCAAGGAGGGGAAGACGAGAACCCCCGATCTAGGTGGAACGTCAAGCACCTCGGAAGTGGGGGATGCTGTAGTGTCCCAGATTCAGGAGTCGCATGGATCAGTCGACGTTCCCCTGAAGACCGCCCAATTAATGGACTAGAAAATATTAGACACTAAAATCAGGTATCGCATAGAATCGGGGAAGAGTCTAATAGCACTTCGAAGTAAGGGAGACATCGTTGTCTAGGAGATCGAGCTAGATTGGTTGAAGATTCCTACGACCCCTACCGGAAATACGGCCTGAGGAGGGTGATCAACGCGTCCACGTGCCTGACGCGCCTCGGGGGCTCCATGCCCCACAAGGACGTGTTTGCGGCGATGGAGGACGCATCCCGGGCTTATGTCAGGATCCCTGAGCTCCAGGCCTGGGCAGGGAGGAGGATCGCCGAGGCGACGGGAGCTGAGGCTGGCCTGCCCACTGCTGGAGCCGTGAACGCTCTCACCCTGGCTGCTGCGGCCTGCATCATGAGGGGGACCGAGCTTGAGTGCTATGACCCCCTCGAACCCGAGTCCTGGCGCCACATTGCCCAGAGGCTGCCCATGCACACGGAGGGGCTCAGGACCGAGTTCGTGGTGCAGAGATCAAACAGGAACACATACGACCACGCGGTCGAGTGCGCTGGAGGACGCCTCGTGGAGGCGGGCACCCCGGAGGGCACCACCATCGAGGATCTGGAGGACGCCTTCGATCCCCTGAGGACCGCAGCCTACTACTTCACCGTCCGCGGCTCCAAGAGAGGGCTGCCCATCGAGGCCGTCATCGGGGTTGCCCACGGGCACGACCTCCCCGTTATTGTTGATGCGGCGCCGGATCTCAGGCCCAAGAGGATGCTCACCTATTACACGGAGAGGGGAGCGGACCTCGTCGTCTTCAGCGGGGGGAAGCACCTCGGCGGCCCCAACAACTCGGGCATTCTGGCGGGGAGGAGGGACCTGATAAAGCTGGCCCACCTCCAGGCATACCCGTTCGACGGAATCGGGAGAGGCGCGAAGATGAGCAGGGAGACCATCGTCGGCCTCGTCACAGCACTGGAACTTTATATGCAGAGAGACGACGAGGCGCTCTTTGCCGCTCAGGACGATCGGGTGAAGGCCATCGCGGAGATGCTGAGCGGTATCCCGGGGCTACGCGCGGGAGTCACGCACGAATACACGGTCGGGGACGGAGAGCCAATGACTCCCCTAGTATACGTCGAGCTCGACGAGGAGGCGATAGGGATTGACGCACGTGAACTCCAGATGATGCTGAGGAAGGGTGATCCCCCGATAGAGACTCTATATGAACCCTCGTTCCTGATCGAGGACTATGCTGGGAGGATGACCATAAACCCGGAGTACATGTTGAGTGGAGACGACGAGATGGTCGTGAAGCGCATAAAAGAGATCGTTGAGGCCTCCAAGACTTGACCTTTAGAAATCGTCCCTGAGGGGCATCAGGGTTTCTTCCATACAATTCCCCCAACACTATGGGGGGGCCTCCCGAAAGTGTAATGAGGACTTAGCTATAACGCATAAGAAGGCGGTTCTACTTGGTTCAAGGTTGGGCGGGAAAGACACTTCAGATCGATCTATCCACAGGCAAAACCTCGACGTCGCCTTGGAAGAGGGAGGCAAAGATGTTCCTGGGCGCCAGGGGCGGCAACGCCTGGCTCTTCTTCAAGCACAGCAAGGTCAATCAGGACCCCTACGACCCCGACGCGCCCCTCATATTCGGGGCGGGGGCTCTCGCGGGCACGGGGCTCATAGGGACATCCAGGATGGAGGCGACGGCGGTCTCCCCGGCGAAGACGGAGACCCACTCCTACGGCAACGTCGGGATGGGCGGCTCCTGGGCCCCGGAGCTCAAGTTCGCGAGCTACGACAACGTCGTCATCAAGGGGCGGGCTGGGAACCCCGTTTACCTCTTCATCCGCAACGATGACGTCGAGATCAGAGATGCCTCAGGCGTCTGGGGCAGGGGCACCTTCGAGACCGAGGCCCTCATCAGAGAGGAGCTCGACGACCCCGACATCCAGGTAGCCAGCATAGGCCCGGCCGGGGAGAACCTGGCCGTCCAGGCCACCATCGAGCAGGGCTACAGGAGTGGAACCCCCATAGGCGCCTCCATGGGCGCCAAGATGCTCAAGGCCATCGCCGTCAGGGGCACGAGGCCCGTGAGCGTGCACGACCCGGAGGCGATACTGGAGCAGAACAGGCGCCTCATAGAGATTGTGAAGGAGTCCAAGAGGAGGACGGGCATAAACATCGCCCGAGACAGGGGCACCGACGCCTACCTCCAAGGCTTCCTCGTCGGGGACGCAGGCGTCGTCGGCAACTACGAGAGCCACGCCTGGAGGGACAGGCCCGAGGTGAGAAGGGCCTACGAGGAGAACTACATAGGCGAGCACTACGTCAAGGAAATAGGCTGCTTCGGCTGCCCCTTCCCCTGCCAGCCTCTCTACAGCATACCCGGCGTCGGCGCCTGCATCTGGCGCTGCTACCCCACCTACTGGCCCTGGAAGCTCTGGATGACCGACCTCGCCTCGGCCTTCAAGGCCACGAGGATGATGTCCGACCTCGGAATGGACAACAAGGAGATAGCCACCATCGTCTCCTGGCTCATGCACCTCTACGAGATGGGCGTCGTCGACGAAGTGGACCTGGACGGCGTCGCTTTCGAGAAGGGGAACCCCGAGCCCCTCTTCGCGACCATTCGCAAGGTTGCCCACAGGGAGGGCTTCGGCGATGTCCTGGGCGGGGGCGTCCTCGCGCTAGCCGAGAAGCTAGGTCCGGAGGCAACCGCCTACCTCTACCACAACCAGGGCATGACGATGAGGACCTTCGAGTTCAGGGCTGAGCCCGGCACGGCCCTCGGGGAGGCGGTCTCCGCGAGGGGCAACAGCCTCAGGGCCACGACCTACCACGTGGTCCTCTGGGACAAGCCCCCCAGGGACGATTACTCCGGCGTCAGCCCCGAGGAGTCCGAGGCCTCCTACGCCTGGTCTAGAAAGATGTTCGGTACCGAGAAGGCGATCAAGGCCACGGAGTACGAGGGCAAGCCCCAGGCCCTCATCTACGAGATGAACGGGGCGGCGATAGCCGACTCTCTGGGCTACTGTGTCTCCATGATCCGCCCCGGGAGGGTGGGGGCCCCCGGGACCCAGTTCGGGGACACGAGCTACGCCTTCGCCGTCGAGAGGTTCACCGCCGCCACGGGGATCCCCATGGACGAGGCCGGGCTGTTCGGGATCGGGGAGCGCATCTGCAACCTGGAGAGGGCGATCGTCGTCCGGGACGGCAAGTCGAGGCTGACGGACACCATCCCCGACTTCTTCTTCGAGGTTCCCATACCCGATGGTGATCAGGCGGGGAGGAGGCTGGACAGGGATAAGTTCGAGGGGATGAAGGAGGAGTACTACGCCCTCAGAAATTGGGATCTGGAGACGGGCCTCCCGAGGAGGAGCACCCTGGAGGGCTTGGGCTTGGGTGAGGTGGCCGACGTCTTGGGGAGGCAGGGAAGGCTGGGGCAGGAGGGGGGCTGAGGATGGAGAAGGTCATCCAGGTGGACATGGAGCGCTGCGTCGGCTGCAGGACCTGCGAGGCCGCCTGCTCCCTGAGGAACACTGGGCAGAGCAACCCCACCAGGTCCAGGATAAGGGTCATCAGGTACGAGCGGCTCGGCGAGTTCCACGACTACGTCCCCATGGTCTGCCAGCAGTGCTCCGACCCCCTCTGCATGGAGGCCTGCCCCGTGAACGCCATATCCAAGAGCGAGGAGACGGGGGCGCTGGTCGTCGACGAGGAGGCGTGCGTGGGCTGCAGGATCTGTGCCATGGCCTGCCCCATTGGGGGGATAAACATCGACCCGGTCACGGACAAGGCCATGAAGTGCGATCTCTGCGGCGGGGACCCGGAGTGCGTGAGGCACTGCGAGCCCGAGGCCCTCAGGTACGTCCCGAGGGATGTCCTCGACCTGGAGCTGAAGAGGTCGAAGTCCCAGAAGGTAACTGAGCTCTACGCCCTCATGCGGTCGCTGCGCTGAGGCTCAACGCCCTCAAGAAGATGTTGATTACTGCTCTAAACCAGTAAGCGCCCTGATCTCACCTTCATCTAATCACTATTTTCAAATCCCCTTTTCCGGAATTATATTCGGGTCCGTGTAACTGGTTCATAATATTCAAGTAATCATCGGTTCGGTTAGATTCTGAACTTCGATGATGGATTCAACCTTTGTCGACATCGAGTCTGACCCGGAGGGTTCAGGGGCTTCCTTCGAGCTTGCCAACCTGAATGTCGAAGCCTTCCTGAGAGAGCTTTGGGCGAGCCTCAACTGGAAGAGCCAGCTGGACAGTGCCCTCAGCTGCTTAGAGCAGATGGAGAAATAGCGCCTACGAACCCTTGTATTAAAAACAGTCCGATTGGGTCAGGTACCATTCATCCCTGACAGCAGCGTTCCTGAAATCCTCGTTGAATATTCGGAGGGCGAAGAACCCTGGTCTTATCCAGTGGCTGAGGGGGAACCTCAGGCTCTCGAGGAATCCAATTCTCCTCAATCTTTCCTGGTATCTGGGCGTGGCAAAGGCCCTCGCCATGACCACGTCAACGTCGTCATAACTTTCAACTATCTGTCTCGTTGCAGCCTCGAAGACATCCGGGTCATCGCCCTTGATGATGTAGTCGGAGATGATGGCTGTCCTGAGGGCGTATTCGCCGAAGGCCTCGGAGACGCTGGACACGACATACCCTGCCTCTTCCCCGTTGTGGATCACCGTGTGCAGGTCGTGTCTCTTGGTCGGGTCCTCCAGGAATCTCCAGTGGAGGTACTCAATGCTCCTGTCTGTGTGGATGAGCTCGTTGTGCTGCCTCCACTTCTCATACACATCTTGGATAGACCCTATGTCTGTTTGTCTCAGCTCGACGTTCTCTCTGGTTCTTCGTGCCGAGTTGGCATTCCTGAGGGCGCTATACAGGGAGGACATAGCCCTGCCAGCTTTGATGTCGTATACGGCCTCTGCTACTCTCTTTGGGTTGGATAGGTAGAGGGATATGGATGTCTCGAAGCCGTCGGCTGAGCTGGTGCTGGCGTTCTTTATATTCACGTTGTAGAAGATGATTCGCACTTCCCCCAGGGCACTAGTGTCCCGGGAGAGCATGAATTCGGCCATTCTGTTGTAGAGCCCTCTCTTCCTGTGATTTGAATCGACGAATGCGTCCGATCCAATGGTCGCGTGGTACGCCTTGGCCCCCCATCGCAGCTTCCATGGCGTGGAGAGGATGAAGCCCACGATCTCTCCGGAATCGATCTCTTCGGCGACAATCTGAGGCTCAGTGCCCTTACGGGCCGGGTTACTGATGTACTGCCACTCGAAGCTGGCCCTGTCGTGGGTTATTCCGGCGGTACCCCTGTAGATTCGCAATATGTCATCTATGTCTTCCTTTTCCATCAAACGTGTATTGTATTCCATTGTGTCCAGCTCTGATTCTCAGCCAGTGCAGGCGTTTGGGTAAATGAATATTCCAAAGTCAAAAGTGAGCGGTTCACTCATTTCAATGCCCTGGCGAGTTCTACACCAAGTGTTCTACATTTTTCCAGTACCGTTCGGTCCGGGGCTCCACGTGACCCAACTGCGTCGCCAACCTGCGTGCCGACTCGGCTGAAGAGGCCTAACGCCTCTTTCACTCTGCCCCCTCCGCCGTGGCTGTAGAACACTGCGTAGGGCCTCTCCTGATATCCCGGCTCGTTTCTGTGGATGTACCAGTCATCCATGAAGGTCTTTAATGTGCCCGCTATGTAGCTGAAATAGTCCGGGGTGCCTAAAGCAACGCAGTCGTACTTAGGATACTCCTCGATCGGATATCTCCCGTCGTTGGCATTGTGAAGCGTCACGTCGCAACCCCCTGATCTGAGGCCCTCGACAACCGCTTCGGCCATCTTTCCTGTGTTACCGTGCTGCTGAGAGTGATACAACACAAGAGCTCTCTTCAACTCGTCCACTCACAGGTATCAGGTCCCTTTCCCCTTTTCCGGTTTTCGCCTAGCTAGTAACGAGATAATGGTAGGCTCAAAGAATAAATAAAGTCAGAAGCATCTTCCTTGTAGAATATGGAGAGATAATCGTGCCCGACTACAAAGTATCGATCGAGATCACGGATATCCTCGAAGAGGGAAAGTGTCCTGCGGGGCATACAATAGGTGAGACATTCGAGTACCCTGAGGAGAGGGGCAAGATCTGCCCCGCGGCGTTCCATTCGATCTACCCCTACATCCGGGTGATGGAGTCTGGGGGGGCCTTTCCCTGGTTCGAAGAGCCTGATGCCCATTCAGTCTGCTGTCCCGACTACAAGCGTCCTGTCGTCTTCAAAATCTCAAGAAAAGAAGTATGAGAACATACATCCCTTTTTTATAAAAAGGACTCGTCTTCTGTCCTACTGAAGAGAGTGGATACAAGGTCTTCCTCTCAATGACGTTATTTTCCTGCTCATTTTCTTGTAAAGTTAAATTACGGGGCAAGACAGAGACGCGTGTGTATAGGAGCTGATTCAATTGTCTGAGGAAACCCTGTATGAGAGGCTGACTCCCACCGCCTTCGAGCTACGAAGAAAGGCTGCTCCCGTGGCCTATTTGCCTCTAGGCACCCTGGAGTGGCATGGCCCCCATCTGCCCCTCGGAAGCGACCACCTACAGAGCCAAGGATTCTTCATCCAGCTCGCCAGACGCGTTGGAGGGGTCGTCCTGCCCCCACTATTCCTAGGCCCTGATCTCATGAAGGTGGTTGATGGATCAGAGTATTACGGCATGGACATATACCAGAAGGCTTCGCCCGAGCCAATGCGCCTCACGGGAAGCGCCTACTGGGTCTCCGACAGGCTGTTCTCGGAGATCGTGGACGCTGTCCTGAAGCAAGTTCGTCGCGCAGGGTTCAGGATCCTGGTCGCCCATGGTCACGGTCCATCAACAGAATACATCGTCAAGAACAGGGCAGACTTGGAGAACAAACACGATCTAAAGATATTCACAGTCTGGCGCAGTGGAGATGAGAGGGACCCCTACACGGAGTTCCAGTATGATCACGCCGCGGCCAACGAGACCTCCATCATGATGGCGCTCCATCCCTCGCTTGTTCGCATGGATCAGCTCCCTGATGACCCTCAAGAGCAGCCCATCGGTTTACATGGAAAAGACCCACGGATCCACGCCTCAACCGCTCACGGTCAGAGAATCGTGGATTCTCACCTCGAACGAATGGAGAAATTGATCAGAAATCAACTCAAAGAACTAACACTCGCACGATAACAGAACACTCAGCGCTTTTGTTATCTCTAAAATGTGCATGAATAGGTCCTCACGGGTGATTTGATAAGGCATTTATTTCATCGTTCACTCACACACTGGGCTGCGGTGCTATCTTGGGACTAACCTTCCGGCTCTGCGCCGCGGCCCACCGAGTCATTTTCCCAAAATAGGTGGTTTCTCTCAAAGCATGCTAATAAAACGGGGATTGTAGGAATATTGAAACATGGTTACTGGTCAAGACATCGCGGAGTTCGGTGATCTGTGGTCGTTGATGTACATATGCTTCGCAGAGGAGATGGTTGAGAGCTTTGGAGATGAGGGGAGAAAGACCCTGATCAGGGCGATAGAGGCCTATGGGCGGACGCGTGGCCTGCGATTGAAAGCACGCCACGAGGAGCTCGGCCTGCCGATCAGCCTGAGGTCCCTTTTTGAGCACTACGATATGCCCGGACATCCTGGCACCGTCAAGGAGAGAACGGTCTTTGAGGATGAAAGACTGGTCTCGTATACCTATGTCTGCCCCTATGAGAGGGTCTGGCGAGAAAGAGGCAAGACGTCACTGGGGCTGCTGTACTGTCAGCATTTCCATCACGCCATGTGGCAGGCATACCTGCCCGACCTACAAGTCGAGATCCCAGAGATACTCACTCAGGACGATCCTCACTGCAAGTTCATAGTCACCCAGGTGAGATGACCCTCGCGAGCCGCTTAATAACAGCGAGTGGGTGTGTGCCCAACCTTTAGTGATCTGACGGACCTGTATGTGTCTCATTAGGACATCCGCCTCGATCGTGGGAGGAGCTTCTCCCCCTCACAAAGGATTTAAGGCAGTCCGGTCGAGATGCCGACGATAAAGATGAGCCTGTCCAAAGGACAGATGTTCCGTGAGCTGCTTCAAGGGCGGGAGATGATCTTCCGGCCCTGCGCATATGACGCCCTATCCGCTATACTCATCGAGAGGGCGGGGTTCGAGATCATCGGCACAACCGGATACGGCATCTCGGCCTCCCTCATAGGCCAGCCCGACATGGGGCTTGTGGATTCCTCGAAGATGCTCGAGAGGGCCAGGACGATCGTGAACGCTGTCTCTACCCCCGTGGATGTGGACATAGACACGGGCTATGGGAATGCACTCAACGCCTACTGGACGACAAGGAACTTCGCTAGGATCGGCGCGGCAGGGGTGAGGCTGGAGGATCAGGTCTGGCCGAAGCGTTGCGGCCACATGGCGGGCAAGCAGGTCATCGGCAGGGGCGAGATGGTGGGGAAGATCGAGGCTGCCATAAGGGCTAGGGACGAGGAGGGCACGGGGATGGTCGTGGGTGCCAGGACCGACGCCCGGATGGTGACAGGACTTGAGGACACCGTCGAGAGGGCCGTGGCCTACGCGGATGCTGGGGCTGACTACGTCTACGTCGAGGCACCGCAGAGCCTTGAGGAGGTGGAGAGGCTGGTGGAGGAGATCCCCGCGCCGGTCGCCTTCAACATCATCCCCGGGGGGAAGACTCCTCCCTTCAAGGTGGCTGAGCTGGAGGCGAGGGGTGTCAGGTACCTCTCGGTCCCGATGATCTGCCTCTACACGGCTACCAAGGCCATGACGGAGGCTCTCCAGGCTCTCAGGGAGACCAGGGACGTCGCGGGCCTCGCGGAGAAGGGGGTGAGCTGGGCCGAGTTCAACGAGATCGTTGGGCTGGGCCGATGGAGGAGGCTGGAGCTGGAGGCCTGCCCTGCTGAGGAGGTCATAGAGAGGTACGGGACCGCCGACCTCGAGCGGATAGTTGAGGAGGAGCTCGCCGGAACCGAGGAAGTCTGGAAAAAGCGCGGAAGGATCAGTTGAGACGAGCAGTTATGCTAATCGATTCAATCCATAAACGAGTTTGAACATCGGCTCTCGCGCGAGAGCCCACATGCCTCAAGCATACGAAGCTCTAACAGCGCGAGGCGAATAAAATCGGGCGCCACAAACTATTTTCCCAGATCTACTATCCCTACACCCTCTACGCACTCGACTCTGGTGCCGAATGAGGAGGACCGCTCAGCGATGATCCCTATGATCTCCTTGCCCAAGTCCCCTTCAGCCAGCCTGGGATAGCCACAGTGGATCCGATGCCTCTCGGGACCCAGTGTGATGGGGTAGAGCCTGAGTCCTGTGAGCTCCCTGTCCTCGAAGGTCGAGAGAGCCAAGACGCTGTACGTCGACCCCGTGAGGTGGGGGGCGCTGCCTTCGACTCTCGGCCTGTCGGATCTGTGGTAGCGCTCCTCTATAGCGTCGAAGATGTCAGCTGGTGTGGCGTCAGCTCCTAGGCCGTAGTTCTCGTATATGTCCTCCGGGAGCCTCTCCAGGGTCCTGCTCTGGTAGATGAAGTTGCCGAGGCCGTAGTAGATCGGCCTGCCCTCGTGGATCTCCACCCCCCTGAGAACGTGGGCTCCGTGCATCACGACTGCGTCGGCCCCAGCCTCCACGCAGGCCCTCGCGAATTCTACCGTGAAATTGGCCGGCGTGGCTATGTCACCCTCCCTCTCGTGGGTGTGGAGGGAGACGATTACCCAGTCGGCCTGGCGGCTTGCGTCCTTCACCGAGCGGAGGTTACCCTCCAGGTCTCCCCCGTGGGCCCTCATCTCGGTCTTGGGCATCCCCCCCACCTTGAACTTTATGCCTAGGATGGAGAGCTCGTCGGGCTCGTCGGTGCCCCGCCCCCTCCTCAGGTCCAGCTTCTCGCTCGTATCCTTCAGGACATTGAATGTCCTCTCGTCAACGTGGTAGGTAGTCTCGTACCTGAGGGGGTTGAGGCCGGGCCTCCCCTGGACCTCCCTCCTCGCGTGGCCAGCCCTGCCGAAGGGGGCGAAGGTGGATGAGGCCGAGATGAGGGCCACCCTGCCCTTGTCAGTGTCCATGTACGTCGGCCTCCTCGCCTCGGCGAGGTTTTCTCCTGTGCCGGAGTGGGTCAGGCCTGCTTGGTCCAGGATGTCCATCGTTGCGAACATGCCTCCGGCGGACCAGTCCATGGTGTGGTTGTTGGCGAAGGAGAGGAGGTTGAAGCCGGCCAACTTCAACTCATCAGCCACGTGGGGTGGGGAGACCATCCAGGCGCCCCCGCTCTGAGCGGCTGGGTAGCCTCGGTAGTCGTGTACGGTTGTCTCCAGGTTTGTGAACGCGACGTCTGCGCCCCTGATCAGCTCGATCACCGAGAGGAATTCCTCCTCGGTGTTAGTGGAGAGTCGTCTTGTGATCAGCGAGTCTCCTGTCGAGGCCAGGGTCAGGCATCCTTGTTTGCCTCCCTTAATGTTTTGCATGTGATGCGCCTGAAGGTCAATACACGGTTACGAGGATAAAATTATGGAGTGATTCATGGGAAGTGCAATCGCTCTGGAGTCTCCAGTTCGCTGTTATGCCTCTTGATGTGGCTGTGAACCGCATCCAGGCTTACCCGTGAGCCCTGTCAACCTCCGCTGACCGCGAGTGCCTCTTGCGTGGAGTAGTCGTCGCTCAATTCTTCCTTCCGGTCCGCTCTTGCGACCTTCTTAACTCTGTGTAGGCGCGATCGTGGACGTCTGGGAGCTCGTACCACTCGTGGTTCTCCCGGGTGATGTTGTAGCGGGGGGGCTCTCCCCCCATCTCCTTCCAGAGGCGATCATGCATGGCCTTGCAGATATCGGGTTCACGGCTTGCGATGTTTTCGGTCTGCTTCGGATCCCGCCTCAGGTCGTATAGCTTCTCGGGGGTCCCATCGATGTGGGTCATGTAGGCGTAGTTCTCGTCGCATGTCCAGAGCCAGGGCTGGAAGATGCAGGTAGCGTATCGTCTTGTCTGAGGGCTCCTCCCAGTTGCCCACGCCCAGACGTCCTCACCTTCCAGAGTCCAGGGAGGCTGGATCCCAACCATGTTCATCAAAGTTACAGGTATGTCGTGGTGGGCAACGTAGGCGTCGCATTCAGTGCCCGCCGCCTCCCCAGTTGGGCTCCGAATTATGTAGACGAGGTCCATGAGCTCCGGGTACATGTGATCAGGTGTCTTGTGTATGACGCCGTGGTCCATGATGTTGTGGCCGTGGTCAGAGACTAGGGCGATGACGGTCTCGTCCCAGAGCCCCAGGTCCCTCACCTTGTCGAGGAGTACGCCGACATACTTGTCGCACAGGCTGACCTCCCCCGCATATTGTGCGAGCGTGTACTCAAGCTCTCCCTCGCGGAACTCGTATGCGCCTCCCTGGGTGTTGATTATCCTCCTACCCGTGTATGAGGATGTGTCGAAGTAAAGCTCTAGGAGGTCCTTGGGGGCGTTCCAGGGCTCGTGGGGGTCGAACTCGTCGACCACAAGCAGGAAAGGCCCCTCCTCACCGTGGTCATCGAGCCAGTTGGCGGCGCTGTTGAAGGTCCTTGCTGGGAACCAGTCGGCCTCAGAGCGCCAGCCCTGCATGTTGGCCATGCAGTAGTGGAGGATGGCGCCGACGCACCCGTATGAAAGGTCGCAGGGGAGGTTCGAGAGGTCCTCAATGTCCCCGCTGAGAGGCGGCTTGTACCTGTCGGCTTCCTGGCCCCGTATCCACTCCCAGTTGATGAAGCCCCTGTGGAAATTCATGGAAGGCTTAAACATGTGATAGGTGGATGCGAAGAGGGCCGTGAGGTAGCCGTGATGGCGGAAGACCTCGGCCATTGTGACCTGATGCTCGGGGATCGGCTGCCACCCGGGGATGAGTACGGTGTCCCCCTTCATGGGGACGTAGTCTCTGCAGGGGAAGGTCCTCATACCTGTGTGCATCGCCCTACGGACGGGTATTGTGGGAAGCGCCTCAGGGTAGGCGTTGGTGAACCTGACGCCCTCCTCAGCGAGCCCGTCGATGCACGGTGTCTTTATCCACTTGTTGCCGTATGCTCCAACGTGGTCTCTCCGAAGGCTGTCTAGCATGATCAGAATAACATTCTTCAAGATACGTCACTAAAAAAACAGAGTACTGAATGTTCTTAACAATTACACCGAGAATGATGCGTCAAAACCTAAAACTCAATGCGACCTCCAATGAAACGAACTTCATTCGCTAGCGCCACTCGAAGTTCAGCTTTATTATACGAAATTCTGTCTATGTAAGACTGAGCGATTTGACGGACAGGATAGATCAATTACTCGAGGCACACGATAACCTAGTTCATGCGGAATACAGAACTACGAAGGAGCTGTCCATATGGGACCACGGAGACTATGGCGAGGAGTCCATAGTAGTGAGGAAGGCCAGGGCCCTTGAGCTGATACTCAGGGAGACCCCCGCAATGATCATGGATGGAGAGCTCATCGTCGGGATTAGAACATTGTACAGCTCTCTGGATGAGGTGCCTACCCCAAGCTCTACGGTCCTGCTGCCCGTGAAACCCGCCACAAGGCACACGAGGACATTCTACCCACGATACCTAACCGAGGCCGAGGTCAAGGAGGCCCAGAAATTCGGTGTGGGAGAGGGGAGCTACACCTCCCATGTTCCCTTCGGGACGGAGAAGGTTCTCAACCTAGGCTACGATGGTATACGGGATGAGGCGCGCCGCAGGATGGAAGAGATCATACGTAAGGCGCCCGAAAAGACAGAGGAGATAGATTTCCTGAGAGCGGTGACCATCGTCCACAAGGCGGCCTCGGAATTCGCCCTCAGACACGCGCGCGAGGCCGAACGCCTGGCGATGCAGGCCACCGATCCGAGCCGCCGCTCCGAGCTTGAAGAGATCGCTGAGATCTGCGATCACGTCTCCTCTAAACCTCCTCGATCCTTCCACGAGGCCCTCCAGCTCTTCTGGTTTACATGCATAGTGATGGCCGCGGAGAACCAGGCCTGCATTCCCATCGGTAGACTGGATCAGGATCTCTATCCCTTTCTTGCGAGGGACTTGGAGAGAGGTATACTGAACAAGGACAGGGCGCAGGAGCTGCTGGAGTGCCTATGGATCAAGTTGAACTTCGAGAGCGACCTCACCACCGACACGTGCAGGAACGTCACTCTATCCGGGATGGAAGAAGACGGCTCCGACGCCACGAACGAGCTCACCTACATGTGTCTCGACGCCTCCCTCCGGCTGAGACTCGCAGATCCCAAGATAAATGTCCGGTTCCACGGGGGATCGCCAGACCGGCTCTGGACCAGGTGCTGCGAGATGGTGGGCGAGGGGCTCGGCGGATTCCCTGCCTTCTACAACGACGAAGCCCTGATCCCCGGCCTCCTCAGGATGGGGATACCCATCGAGGACGCCAGGCTCTACAGCTGCGACGGCTGCCAGGAGATAATCATACCCGGGAAGGGGGACTTCTACCCTGTTTTCACAGGAGTCAACCTACTAGAATGCGTGCTTTGGACGCTCGGGCTCACCAAAACACAGGGAGAGGAGAAATGCCTCATTTCGGAGCCGTCTACTTACATGACGTTCGAGGGTCTCATGGATGCCTTCGCTGAAAAACTCAGGGCCGCTATCGAAGAAGCCATCGAGCTGGGCAACCTGAGGGATAAAGCTCTCTCCGAGTACTCGCCTGTTCCCTTCCTGTCATCGACTTTAGAGGGGTGTATGGAGAACGCGATGGATAAAACCGCCGGCGGAGCCACATACAACTTCACGGGCTGCAAAGGTCAATGCTTCGCGAGCGCCGCCAACTCCCTCGCTGCTATCAAGAGGCTCGTCTACGACGAGGGACGCCTCTCCCTTGGGGATCTCATGGACGTCCTAGATTCGGACTGGGAAAGCCATGAACGGCTCAGGCAATACGCCATAAACCGTGTACCAAAGTACGGTAATGATGACGATTATGTCGACTCCATAGCAGTCCGTGTGGCCGAGCTCTTCATCGACGGAGTGCTCGGTAATACAAATCCCCGAGGTGGGCCCTACTATCCCGGTCTCTTCACCTTCCACCACGTTTCGAAGGGCCTCGGCATAGGCGCGTCCCCCGACGGCAGGAGGGCTGGTGACCCCGTCTCCCAGCACCTCTCCCCTGTTGCTGGCACAGACAGGAATGGGCCGACTCTAGCCATCAACTCGGCGCTGAAGGTCAGCTGTCTGCAACCTCCAGAGGGGGCAGCCTTTGACCTGAGGTTCCACCCCTCCGCCCTTACTGGGGAGAAGGGAACCAAGAATTTGGAGAGCCTCATCAGGGCCTACATGGATGGTGGAGGTCTCGTGATCCAGTTCAACGTGGTAGACTCCGAGACCCTGAGGGAGGCCCAGAGATACCCTGAGAGGTTCCGATCCCTCATCGTGCGTGTCTGGGGCTTCAGCGCCTATTTCGTGACGTTGAACAGGGAATACCAGGAGGAGATCATTGCCCGCACTGCCCATGGCTGACGGCTCGCATCTCTCTCACGATCACTTCTAGCAACATTATTCTCATCAGGACAATACAATATGACAGCGCGCGAGTGGCCCAGTTACATTTCATTTGAAGATATCATTTACTCAGTTCAAAACTGTTTTTAGTTTTTAGAAGCGTGTGAATTTTATCTTCTGGCTTTCCATTTTATAACATGGAAAAATATTACAGAACCAACCTGAAATACTGGAATGAACTGGTCGACATTCACTCAAAGTCAGAGGAGTACAACCTAGAGGACTTCATCGGGGGTGAAAGCTCCCTCCACAGCCTGGAGCTGGAGGCCCTAGGAGACGTCTCCGATAAGAGCTTTCTCCACCTTCAATGCCATTTCGGCCTCGACACACTATCCTGGGCCAGGTTGGGCGCCACCGTCACCGGCGTTGATTTCTCGGAGAAGGCAATACAGCTGGCGAGGTACCTCGCTCAGCTGCTCAGGATACCCGCCCGGTTCATCCATTGCGACTTCTACGATCTCCCCAGCATCCATGAGGGAGAGTACGACATCGTCTACACGAGTTACGGCGTCTTAAACTGGCTGCACGACATCGAGCGCTGGGGAGAGATCATCTCGCACTACATGAAGCCTGGCGGCACGTTCTTCATGGCGGAGTTCCACCCCTTCATGTACGTCTTCGAACAGGAGGGCTCCGACCTCGTTATCAGAAACGAATACTGGTATAACGCTAAGCCCAAGCGCTATGAAAGCGAGAGGAGCTACGCCGACAGGGAGACGATGTTGGAGAACAGGGAGACCTACGCCTGGGCCCACCCTCTAAGCGACATACTCAACTCGCTCATCAGGGCGGGGCTGACAGTACAGGAGGTCAGGGAGTATCCCTACAGCGTTGACGAGATCTACTCGAACATGGAGACTGGCAAGGATGGCTACAGACGTTTCATCAGGCAGGACTACCAGCTGCCCTTGATGTTCTCAGTTAAAGCCACAAAATGAAGAATTACTTGGTGCGTGCGATGCGAACACGTGCATAGCTGGGCTCGACGTCTTCGGGAGCGCGAGATTATCTTTTGTTTCTCGACCTAAAATGCGTGACCTTTGGACTATTCGTGTATGATGAGTAGGGCTCAATGAAAACCGAGGGCTGGCTTCAACGTTATTTTATGATTGTCGCGCCTTCTATTTCGCGGATTTTATCTCGTAAAGATACAGCTTCGTGCTCTCATCAACCTTCACGGGCTCCCAGCCCTCGAAGATGAACGAGTAGGTCACAACACGTGCTCCGGGATGGAGCTGCTCCTCGAGCTGCTGCTTCAGCTTCTTGTTGATCTCCGTGCTCTGGTAGATCGTGACGACTGAGGCGGCTCTGAAGTCACTCTTGAAGAAATTCCCCCAGATCACCTCTACCTGATCTTCTAGCCCCTTCAGCCTGATCCGGACTCTAGTTATCAGGACGCGTAACGGGTCGGCCTCGATGCCGAAGGCGCTAGCTCCGAACTCCTGAGCCGCCAACAAGATGATCCTGCCGTCACCTGAACCCAGATCAATCAGCGTGTCTTGTGGCCCCACATCCGCGAAGGACAGCATCTTTCTTACCACGTCCTTGGGCGTGGGGATCCATTGGGCCCCAATTAATATGGGCCAGAGCACCCATACGGCGACTCCAATGATCAAAACTGAGAGGAGTAATACAATCTTCGCGAACATCGTACCCAGACTCGATATTGATGAGCCGAGAAGTAGGGTGGGCGCGGAGAGGCTCATGGAATTGCTCCTTTCTTCTGTTTCTCTAGATAAGAACATTCAAATAAGTTGTATTAAGCACTCGTTTGATTCTGTGTCTAATTTTTTCATCACGCACTCTGCGGAGGTTAGTTATCACTCAACACCCCCCTTTCGCGCGCCCAAGCAGCTAACTCCATGACAATGGGGGCCTATTTCTTTGTCATCCTGAAATGGGTCGAAAATATGGAATAACGATGCCTCTCAACAGTTAGCTAATCGGAGTTTTGTAAGTCAAATAATGGTTATATCACTTCGTCTTTAATCTCATAACTAACTTTAGTCCAATATCACTCATACATGATCCAAATACTAACATTATAATTATTGAACATGATAGAATTCCCATTGTGTTCATAAATATGAAATAGATGTTTTGACTTAATATGACTAAACCTATTGACGTAATCAATAGAATGTACGCCCCTCTATTCTTAAACAATCTTCTAACTCTTGAAGAAAGCATGAATAGGGGAGTAAAATAAAATGCTCCGCATAGGGATGCGGCCACGAGAATGGATGCGGTGGCTGCAATTTCCCCATTTATCGAGAGATGGTCGAGTATCGTCTCTGAAATTTTGAATATGATTGTGAGTGGGCTCAATAAAATTCTCATTGAATAGCGCATTACCATGTTGGTGGAAATGAGTTGGATGAATGTAGGGCTAAGAGCTTTGTATAGCGCGCTGTAGATCTTTAGGAAGTTGCTTCCAGTGTGAGTGGCTACTAGTTTGTTGTAACCATAATTTATTTCTGCTAATTTGACGAGGTTGTTTTCATGATTTAAATTTAGAAATCCCGTTGATAAAACGCCGCCCATCGTGGAGAGAAATACGATTAAGAGCAACACAAAAACCATGCGCCCTTGGGTCATACTTCTAATGTAAAAGCCTTTATTTATTTCAATTCGCTTTATTTCTTCCTGTTTCGTTAGTTTTTCTCTTATTCTACGTGCTTTTATTAAATGTGGTTTTTCAATTATGTCATTTTTCCGTTTTATATCTTTATTTATTTCCTTTTGTTGAGTTAATCGTTTTTTTATTCTACGTGATTTAAATAAGTGTTCTTTCTTAATTTTTTTAATTTTTTTAATTGATTTTTTAATTTTTTTTTCTGATTCTATGTCTTCCTCTACGGACTCAGGAGGAATTATGGGAACCCTAATTTGTCTAATTTTTTTCCTTCTCAATTTTTTCTTGCTATCCGTGTGCTCAGGTTCATCGGAGTCTTCTTGGGCTAACCTTGCTTGTAATCGCGCTCTGAGCAGTTCTATCCTTTTATGTGTATCATCTAGTTCGTTGAACTCTTTGTCATTCAACGTTCGCAGTTTCCCAATCTCTCTGTGTATAATATGGGAGTTTAAATTTTTAAATAAAATTCATCTGAAATGAATTTTTATTATCTCTATAATAGATATCAAAATGACATATGTAGTATAAAATTATAATATGAATATGTGATATTTTGAGGGGACTCGAGTCGGCTTTTTCTTTGGAGTTCTCGGAATTGCGATTGGAGTAGCTTTGATGAAACTGCAGAGCTCGGAGAAGCTGTAAGAGTTTATTACGCGTGGACTTATAGTGAGTCTCGTGCGAGAGAGGTATCTTTCTAAGATATGAATGACATTAGCCTTTAATTTTTAATTACATTTACACGCGTAAAATATTACGATCTCTAGTTTATTTGTTCACGACGTGATTTATTTTCTGTTTTATTTCTCCAGTTCTTCTCTTTATTATTTCCATAAATTCTTCTATTTCATCATCATTTGGTACTCTATAATAGTGAGCAAAGCATAAATTAATTAAAGAGTCGTATAAACTAGCGATAATGAATCCTAATATTACTTCCTCTATTCCAATTTTTAT
>Ga0209427_10000888_pt1 | contig 33305 bp, 29 predicted proteins | sample DeeMarSWOR136_30_FD_187465 | JGI IMG/M metagenome (GOLD analysis project Ga0209427, IMG submission 187465) | Marine sediment microbial communities from White Oak River estuary, North Carolina - WOR-1-36_30 (SPAdes) (version 2) | ecosystem: Environmental > Aquatic > Marine > Intertidal zone >...
ACATCTTTTTTATGTTTTGATAACTTTTTATTTGATTTGACAAGATCAGGTGAATATCTCTTTATTAATTCTATGGTTTCTATATCTCCAACTTTTTTATTTGTTTCAGAATCTAGTTCTAAAATCATATTAACTAGGTTATTTTCGTTATTTAATTTGTACAATAGAGATTTTCCATGTTCCCTAGTTTGAATTATTAATCCTTTTTTTAAAAGAATGTCTATCGTTTTATAGACAGTTGGCCTGCTAAAATGCGAGTTTTTTGCGATTTCTGATATTGAATAATCATAATCCAAATGATTAGCTAGAAAGTCTAATACTATTGTTTGTGTACTTTCCCCAAATATATCTTTAAACATATTTTCACCGATATTTTATGACTTTACAACGTTGTAAACATTATTTTACAATGTTGTAAACTCTACTTTACAATGTTGTAAACTTATCTTTACAATGTTGTAAACTCTACTTTACAATGTTGTAAACTTATCTTTACAATGTTGTAAACTTATCTTTACAATGTTGTAAACTCTACTTTACAATGTTGTAAACTCTACTTTACAATGTTGTAAACTTTACTTTACAATGTTGTAAAGTTTCTTAAAAAGAATAAGAATATAATATTTAATTTTTATTTTATTAATTAAAATAAATAGATAACTTTAAAGAAATCATTTTCTTTTTTTCAATAGATACTTAGAATCTTTATCAAGATCAACAAAAAAATCTGCAACCTCTCTTAGCTTATAGGACGCCGTCTTTCCAAAGGCAACCACCTCAGCTCTGCACCCTAGGCTCTTTGCATGCTCTAGCAGATCTGAAAAATCCCCGTCTCCGCTAACAAGGACAATGGTATCAAGTTTTGGTGCAAGCCTCATCACATCCATTGCAATACCAACATCCCAATCACCCTTCTTTGCACCACCATAAAAAACCTGGAGGTCCTTTGATTTCACCTCAAAACCCATATCAGACAATGCATCATAAAACGTGGTTTCATCTTTTACATCTGCCCTTATCACATAAGCAATTGCCCTAATAATCCTCCTCTCTGCAACTGCCTCCTTAAGTATAGTTTTGAAATTTGCCTTACTTTTATGAAGATGCTTAGCAGAATAGTAAATGTTTTGGGTGTCTACAAAAACACCGATTCTTTGATTCATCTGCTGTGTTTTTTCCATAAGAAGCTAGAAACAAATCTAACTATAAAAAACCAACTCAAAGAAAAGAATGAAAAAAATCAAGTCTTTTTTAGTTATTTAGCAGTCTTTATTTGATTTGTATTAGAATCAAACGTTCCCAATATTTTTCTATTTACAACAAGTGATTTAGGAATGACAATGAAATCATGCTCATCATGCTCTAGACTATAGCCATGCACCAGACGTAACTTCTCATCATCCTCATCATAAAGTAAACCAACCTGCAAGGTTGGTGCAAGACTAAATGTTTCATCATCCAATGGTTCGTCCTCAAAAGCAAAAATATCCTTCCAAATAATTGCTACAATATCAATCTTCATAAATACTAACTCCAAATAATATTTTTTAAATAATTCCTTTTAAAACCTCATTGTAGGTAATCTGCCTAATTCTACCCTCAATTGTCCACTCTTCAAATAATTTTTTCTGAATTGGAAATTCAAATATTTTATCTTTCGTATATATCATCAATGCATACACATCTTTATTCTTTCCACTATCAAAACCATACATGACTCCAAATGCAATTCTATTGTTTTTATCAAGCGTCAGTTCATAGTAGCTACCTACCTTTAATTTTAATTTTGACATAGTTTTTCCACCTTAATGCATGATTTTTAAACTTCTAAATACAAATTGACAAACATCTTCTAGCTCATTAATTCATCCATTACAGAAATTAAACTATAACTTAAAAAATAAATAAAAAATTATTGTAAAATCCAGATATCATAATCTTTAAAAGAATTCTAATGCAAACCAATATTTTATGTTACTCTCATGATATCATCAAAAATAACTGTATCAATGATTGTAACTGTAACAGAATACTCTCCAGCAGCAAGCGGTGAAACATCTCCTGCAGAATCATCCAAAACAGGAGGATTATCACCAATAAACAGATTTTCACCAATTTCCCAACCAGTATTACCTACAAAAAAATTGGTTTCTGATAACTCTGTACCATTTAACCGTATTTTAACGCTAGTATCAAAATTATAGCCGTCATTAGGCATTTTATCACCTGCCTTTATAAGAGTAATCTTAATTTTATTATTATCAATTAAAAGAATACAACTTGCATTTTCTTTTTCCTCTTTGGGTCCTCCCAGCATACCAGTGAAATATACAAAAGATACAGCAGCAATCGCAACTGTTATTGCAACCATTAGAATAACACCTATTACTGCAGATATTGCCTCCTTATTTTCCTTGAATTTTCTATTTGCCTTCATATCCCATCCACAAGATATATATATAAACAACGCCTAAATAAAGTTTTGTTGTAAATATTTAATTATTAGATAATTACAAAATTATCAATTTTTTATTTTGACATTTTTACAAATAAAAATATGTCTTATTATAGATTATAAAATAAAAATTACTGCATATGACAATAAATAGGAAACCTGTAAAAAAAGATATTTTCATTCAATTCTTACTAGTTCAAATATAACTGGATTAGTACCATCTGGACAGGCATGCCTAGGATTTTCTCCTTGTTTAACCCATGGAAATTTGGCACCGTACATAATTGCAAATGCTTTTGGAAGCATGCTGTAGAGTGCATGAATGCAAATTTTTCCATCTATTCCATTTTCAGATACAATTATTTCATCTCCAGGTTTATGACCTATACTGCAAAATCCCTTTTGAGAAACAACCCTAATTCTAACCTTCATAGCAATCATTTTTGTCAAATCAATTGCAATTTAAATAAATTTATATATTATAAGAATTGGTAGATGGGATAATTATATTTAAGAATTTTTTCAACTACCAATAGGCACTGCAAATATAGGAATCGTTATTTCCTCATCTAATTTCAACATGTCAATTATTGCCTGCTGATTATTTATAACATATATATTTGCATTAAGTCCCCATGCTGCTGCTTCAAGCATTACATTATATGCACCTGCTCCTGCATCATGAAACCAGGTATGCAAAAACATATCATGCGATAGATCAGGAAGTCCAGGCGGTCTTGTCTTTTCTCTATTAAGAATAAATAGTATAACTATCGGGGCATCTAAAATTGTTTGCTTTTCGCAAGCATCAGCTACTGTTTGTTTAAAGCTACCAAGTTTTTCAAGGCCTAAATAGGTTATAACAGGAAGTCCTAAGAAATCCACAGGAACAGCATTTATTTTTGCAAGTAGATTTGGCTGATATTTGAATATTGCATTGTTCTTTACAACATATATATCAATAGGATAGTATCCTTTTCCACTTGGTATAGTCCTATGCCTTCCCTTGTGATAAATTTCATCGCCTTTATCAATATACGGTGAAAAGCCACAAGTTGCCCAGGTAATCTGGCTTAACTCCTTTCTTGAGAGCTCGCCCCCAAATGAATCTGATTCCTTTCTTTGTTCTATAGCATCAGAAAGGCTCATATCTGAACCTTTTATCCTTGGCAGAAAAGAAATCCACATCGGCCGTCTCTTGAAATTGTAAGAATCATAATCTGGATGACCTATAGGCATTACAGTAAATCCCAATTGGTTAGATGGTATTCCGAGCGGATCTATTGCTGGAGGAATTTGTGCGGTAACAACAGTTCCAAGACCCAAGGCATTTGCAACAAACTGGATGTTTTGATCAATCATTCCAATCTCTGCACCAGCAAGATTTTTAGTAATCTTGTTTTTATCATAGCACATTCCTAGTTGAACGGGGGCTAAATATTGATATCCAACAATGTCCCGCCAGTCCCCATCTTTATAAAAAACAAGGGAATGATTCTCCGGATAGTAAGTATATGCGGCATCTTCCAATAGCACGTAGATTATTGCACCATTCATACCATCTAAAGACGGAACTGTTCTTGACATGTCCTCACGAAGACCATATGCTGCCCATAGAATAGTTGAAAGATCTTCATCTGTTACTGGTTCGGATGTAAAGTTACGAACTGATTTTCTTCTGAAAATTGATTCCTCAAGAACCATATCAATTTTTTTTGGAGGGGGAAGAATAATTTCAATAAAATCTGATTTTAAATCATTTGTAATTTTAACGGATGAATCTATTTTTATCTCAGGTGAAATATTGGTTCCTAAGACCGATGTAAATGAAACACCTAAAAAAAGAATAACAGTAGCTATAACAAACGCCTTTTTACAAAATTTATTTTCTTTCATATAACTCCCCATTTTTTAATTTCTACATTAAATATATAATTTTCCATTAGAATGTTGTAAATTTGGGTAAATTCATGAAAAATTTAAGAAAAAATGTAGAAAATTGTTTAAAAATCAAAAAAATTTATTAAATTCACTTTTGACAAATTAAATATCTTAATATAGGAAATTGATGAAAAAACAATTCTTTAAGCAAATCAATCAGATTGAATCTGAAATTAAATGCATCGTTTCTAGGTATGGTTACATTAAATGTTGCCCAATCGCTTTCTAAACCTTTTGAATCTTTTGCCTTTGCTTCAATTTTGAATGTATCTTGTTTTTTGTAGGTGTGCGAAATAATAAAATCCTCACCGGAAGAATGAGGGCCATCCCAACATTCAACATAGGAGTCACCCCATAGTATATAGTAATAAATCTCATCTCCATCTCGATCAAATGATTTAAATATATAATCATATTCGGTTAGAGCAGAGCCACTTCTAGGACCATCAATTGTAGGGTTAGTAGGGGGATGATTAACAACCTCGTCACCAAAACAATAAACCGTTTTATCCCCTGAACCAATGTATACTTTACCTCCATAGATAGCAGGGGAGGATCGTACTCTTTCTTTTGTGTGATACTTCCATATCTCAGTACCAAACTCTGCATCCAAACAATATACAAAACCATCCCATGAACCAATGTATACCTTGCCTTCAGAAACCGCAGGAGATGAGTCTATTGAGTATCTTGTTTTAAAGTTCCAGATCTCAAGTCCATTATTTGCATCCAGACAATACACCTTATCATCATATGAAGCAATGTATACCTTTCCGTCAAAAACTGCAGGGGAAGAATCTACCCAGTCTCCTGTTTTATAGCTCCAAATCTTTGAACCATTTTTTGCATTCAAACAATAAACCTTACAATCACCAGAGCCAAAGTAGACCTTTCCGTAAACAACAGATGGTGAAGACCACACCCAATCTTCTGTTTGATATGCCCATATCTTGCTTCCATTCTCTGAGTTCAGACAATACATATTACCGTCATCAGATCCTATGTATAACTTTCCGTTAAATATTGCTGGAGAAGAAAAAACACTGTCATTTGTACTGTAGGTCCATATCTCTTTACCAGTATCTGCATCTAGACAATACACATTACCATCCCACGAGCCAATGTATAACCTATTGTTATATACTGCTGGAGAAGAATAAACCCAATCCTCTGTTGAAAAGTTCCATATCTCAGAACCGTCATAGATATCTAGACAATATACATTTTTATCTACAGAACCAAAATAGACCCTGCCTTTGTAAACTGCAGGCGAAGAATCAGCCCAACCCCCTGTTGAAAAATTCCAAATTTCTGTTCCATCCTCCGCATTCAAACAATACATCTTTCCATCATCTGAACCAATGAAAACTCGTTCTTCATAAACAGCAGGGGAGGCATAAACGAAATCTTCTGTTTTATAGTACCACGAAACAATATTTGTTTCTGGTGTTTCAGCTGTTGAATATCCACTATGCACAAGATCATGGCGAAACATAGACCACCAATCATCATTTAAAGAAATTCCTCTCTTAATATTAGATATCAAAAGGTTTTCATTGTCATATTTTCCTATAGGGTTACTTTGAGCAATTGATAGTGAAAAAAACAAAATAATTAGAAGGAGAATCATTGACTTCTTAATCATTTTATTTAGCACGTTACAATTCCTCCATTAAAACTAATAAATAATAATCAAATAAAATACCTTTTTATAAATATATCCTCGATAATTATTTTTTAAAAAATGCTTGAAATAACATTTCAAACCAATAGGATTTTTACCATATCTTTAAATATTATTTATTATTATTTTATAATTAATAAATTATTGGGGTTACTATAAATGATATTTAAAAAATGTAATAAAAAAATATCTGTTTTATCTTTACTTATATCACTTTTACTTTTAATTAATATGTTTGCTTCTGTTTCAGTTTCAAAAAATGTAAGTTCATCAATTAATCAGATTGAAGATTCTGAATATTTTTTTATTAAAAATAATTCTGAAGAATGGTTCGATGGATCATTCCAGGGAAGATGGGGTAAACAGAAAGATTGTTTAGACGGAGAAATACGAGGTAATATTAACCTGGGAAGACGATCATCAGTTGGATACTTCGTTGGTAACTGGGATAGTTTTGATAATAAATCTTATGGCTCTTTTAAAGGCAGATTCAGAAATCATTTTTTGATAGGAAGTGTAAGCACAAATAAAGATGAAAAATCTTATTTCATGGGACTATTGAATTTTAATGACACCAATTTCAATGCGATAATTTTTGGTTTAAAGATTAAAATATCCTTTATTTATGGTGAGTATGAAGCCTCCTTTATGCCAAAACTATCTGGACCCTATGGGGTTGGTGTAAAGGATATGCATCTTATTGATGAAAGCAGACTTGAAGAATTTACTCCAGATGATCCATATGACTTTAGAGAAATGATGGTTCGATTGTGGTACCCAATTGATAAAGAAATTAAGGAACCAAGGGTTGATTATATGGACCAGCCCACCTTTTCATGGCTAATGGGAAGGTCACCTATACCACTTATCACAATACCGAAGAATGCCTATCTTTTCGTTCGCCCCCATGGCAAAGATGTAATTCCTATATCTGATGCTGAAGAAATGTATCCTGTAATCATTTTTTCACCTGGCTATAACGGCGTTTATCAGATATATACATCTTTAATTGAGGATATTGTAAGCAATGGTTTCATTGTTGCATCAATTAATCATCCATATATCTCTGGAATAACGGTGTTTCCTGATGGTAGAGAGGTTTATGTTGCACAAGGTTATCCTGGAAATTTAAGCATTCGCAGTGTTGTGGAAGATGCAAAATTTGTTCTAGATGAGATAACAGAAATGAATATTTCAAGTCCAGATTTCAAAGGACGATTTGACCTATCAAAGGTTGGAATGTATGGTCATTCATTTGGCGGTGCATCAACAGCGATTTGCTGCTATGAAGACGGTAGATTTCTTTGCGGTATTACTTTAGATGGCGTTTTTTATTTAGATTATACGCCAGAGGGACTTGACAAACCATTCATGTTAATGATTGCAGAACAGAGTTATGATTTATTTAATGCTCCAGAGATTTGGATAAAGCTAAATGGAGATGCATACAAGGTTATAATCAATGGATCAACCCATTATTGTTTTACCGATGTTGGCATTCTTTTAAAACACTTTGTGCCTTTTATTCCAATAAGACTTTTAATGTTTGGAACAATTGAACCTAAACGTCATGTAAATATTACAAAGGCATTTGAACTTGTTTTTTTCGAGGTTTACCTAAAAGGAAGACCTGTCGTAGACCTTATAGCTCTTGGTTCTGAATATGACGATGTTCAATTCGAGTTTAAATAAGAACATGCAGTACAAATTAATCCTAATTAAAGTTTAATTCAGAGATTGGACTTTACACCAAATGTTGAGTTATTGCACCCAAATTTTTATTCTTGCAGACAAGGGCAACCCTTGGTAAGATTGGTTATATCATTTATTTCTGATAGAGTATATATGGTTTTGAATGGTAATTTTGAACTGATAAGTAGATTTGTAGGATACCAATAAAAGGGACAAATAAGCATGGCCATATAAACCGATCTAATAAAGATATAATAAGACATATATACCAATGCAGCAGGTAATCCCCAGTAATATCCATTTAGCATGAGTGTCAATATTGGCACTGTGATAATTATTATTAATATACAAAAAAATAACCTACCAACTTTTCCTAATGCGTTAAGTATCATATTACATAGATTACCTATCATTGGATTATGTCCATATTTATGCAATATCTCATCTATTACAACACGCAGTTGAGCAACAAGCTCCTCAACATCTGCTTCATCTTTTAGATTTTTTGTAATCCTATCTTCCTGTGCAACAACAGTAAAAGGTGTAACAAGCATAAGACCTGCATACAAGAGTGTGATAAGGATTTCTTTCTTCAAAATTATACCTCTATGTCATATGGTTCTTCTGCAGGATTCCAGTCAAAATTGATTCCATGGCGATAAATATACATTTTATAATTATCACCTGGTATCCAATAATATTTTGTTTTTACCCTTCCCCATATTATTTTTGGAAAAATTCTGAAATAAAAACTATAGTAGTTTTTATCCCAATTATTATCATGTATTCTTGTATAATCAACCCTAAATGAACCAAGGAAATTATTTCTTATGAAATTATTTTCAAAAATTGAATTATTATATGAAAAATCTAGAATTACTCCCCAATAGTTTTGTTTAAAATTATTTCTATAAATCTTATTTTCAGAACCAACTAAATAAACACCACGATTCTCATTATTTTCAATATTATTATCACATATAATATTTAAAGAAGACTTTTCTCCAATTTTGATTCCATCCGTATTATTTAAGATATTATTTTTGGTAATCTCATTATTTTGAGAATTACCACCAATTACTATTCCAGTTCCAATAGTATTAATAATTAAATTGGAATCAATAACATTATTTGAAGAAGAAGTAATAAAAATACAAGGACCTACATTATCATTAAATTCATTTGAGACAATATTATTACCATTTGAAAAACCAAGTTGAATTCCATAATAAACATTTGAAATATGCAAATCCTTCACACTACAATTGCTGCAGTCACCAAGGATTAACTGACTAGTATTAGAAGGAACAACCAAATCTGTTTTAGATTTAAAATAATTAATTGATCTTCCATTTATTGTATTATTATTTATCTTATGACTAATCCAATGATCTAATTTATTTCCTTTTAATCTAATACCACTAACATAAAAGGAATTACCTGCAACTGTTATATAGGTAGCATCATTAATAACAAGGCCTTCACCGTTGTTCTTTATTATGTTACTATAAACTAAAACATTGGAAGCATCCCATTCAATTCTAATTGCTGCACCATTGTTGTTTTCTATTATGTTATCATGAACATCATAATCCTCTACCCCTCTAATCATTATACCATCATTACTATTATTAGAAATATAGTTATTTGCAACTACATTGCCATGGTCAGCAGCAAGCCACATACCCCTATAATGATTTTCTATAATATTTCCTGAAATAACATTATAGTGATCTTGGTAACCAATAAAAATCCCAAATTCTCCATTTTTTCTAACAATATTGTTGTAAATTAAATTATAATCCCCATCTACTGCAATACCCCCTTCCCCTCCTTTATTATCTTTTATAATATTATTCTTTATAACATTATATGAGGAATAAATGTAAATACCAGCATCATTTGCCCAATCCCTACTATGTATTACACTGAAACCACTAAAAGTAATACCATCGACTCTTAATTTGACTACTCGAGCTCTTTTTTTTTGCCCATCTATAATTGTTGAATATTTATCTTCACCAATCACATCTATTGATTTATCTATATTCACGCTTTCATTATATAATCCATTGAAAACATAAACTGTATCACCATCCATTGTATCGTTAATGGCATCCTGTATCTTTGAGTAGTTACCTTCTCCAGAGCCCCCAACATATAAGGTTTTACCTTTAAAAGTTGGCGTAAAAGATTGTTCTATAGAATTATTTGCAACTGATGGAGTAATACATGTTCCCAGAAAAAGGATTGTTATTCCAATAACTATAGTGATGTTCTTATACATATTAAACTCTCACGGTAGTTCTTCACCTATTTTAACCCATAGAGCAGAACCCATATAGAAATGTGAATCGAATAATCCAATTTTTAGCCCTGTAAAACCTAGAACGCCTGTATAACATTCAGCTAAATAAGCTAAAAAACTTGGAATCGGTAGCTGACCAAAAAATTCTCCTTCCCATATCTTTTTGCCATTTAATCCAAAAGTTTTTACCCATCCTTCAGCAGGAGAATAATGTGGGAACCCCCACATAGGTGAAGACCAATAACCAAGACCTATTTTATATCCAATTGATAAAGGATTAATATTCCAAAAAAGTAAACTAAGAATCATAAATCCAATTATAGGACTTATAAAGAAATCTTCTAATAAGGCATGCAAAATAGGGGAATTATGAAACATTTTTTCCAATAAATCCAGAAATGAAAACATTAGAAAATAAATAAAAGGTCCAGTAGGACCTTGAAATATTGTATATTTTGTATTACCTGAAATTAGACAGAGAAAATTCTCATTATCATCCATAGCTACCCGGTTATTACCTACCCATCTTTCTAAACTTTTTACAATACTTGGATTTTGTTTCGTGCCAGTCACCAATCTTTGAGCATCCTTTATACTTATATCCTTAGGAAACAAACCAAGATTATCAAATGAAACTACTGTATTTTTAAAAATTGTCTCTGTTTCAACAGGGTTATCAATCGATTCTAACTGATCCTTAAAATTATTCAAAAGATTCTCTAATTTTCCAACCTGTTCCTGTGTAAGCAGAACTGTATGATTATAGGTTCTATCTGTTTCGAAAAACTGTATTGTGATTTCTACAAGTTCAGAATTTTTTAATTCAATTGATACTTCTGCAAATGCAGGTTGAATTCCTACACCAATGAATAGAATTATAACTCCAACTATAAGAGTATTATAAACCATATTTGAGGATTTTAACATGTTTTTCTTGTCCCCCCTCATATTTTACATCCAGTTATGGATATTTTAATGTAACGATATTCAGTATTTGTAGGATTAATATATTATTTCATTACTCTTTTATTTTAACTTCCACGGTTGACTCATTTCTAATAGTAAAAATAATAAAACTTTAGGAGAACATATAAAAAAACTCCTATACCAACAAAAATGGCATACAACAAAAGATATATCCATGTTAAAACAAAAGTACTTTTAACTAATATATCACATAAATAAGATACCATTGGTATATGCCCATATTTCTGCAATATCTCGTTAATCACAATACGAATTTGAGCAACAAGTTCCTCAACATCTAATTTTTCAGTTATATTACTGCTTATCGTATTCTCCCTAGCAACAACACTAAACGTTGTACCAAGCATAAGGCCTGCACAAATAATTGCAATTATGATTTCTTTCTTCATATTCAATTACCTATCTAATCCATCCCAGAAGTTTTTCCAAGATTGGTAAACGTTCTAACAACATTTCAAATAGATTAAAGTTGAAGGCTCTAACCCTTGGTATTTTAATCTGATAACTTTCCCATTCACCATAGAAGTCATAGTTGTCTTTTGCTCTTGCTTTTACAATATAGGTTCCTTGCATAGTCCATTTATGGGACTTTGTTAATTTCTCTCCTGAATTATATGGTCCAACATCCGTAATTACATTTCCATCGTCCCAATCAATATCAAACCATACTTGGTCATTTTCGGGATCAATTGCAGTGAATTCAAAATCAATTTCAACATTTGCTTTACCACTAACTGGGCCGTCAATATTAGGTTTACCTGGGGGATGATCTCCTATTCGTATATTATACTCTGATTTTAATCCTCCTGCACCTTGTTCATCTATTGCTTGAGCAGTTATTTTATAATCACCTTTTTCATCCCAAGTTTTTTGTAATTCAACTTTTTGATCAGATGGATAATAATCAGTTTCTGTTTTAGTACCATCATCCCATTCAATAATATACCTTATGTCATTATTCTCAACATCTTTTGATCTAAATGTATATGTATATTCCAAATCAGGATCTCCATATTTAGGACCACTTACTGCTGGTGGGGAAGGAGGCTGATTACCTATATATACTGGATAACCATCTGACCAAGAACTCTCATGCCAGAAGTCTTTACATCTTGCCCTAATATAATATGCGTCTTCCTCAATCCATTTATGTGATACAGTAAATATCTCACCAGAGTCATATGGTCCTCTCCAATCCTCCTTAGTACCATCATCCCAATCAATTAAGATATATAAATCATCATCTCCCTCTGGATCATAAGTAGTAAAAGTATATTCAAGCTCCTCAGCAGGATCGCCGTATAATGGGCCATCAATAAACGGTGGTTCCTGTTCGTTACCACCAGGATACTTAAAGATTTTAAATTCGTCTATAATCCCATCAAAATAGTCAATTAATTCAGCACTATTCCTACCAATCTGGGCGCATTGAAAATTGTCAGAATAAAAGTCACATATGTATTTTTCAAAAGAATTATCTAAATTTCTATCAACAAAAATATACACAATTGGCTTAGCTGAAATACCATTGTAATAAACTTCAACAAAATGCCATGAACCATCATTATAAGTATCATTAGACCACATCTTAATTCCACAGCTTAAACGCCACACCTGAACTTCTATTGTACCATTAGAGCAAAGCGCAATATGAAACCCTGGATTATAACCTTGATCACCTCCTCTACACATACTATATATAATCCCTTTTTCAGTTGAAGATGATTTAAAATAAAATGAAAATATCAAATCATCTGTCTTATTAAAACCTAGATAATTTTTTGCATATTGGTCCATATAAACATAATCATCTACACCATCAAACTCCAATCCACTATTCAACTTGCCTGTTGTCCATGTAGAGCCATTAATTGTTCCATCATAACCATGCACTGAAGAATCATATGCAATGTCACCACTACTTTCATCAAACTTCCAATAAGCATTTACATAATCATATTCACCCAAAGGAAATACAGCAGGAGCTTCTTTTACTGATAAAACAACCGTTTTTTTATGATATCCGCTAATGCTTGGTGTAACAGCTGCCCCAATAAACAGAACTATAACTCCAAATACCAGAACCTTATAAATCATATTTGAGGTTTTTTTCATAATACTTTTTGCCCCCCTCATATTCATCATCAGATAAAGTGTATATAAATGTTACAATCTATATATCATATTGTTCACTTGCTGGAAACCAATCAAATTGAATCCAAGGAATAATATAATAAAAGCAACTGCCAAACCTTTACTTAACATTCTACTTTTCATATTCTAACTCCTATGGACATTCGTCACCTATTTCCACCTTAAGTGCAGATCCAAATAAGAACGTATCACCATCACTTGAATCCAATATTATTTTTAAACCCGTAAAACCAGTAATACCAATAGGTGAAGAACCCCACATTGGGTTTAAGAGACTAGGAATATATTCTCCTTGCCCCCAAAATTCACCAATCCAGTTTATATTTCCTTTTAAGCCGTAAGAATTGATAAATCCTTCAGAGGGGGTAAATTTAGATTGTGTATTTGACTTATATCCAAATTGATTATTATTAATTAAAGGAAAATCTAATCTCAATCCAAATCCAAGAGAATAACCTATTGCCAATGGGTTAATATATGGTAAAGGATTCAATGCACTTAAAACCATTAGCATTGAAAATAAAACAAAAAACCAACCAGGTGCTTTAGGAAAAATGCTATATATAAAAAATGCTAAAAAAGATAATGCGGCAAAAAAAACTGTTAGAACAGTTTGAACCAATCCAAAACAGGATGTATAGGTTGCTCTTCCTGCAACAAGACATAGATAATTACTGTTATTGTTATTGAGCCCTCGATTTCTATTATATGATTTCTCTAACGCTTTCATAACCCTAGAGTTCTCATAATTACCAGTCACCAACCTCTGTGCCTGTTTTATACTTAATTCACCAAGCAAACCATGTTCTTCTAGTTTTATAACAATATCATCTAATATCGCCTTTGCTTCCTCTCTTGTATCTACTTGTTCAAACTTCTCATTTATAAAATCAAAATAATTCTCAAGTTCTCCAGCTTGTTCTTTTGTAAGTTGTATTTTATATGGTTTAATCCATTGTAGTCCACATATATCTATTTTAATATCTACATAATCTTTACTAATATCTTTTACTTGAACTGTTGCTAAACTTGGTTGGATAGCAAGCCCAAGAAACAATAGGACAACAGCAACTACCAATCCTTTACTTAATATTCTATCAACTCCCATTCTATATTACCAAATGCCAATCCTATAGTACTATATACATCTATTAAAATGGTACTTGCTGAGAAACCTATAAAACGAGGAGCATAAATGTATCCTACTTCTGTGATGTTATATTTTTCCATTCCATTATTAGAAAGTCTCAAGCCTCTTAAACTTAAAACAGCAATAATTTCCTGATTAGTTTCTACTTCACCACGGAAAATACCTCTACGCTCTATCCAATTTATCTTTCCATAACCAAAAATAAATGTAATAATTTCTTGATAATCATCAGATGCTCTCACCTCACCAATATTTTCTTTTGTTTCCTTATAGCAATATACATCATTAGCAAATACAGGTTGAATACCAACACCAATAAAGAAAACTATAACCCCAACTACCAATATTTTATACAACCAGACAGGAGTTTTATCCATGTATTCTTGCCTCCCTCATATTTTACATATGTTAGGGGATATTTAAATATTAAGATATAGAAACCATTTCTTTAAAGAACACCTAAGAAAAATGAAAAAATTAGATATTTTTCTTATTTGAAATTAGATTTTTATAAAAATTGTGAAGATCTCTGTCAATTTTTTCCCATTTCATAGGCATTCGAGCTTGCAAGTCACCATGCTTTTTAAAGGCCCAAATCGATCTTTCCTGCGAAATTCCTGACTCAGTTCCATAATATAATATTACGGGCTGATCTATTGAAAACTGAATTTCTGCTGCAAGCATTAGTTTATTTTTATCATTTTTACATTCAAACAAAAATCTGTTCATATCATGATTATCAAGAAATGTGGGTAAAAAATAATTCTTTGGATATTTCTTAAAATGATTTTTTATACTTATTTCAAAAACACTTTTTGATAATTTATTATACGCAATATAATCTCTAATGAATTCCTGGAATTTAAAATCTAAAACTCCATCTAACTCTTTATAATATTCCTTTAAAAGGTTATCTGAATTTGGACCCAGCAACCATTTGAAAAATTTATTTTTGATATTAATTGTTTCCAACTCATTGAATTTAATTCCCATCATCCAAGCCTCACCTATTAGAACTGCATTTGGAAACAAGGCTTTTATTTCTTTATTAAACTCTTTCCAAAAATCATGAGAAGGTCCAATCACATGATCAAGTCTAAAACCATCAAATCCAAGAGAAAGCCAGTGCTTTGCTGAATTAATAATATAGTTTTTTGCATCAGTGTTTTCTAGATTTATTTTTGGAAGCTGCCTTACACTTAAAAAACTAAGATAATCATTTGGCCATGATTTAAAATAAAACCAATCCCTGTATTCACTGTCTTTATTTTTTTGAGCATCAATAAAATATGGATGCATACTTGAACAATGATTTGGAACAAAATCTGCTATAATCTTTATATTCATTTTATGACATGAGTCTATCAATTCCTTTAAATCGTTTAGAGTTCCAAAGTGTGAATCAACCTCAAAAAAATCTGTGATATGATAACCATGATATTCACTGCATTTATAAAAAGGGGAAATCCAAATAGTATTAATTCCAAGATCCTTTAGATAGTTTAGTTTTTCAGTTATTCCTTTTATGTTTCCTCCTAAAAATTGCGGTTTCTCCCAATTTTCTGTTGACCTAAATCCAGCGAATCTATCTATTAAGATGTGATAAATTATTGAATCTTTAAACCATTCAACACTAACCATATTTATACATAACAAATCCTTTGTTATAGAATTTTTGAAAAAGAAAGTATAATTTATTAAAAAAAAAAAAAAAAAAAAAAAAAAAAAAAAAAATATTTATTCAGGAATGAAACAGAAATACCATACTTCCATTTCTGAAAAACCTATGTTACCGCTAGAATCCTCTGCAGTTATGTTCAATGTATATACCCCTAGGTCAGGTCCAATCCATTTTCTTTGAAATAATGATTTTTCGCTGTTCCATGTCATATTTCCCTGCTCATCTTCTTTTACATACATATAAACACTGATGTCTTCCGGTGGATCTACATCGTCTTCTACTTGTACTTGAACTGGTACCACTCTAAAACCACCAAATCCCATTGTATCTGACAATATTCCTAGAATTGTTGGGAAAAGTTTAATTCCTGAAAAATGAAAATAACCTTCAGTGGGATTCACTATTGTAACTATTGGCGGATCATCATCACTACTACTGCTTTGTACAATTGGAATTGTCGATAATATAAAAATAAATATCATTAGAATTCCAATTATTTTCAATTTTTTAATTTTAACACCTCCCAAAATCAAAATAAGATATTTATTTATTAAATTTACTTTTTATTTTTAAATATTATTAATATTAAAAATTATTATCGTCAATTATCGTTAAAAAAATCGTCATATTTAAATATATTTTAAAGTAAATATTTATTTGTGATAGTAATGGAAGACTTTACATGCGAACAATGCAGAGCGATTTTTGTTACAAGACTTAAAGAATGTCCATATTGCGGGGGAAGAGTTATTCCTAAACAATTTTCTAAACTATATAATATGTAATATTATGAAAAAAATGTTTATAAATATTTAGATTTGGTTTTTTCAAGGTAAAATTTTTCAAAAAAATATATCTCAGTAAAAAATCTAGGATTTTTAATGATATTCCCATAATTATTATCTAGAAAAAAGTTTAGAAATTAAGTTCTAATTTCAATAAATATATAAACATTAATTCTATTAATATTTTTAAAGGAGAATTTAAAAATGAGGAAAATTGTGATATGCATAATTGCATGTATATTTTTAACTAGTTTTTTAGCAAATATATCTGTGTATGCTGAAAAAGAAGAAATTACCTATTCAAGAATATATATTGAAAAAAGACCAATTGTTCCAGTATTAACAGAAAATGGGGTTGAATGGGAAATAAATTCTAATAGCTACAACGGACCAATAGAAAAACCTGGAAATGGAAAAGGAAAACCTTCAAAACCACCAAAACCACCTCAAGATCCAGAGGATCCACCAGATGGTACTATAAATAAATGGGCTTTATGTATTGGAATCTCAGATTATGAAGGATCTGGAAATGATTTAGATTACTGTGATGATGATGCAGAGGATTGGAAAAGCTTTCTTAATGGGCAAGGTTACGCAGTAACAATCTTAAAGGATGGACAAGCAACTGCAGAAAATATTGAAGCAAAAATAAACGACCTACTTTCAGATGAAGACGGTGATGACTATGTTGTTTTCACATACTCAGGTCATGGAATAAAGTATAAGAAACATGGTTCTTGTATGATTTCAACTGATCTTTACCTAATTCCTCATAAATGGTTTAAATCAAAATTTGAAAATGCTGACTCACCACATATCTTTTTCACATTTGATGCTTGTCAGATTGGAGGTTTCCAAGATTCAGTTACGACTAATAGAATAGGAGCATATGGTAGTACCAATCAATATTCATGGGAAGATTCTGAACTAGAAAACGGTGTCTTTACTTATTATCAAATCGAAGGTTGGGAAACCTATGATAATTTTGAAGAAGATTCTATATATGCTATACAAGGAATGGAAGACTGGGCATCACAATACTATGGATTAACAGTTGATCCATTCTATGTTGATAGCTATGCCGGAGACATGAATCCATAAAAAAATCTGTCTAATTTTAAATTTATTTCTAAAAATCCTTAAAAAAAAGAGAAAAGAGAGAGAAACTAGTAAGGATAGAATCTTACCTGAATGTGTCTATCTGATCCTTTTAGGTCCCAGAAATAGTGAGATTGCTCCCATATCTCCTCTGGTACCTGCCATAGCCATCCTAGATATAGAACGCCTGTTTCACCAGATGTTTCATTTATGAATGTAAGGTTTAGCATAAAAGCACTAGTTACATCAGCCCATTTAGTTTTACCACCATGTGCTTGTATGTCAAATGAGTCAAGAAGCTCATAATACCAGCTATCTGTGTCGTTATCATAAATCCATTCATCTGCGTATTCTACAGTAGAACCGTCCATTGGTTTTCCAAGTGCAACAACATATACTCTGAAATTCCTTTCTTTTCTTGGCATCTGGAAGATACACTCGCCGTCTAGACCGTTTCCATCTATCACTCCAAAACTATTGCCAAGCCACATTAGTATCCTTGTGTCTCCCTCAAGTGGTACAAATATTGTATGTCTATCTGGGTTGTCATAGGATCCATTTCCAATATTCTTTTTTCCAAGGATATTAAGTGTGTAGTGTTCTCCTCTAAAATCTGTTCCTGGTTTGGGTCCATCATTTGTTTTATTGGGCTTTGCTTGCAATGATGCTATGAAAGGAGATGTCAATAGCACTATAATTATACCCATCACTAATAATTTTCCCTTCATCTTCACCACAATTTATATTTCTCTTTTTTATAGAATTTAAAACTTATCTGTAAAAACTCCATTTGTAACATTTTTACATATTGAAAAAAATTCATTTAATTTTTATTATTTAAATAACATTATTTAAAAAGTATATCAATATACTGGGTTTATATAAAAAAATAAAAAATATTTTTTGTTTTGGACAGTAATTTTTATGTCCGCATCGGGATTCGGTCTTTATTTGAGACCATTTTTTATGTGTTTTATTCTATTGATTAATAATGTAAAATTATACCAAAGATATTCAAGGTTGTGGTAATATATAACTATATAATAACTAAAACAACAGTTTTGAAAAATAGGTATAGCAGAAGTATCAACCCTTTCTGATATGGGCTTTAAGCTTAATAAAATATAAAATCAGCAGTCCAGGACCAAGAGCCCAGGCAGAATAAAGAAATACTCTACTAAAACCAAGCATCGCAACAAAAGTGCCACTCATACCTCCAGAGGTCATTTCTCCGAAATTTGCAAGGCTTGTTAAAATGGAATATTGAGTTGCAGCAACCTTTGGATTAGTAACATCCATTAGCATTGCAGTAAAAGCTGAAAATGCTCCTCCATGTAAAAAGCCGATTATACCATAAACAATAGCTAAAATCTGCCAAGTATCTGCAAATATCATCATTACTGAAAATAAAGCAGTTATACTCATGAAAATAAATAATATACTTTTTCTACCCCATATATCAGACGTTACTCCCCCTAAAAAAGCTCCTGCCACTTTTGTCATTGGAAATATTGCAGCAATCAAACCTATTTGAGCAATATCTAAATCAAGAGCAGTCTTCATATACAAAGGAGCTATAAACATAAGTATTCCGCTATTTACTGCAAAAACAGGTGCAAAAATTGAAACAAGCTGAGTAGTTTTTTTCTTAAACTCTCCAACTAAAAGATTTCTAATTTTCTGACGTTTTTTAACAATTCTTTCATCTTTGACAAAAATAGGAAATAAAATTATTAAAAAAACAAGTAATGCCGCTGATAAAAAAACATAGCTATATCCAAAATTATTAGCAATTAATCCAAATAAGGAACTTCCTGTAGCCATACCGCTAAAAGTTCCTGCAATTATTGCTGCATTTATTTTTCCACGTTCATTAACCTGGGATATTTCAATGGCCCAAGCATCGGCAGACACATCAAAAAAGGCTGTACCAATACGAGATATTATCAATAGTGATACAAAAGGAATCAATGATAATTCAGGATCAATAAATGCAACAATTATAAGACCAATAATTGCAATAAAACCTCCAATTAGAATCAATCGCTTACGACCAAATAAAATAAAATAATCAGCAATTCCACCCCATACAAATTTTATAAGCCAAGGAATTGAAGTAAGACCTGCAATAAAAGTAGCCATGGCTAAAGAATAACCAACATCAACAAGATAAATAGGAATAATTACAATTTGAAGTGAAAAACCAAGCCCCTCAGAAAAATAAAGACTACCAAATAAAGGATATTTCAAATATCTATATTTTGAAAGATTAATCATATCATTTTTAAATCAGAAATTGAATTTTAAATGTTACTATCTATATAATTATCTTAATATTTTTTATATTATTTTTTAATCATCCTAATATCCATCAGATAAAATGAGATTTGAACTCAGTTTTACAGGTAAAATTCTATTTCTCCTGATTAATTAATCGTGTTAATAATTAGCATGTTAACATAGGGATTAGAACCCTGATATGAACTTAATTATATTTTTCATTCCAAAACAAAAAGAATAAAAAAAAGATTATTCCTGTATTATTTTAATGGTTGGTTTCAACATATACTTTTTACTTCCAGTTTTATGAACTGACTCATGAATATCAAAATCCAATGTTAGAACGGTTGTTTCATCCTCATAAATCCAGAATCCCTTTGTAAGCTTAATATTACCTGAAGGTACTGTAAGGTTATGAACCTCAAGCTCACCACTGTTATTAATTGTAATTTCTGCTTTTTCAATAGTTAATCTAATTTGTGTATATTTACCAGCAGATAAGTTTTTTTTACCTAGTAACTCTTTTACATTCTGAAGGGCAATTAAATCAAATATTTGTGACTTATTAACTATTGTATACCAACCAGCATTACCATCATCATTTTCTTGCTCATCGTCGTAATCACCTATTATTGCAGTCGTAATATACCAATCAATTACACCACTGCCATTATCGCTAGTAACAGTTAGATTTACAATATATTCTCCTTCTGTTGAATAATTATGGGTTGCATTTTGTTCAAATGAATTATATCCATCTCCAAAATCCCATGACCAGTTATATGGTTTAATACCGCCACTTGCATTCCCAATAAAAAGGATATCTTCTCCAATTTCCCCAGAATATGGTCCGTTTCCATCAGCTATAAAAGCATCGTCATATTCATCCTCATTCTCATATTCTTCATTTTCCCCGTTATCATTATCTTCTATTTCACCAGCCGCTGCTTTATGCACATGCACCATAGAAATTGTAACATATGCATGGACTATATCTAAATCAGTAGCTTTATCAGTTATTTGAAGACGAAGAATTCCCATCCCCACAGCAGCTCCATCATCCTTTTCTTCTTCAACACATCCACTGAAAAAAGAAGCACATACCAAAATAATAACTATTGGTATTATCATTATTTTTTTCATAATATTTCACCTATTTTTTCTAATTATATAAAAATAAAAAATAGGTTATTAGATAATAACATTTCTAAAAATTGAGAAAATACAGATTACAATTGTTATTTATTTAAAATTAAAGAAATAATTAAATACATTCATATCATCAACATAGACCAGAGGAGAGAAAAAATTATGTGGGTTGAAATACTGAACATAATAGGTGGTCTAATACTTTGTATGGGAATACTTGGAGCAGCCCCTGCAATGGGTAAGCACCTTCAAAAACTGGCAAAATGGCTGGGATCATTTCAAACAATAATTGGTATAATTGCAATTATTCTAGCTATATATTATTGGACTGAGCTGCAAAGTATAGTTGCAATAATAGTTGGTCTTATATTGATAAGTGGGCTTCTTCCGGCTATCCCTGCTCTTGGTAAACATCTAGAAAAACTGGCAAGATGGCTGGGATCATTTCAAACAATTATCGGAATTATTGCAATAATTGTTGGTATATGGGGATTACTTTAAAATCCTCTTATTTTTTCTTTCGATTTTAAAAAATTCTATAGCCAAATATGGTTCTATATTCTAGGTTATGAATTAAAAAAAAAGAAAAAAGAAGCTTATTTTATTCTTGTATCACTTTTATTGTTGGTTTCATTATGTACTTTCCAGATCCGGTCTCATGAATTGATTTTTGCACATCAAAGTCTAATGTTAAAACAAGGGTCTCACCGTCAACTATTTTCCATGGTTTAATCAATTTTACATGCTTTGGAGAGATCTCTAGGTCATATTGTATCCCATCTATTGTCACAAGTGCTTCCTCTACATATAATCTTATTTGAGTATACCATCCCGCACTTAGGTTTGCAGATCCAAAAAGTTCAGTTGCATTTTGTAGTGCTATAAGATCAAATGTTTGTGACTCGTTAACAATAGTAATCCATTCACCTGTCATATTGGTTTCATTAATACCAGCATAATGTACTCGAACTTCAGACATTGTAACAAGAGCCTCTGAAATATTTAAATCACCAGGTGCATCTGTTATTTTTAGGATCAGGGTACCAGTTCCTTCTTGTATACAGCCGCTTAGCATTCCAGTAACTCCAATGCCTAAAATTACAAGTATCAGTAATATTTTTTTCAGTTCTAATCCCCCTATTTTTATATATTTCTAAGTTAACAAATGTTAACTCTATTATATAAAAATATTGTTTTTTAATGTTAAACAAATACACTTAATAAAATCATAAGTTTATTTTGCTGGACTAAAATTTGTCAATATCAAATTTATCATTGATTGTATACTAAGTTTTAAATAATTGTTTAATTAATAAAAAAAAGAAAAAGAATTATGAAATAAGAGTGCACTTAAAACTAATTTAATATCCCGTTAATCGCCTCCAATGTTAACATGTACGTAAATTAGGAGTAAAAATCCACCTCTATCTTTTTGATTATAAAATTCCGGGACCTCAGCAGTAACAGTTATCCTTGTTTCACCAAATCCAAGAATTAATCCTGATTCTACAGTTTTTTCCTCACCTGCAGGAATATCTACTTGACCGGATGATTCCTTTCCAATAAATGCACCACCTTCAAGTTTAATATTCCAATCTACACAAGTCAAATCATCCTCGCCATTGTTTTTAAGAACCGCTTTAACCTTGAAAAACCCACCCTTTATTGCCTCCACATCAATCAAGAGTTTTATCTCTATCGCAAGTGGGTCTGACCAGGGACTTTCATAATAATTATCCTTTGATTTCGCAATTATCTCATATTCACCTGGTTCTTCCCAGGTGTGGTTTAGATACATCTCCTCACCAGATCCACATGGTCCACTCCATTTGGATGGTGTGCCATCTCCCCAATCGACCCAGAAATAGATGTCATCGCCTTCGGGGTCCTCTGAACAGAATGTATATTCATAGGTTGCTTCTGCAGTTCCATTGGTTGGACCTTCAATTATTGGTTTATAAGGTGCTTCATTGCAATGCAAAATAGCCTCATATGCATCAATCATTCCCCAGCCGTAATCGTTATCCTCACCTTCATCACCTAGGTCGTACGCTGTTTGGTAGATGATTTCTTTTATTACCTCAACACTCATGTTTGGAGCAGCCTGACGCATCAATGCAACAACTCCGTTAATGTGCGGTGAGGCCATAGAGGTACCAGATTTTGAACCATAGCCACCACCTGGTATTGAAGAACGTACACTAACACCTGGTGCTGCTATATCTGGTTTGATTGCTTCAGTTTCATTTGGTGTACAATATGTTGGACCTCTTGATGAAAAATCTGCAATCGGCCAATCTGGATCGTTTGCATCAACTGCCGCGACTGCAAATGTCCTATAATCATCAGTTGCTCGATCGGCAGGTCTACGCAAACCAGAAGTACCCTCGTTACCAGCTGAAAAGATTATAACAATTCCGGCAGCCTCACATGCATCAAGATAACACCAAAAAGTTTCATCACAGGGCGCATATCCATGTCCAGTAGTTACACCCCATGAATTAGAACAAACTGCAGGAACGTCCCAATTAGTTGATGGATCACCATCAGGATCAATCATCCATTCAAATGATAATATTGCATCTGAGACAGTCTGGGGAATACCGCCACCTCTGTCAATTGCCCCTGCAGAAATCCATAAGGCACCTGGTGCTACACCTATTTGGTCTCCTGGATCACCGCCACATATAGTACCCATTGTATGTGTGCCATGTCCATTAGTATCATATGGAAAATCATTTTGACCAGCATATGGGTCATACCATGCCCACTCTGGATGACCTTCATACCTGGGATCTGCAACACCTGCCCATCTATCAGCAAGTGCAGGATGATCTCCGTCTACACCGGTATCGATATTTGCAACAAGGACACCCTCACCTGTTATTCCCAAATCCCAGACCTCTGGTGCCCTAACTGCTTCGATACCGATTTCAACATCACCTTTAAAAATAGGTTCACCTTCAATGCTTTCAGCAACTGGTTCAATAAGCTCAATATTATAGTTTGGATACACCTTTAAAACATCATCACGTTTAGCTATCTGGTCAACAACATATTTATATGTATCAACTCGAATTATATTTCCTATCCAAAAACACTTGAAGTCTTTCACAATTTCCTTACTTTTAAGTTCATCTAGATAATCAACTATCTGAGGTTGAGTTTCAGATGCTGTTTTTTGAAGTTCAACTACTACCTTCTCATGACGAGTTTGCAGTGATGCTCTCTGCTCATCCATAAGATTTGTGATTTTATCAAGATTAACTTGGTCTTTTAAATAAACCAATACTGAAATAATTTCTTCATCACTATCATCTAGCTTATCAGCAAAACTAGATGCATTTGATAATACCAGCCCTGTAATTACTAATATTACAGTAAAAAAATATAGCTTTTTTCTTTTCATTTCGTTACCTCCCAATATAATTACATTAAGAAAAGGATATTTAAATGTTACATAATATTATTATGTAAATTTTATAAATTAAAATCATTTTTAATTAAAGTTCAAATTTGTGCAACTTGTTTAAATCTATTATGTTCTAACCTTAATATTTATAAAGAATTCTGAAATTAGAGAGTACTATTCTCAATTTAAAATAGAGCTAGCTAACCACCAAAATTAACATGCACATAGATTAAGAATACAAATCCTCCTTTGCTCAGTTCATCCGAACATTCTGGAACCTCGGCAGTAACAGTTATCCTTGTTTCACCAAATCCAAGAATTACTCCTGATTCTACAATTTTTTCCTCACCTGCAGGTATATCTACCCGGCCGGATGAATTCTTTCCAATAAATGCACCGCCTTCAAGTTTAATATTCCAATCTACACAAGTTAAATTATCCTCAAAATTGTTTTTAAGAACTGCATTTACTTTGAAAAATCCACCATTTATTGATTCAACAACAATTAAGGGTTTAATCTCAATTGCAAGGGGATCTGACCAACCACTCTCATAATTTTCATCCTTTGATTTCGCAATTATCTCATATTCACCTACTTCTTCCCATGTATGACTTACAGTTATAATTTCACCAGATGAATACGGCCCAATCCACTCGCCAGGGGTGCAGTCCCCCCAGTCCACCCAATAAAATACATCATCACCTTCGGGATCTGTTGAACTTACAGTAAAATCATAAGAAACACCTGTTGTACCATTTGTTGGACCTTCAATTACAGGTTTATAAGGTGCTTCATTAGCATTCATTACTGCTTCATATGCATCAACCATACCCCAACCATATGAGTTATCCTCACCTTCTTCACCAAGGTCATATGCGGTCTGAAATAAGACTTTTTTAATACCCTCAACACTCATGTTTGGAGCAGCCTGTCGCATCAATGCAACAACTCCATTCACATGGGGTGAGGCCATAGAAGTACCATCATAATAAGTATAACCACCACCAGGTATTGAAGAACGTACATAAACACCAGGAGCTGCAATATCTGGCTTGATTGCTTCAGTACCATTTGGGGTACAATATGTTGGACCTCTAGATGAAAAATCAGCAATCGGCCAATCTGGATCATTTGCATCAACTGCTGCAACTGCAAAGCATCTGTAATCATCTGTTGCCCTATCAGCGGGTCTACGCAAACCCTGATTACCCTCGTTACCAGCTGAAAAGATTATAACAATTCCAGCAGCCTCACATGCATCAAGATAACACCAAAACGTTTCATCACAGTCAGGAACTCCAAATGCATCAGATAATCCCCATGAATTTGAACAAACATCTGGAACGTCCCAATTAGTAGAAGGATTTCCATCAGGATCAGCTATCCACTCAAATGATTCTATCATATCTGAAACAAATTGTGGAACATCAATATATCCCCACCCTGCAGAAATCCATAGGGCGCCTGGTGCTACACCGATTTGGTCCCCTGGCGCACCACCGCATACAGTACCCATAGTATGGGTGCCATGAGTACTATGATCAAAAGGAAAATCATTTTGACCGGAAAATGAGTCAAGCCATGCCCACTCTGGATGACCTTCATATCTGGGATCTGCCACACCTGCCCATCTACTAGCAAGTGCAGGATGATTGCCATCTACTCCTGTATCAATAGTTGCAACAAGGACATCCTCACCTGTAATTCCCAAATCCCAGACCTCTGGTGCCCTAACAGCTTCAACACCAGGTTCAATATCACCTTTAGAAAGAGGTTCACCTTCAAATTTTTCAGCTACTGGTTCAAAATATTCAACAATATAGTTTGGATACACCTTCAAAACATCATCACGTTTAGAAATTTGATTAACAATGCTTTGATAGGTGTCAACTCTAATAATATTACCTATCCAGTAGCACTTGTAATCTTTTACAAGATCTTTATTTTTTAGTTCATTTAGATACTCAACAATATCGGTTTGTGTTTCAGAAGCAGTTTTCTGAAGTTCAACCACTACTGTTTCATGACGAGTTTGCAGTGATGCTCTCTGCTCATCCATAAGATTTGTTATTTCATCAAGATTAACTGAATCTTTCAGATAAACTAATACTGAAACGACTTCCTCATTGCTTTCGTCCAAAGTATCAGCAAAGCTAGTTACATTAGATAATACAAGGCCTAAAATTATAAATAATGATGTTAAAAAATATCGGTTTTTTATTTTCATTTCATTGCCTCCCTAAATAATAATATGAAATAAGGTATATTTAAAGTATGTATAACTACTAATTTTACAAATAAAAATTCTATTTTAATAAGTTTATCAGTCTTTCCAGTATTTGGAATCTCTCAAACAATCTAAGAATCAATGTAGGAAAGACAGTCTTAGGTCTTGGCATAGAAACCGATGTGGGGTCTGACCATTCACTTTGTACACCATGAATATCCTTAGCTTTAACACGTAAATCATAGGAACCTTGTTCAGTCCATTTATGACTTGAACTAGCTTCTTCACCTGACATGTAGGAACCTACCCATTCACTGTAGCTACCATCCCCCCAATCAAACAGATAGAAAAGATCATCGCTATCTGGATCGGTAGTAGACGTTGTATAAGTATATTCTTTATTTATTTTACCTGATATCTCTCCTATTGGTGCTGCTGGCTTAAGAGGCAGCTGAGATTCCTCTGCAACCATTAATGATGGATCGCCAAAAGGCTCCCAAGATTCAATCACCTTATAATCAATAACATTCATACCAGGGTAGATATAGTTTTTAACAGCCTCACCCCATATCTCACCAAATCTAGCTTCAGAGCCAATACCTGCCTTTTGATAATAAGAATCAAAAATATTTACAATCATTTTACCAACACGTATTTCAGGAGCATAGTAACCAGAACCACCATATGAAACAGCAGATGCACCACAAGAAGCAATACCACCACCAACAGGGTTTTTTACAAAAGCCCATGAAAAACAATTAGAATCCTCATGGAACTTTCCAACATCACATCCACTGGTACAAACAATAGGTAAACCATCGTAATTTGCAAGATTCAAAACATCTGAACTATAATAATAACCCTTAGGAGTTGGAAGCCAAGTATCAGAATCATTATGAGGGTGAGTACCATAACCCCAAGTAGCACCATGACCGATAAAATTCAAAAAACCACAACCACTGTTTATATTATCTGTAATACGTGCAGAACCAGTAGGCATCAAACCACTCAACATATCAAGAGACGCATAGAGTCTTATCGGAACCACACAGTCTAAAAAGTCAACTATAACATCATTTACATATTCGCCTTCATCAATACCTCCAGTATCACCAATATGGGTATCTCCACCTATTCCAATATAATTTGTAAACCAATGTTTTGTGTATGCTTTATTTGACTCATAATCAACTATCTTCTTCACACAATTAGAAACCTCATCACCGTTAGCACAAGCAAGTCTACCTAAATATATATCAGGATAAAGATCAACCTCGTCATCCTCAACACCGGGAACATTTAATTCACCAAATATATCGTTCCCATTACTATCCCAACTACAAAACTCACAAGAACTATTATATACATCAGCATAGTACAAATCGCTTACAAAGGAACTGTAATCCCAATCATCCATATACACATGAGACCTTCTAGTAGGAAAAGACTCATTATCCCCAACTAAAAGAACATATTTAACATGCCAATTTTCAATTGCATCCTTAATAAAATATTTAATTTTCTCCTGATAATCACGACCCTTCACTGGGAAATAAACACCATTATAGACATTCTCAAGACTTACAAAAATCCCAGGAACATAGCATGTTGTTTTATGAGCAATCAAATCATCCAATTCATCATTAAATTCTTCTGGACCAAGAATTAATAAATCATATAAATCATCAAAATAGACAAAATCCTTAGACTCAACAGATTTATGTCTTATAAATATCTTGATTTCCTTAGCCCACTTAATCATATTTTTTTCTGGTTTATATTGAACTGGATAAACCAATACCTTTAAAATAACACTTCTTTCACCATTATATAAACCAGTTCCAATATCGTAATCATACCAGAAATCAACAGATAGTACATCTGCAGATTCTTCAAACTCAACATTTTCTAAATTATAACCCATGATAACGGGTTGAGGTGCAATGCACAATTTTTTTTCTAAAACCATTTCTTGAATGTCTTTCGGAACAACTACAACATCCTCAATAACAGTACCCAAAGGATAAGTAAAGGTCTCAATATATGCCGGTAGGACATAATAATTTTCCTTTATAAACATAAAATTAGAGCCATCCAGCTCTAAGGATAGAGCTTCATCTTTTTCATTAACAATCAGATTTGAAAAAGATACTGAAACCCTCTCTGATTTAACTTCTGAAAGACCAACTACACCAAATCCACTTAGAAAAAAAACACATATAACTAGTAAATATAACATCTTTCTCATAATTTTATCCTCCCTTCTTATATATCAATATAGACTAAAATTATATATAAACCTTTGTTTAGAAATCCTAAATTATATGTTTTTAAGTTCATATCACTGCAATTATAAGAAAAATAACTAAGTAATATCATATGATACTTTTGTAATAATGACTTGGGTTAATGGTGCTACTATAGATCCGAGAAATAGGATTGCTATTAAAATGCATCTTAGGATATTTTTTCATATTTTTACTTATATCACTTAATATTAAAAATTATCTATATGGGGTAAATTCGTTTCCAGCAACAAGAAAAAATGCGGCATATCCAAAGAAAAGTTCAAAGACTGTAAAAATGGGAAAAAACCAAAGCGGCCAGTAATCAGATCCATGTATATAGAACCCTACAAAGCATAGCATCCCCAATATTCCAAACATCATTATATCTAGATCAATATCTGGAAAAATTCCATTAATTGCATGAATATTACCAATAAATCCCATTTGGGAATTTATTAAATCAATTGATGGAACAAATATTTCAAGTTTCAGAAGTTTACATATTATAGAATAATAAAGTAAATAAGCATTAACAGCTCTAGTTATAGTTGATAATCCTAAAATAAGTCTAAAAGTACCGATATTAAGTCCAATTACTGCACACATTGTATTTATCTCAAAGATTTCAAAATCAGAAAGTATTGGGAAATCGTTATCTGTAATTTGGCTTAATTTCTCCTCAGTTAAACCATATCTTTCTGCTTTCTCTTGCATTCCTTTTTTTAGTTTTTCAATGGTTACATCTTCAGGAATAAGGCCATATTTTTTATATAAAGATAATTTCTCTTCATAAGTATTAGTTTCTTTTAATTTATTTTTAAATTCATTTGATTCTTCTATTGTCAATTCAACTATTGTTTTTTCTATTGTTCCATCAGATTTAAACTCAATAACCTCAAACTTAACATCTCTTGCTTTTCTAAAAGGTCTTGCTTCCTCAGTATTTTTTTTATAAATTTCAGCATTTAAACTAGGTGCAATTGATACACCTAGGATTAGAATTGTAATTCCAAATACTAGGAATTTCTTGTTCATTTCAACCTGCTATGTTATATGGCACTTTAACAGCATGCCAATCAAATCTAATTATGGGAAAAACCTCATAATATATTTCACCCCAGAAATCATAACGGTAGAAACCACCTTTTATAATATGTATTCTCTTCGTTTCATTCCAAAAGTTCCTATCAAACTTGCTTAAAAATGAATTTTTTAATATAGCATCTTCATCTTTATTTTCAAAAATATCATTTTTAAAAATTATGTTGTATCTTGCAGACCTAACTTCTACTCCAATGTCATTTTTAGAGATATTATTAAAAGAAACCTTTGTTAAAGATGGCTCATCTAGAAAAACTCCCAAATTGTTATTTTTAATCTCATTTCCAGAGATAACATTTAAAACACAAGCTAAATCCCACCATATTCTACCAGGTCCATAAATATAAATTCCCGCATCGGAACAGTTTTGTACTGAGTTATTTAGTATCTGGTTTCTATTGCATGCAAAATATAGTTGAATTCCATAATCCAAAAAATGATTTATTTTGTTTCTAATAATTTTATTACCGTCTGCATGCCAAAAATCTATTCCAATTCTACCATTTGTCAATATATTTTCTGATATTGTGATATCAATTGATTCACCAATATCTATTGAATTCCTAGAGTCATTTATACTGTTAAATGATATACTATTGTAATCAGAACTGTCTAATTGTATCCCAATAGTAACATTTTCAATTTGGTTTCCTTGAATGTTAGTATAATCTGAACAAATTGAGTAGATACCATATAATTTATTTGATAGTTGATTATTAATAACATTGCAATTTGTACATCTAATAAGCTGAATACCAACCTCACTTTTTATATTAAGAATTTGAAAAGATATTGTAATATCTTCACAATTCACAAGAATTATTTGTCCAACGTTTGACTGAACAATTTTGTTTGACTTATCTTCAAGGTAAACTATTGGTTTTCCATTTATTGTATTGTCTTTTACGATATTTTCTTTTGGCGCTGTTGAAAGAATGAAGATACCATTGTTAATAAATGTATTATTAAAAATTATAGACTCTTGGCCTTCAATTAATCCAATTCCATAGGTGTTATTAACAATGTAATTGTTTGTGATATTTACATTATAAATCCTTTTATATTGATATGAATCTCCGATACATATTCCAAAAAAGTTGTCAATAATTATGTTATTATAAACTGTGATATTTTCTCTTTCACCATAAATCTTTATTCCTGAATTTGTTCCATAAATCGTACTATTAGTAATATAAAAATTTTTCACTGTTACATTATCTGCAACAATATGAACAACATACCATTGTCCACAACCATCAATAATTGTATTTTCTTTATCTTCACCAATTAAATCTATTGATTTGTTAATCAGAATATCTTCATGATAAATACTACTATAAACAAAAATATTGTCTCCATTGTCTGCATCATCTATTGCATCCTGAATGGTAGTATAATTCCCAGGTCCAGAACCTCCCACATATAATGTTTTTCCATTAAGTGTTATAAGACTAAATTCTTTATTTTTTAAACCTTGAGATAAGGGTGCTGATGATACAAATAGAAAAAGAATCATTATGCCAATTAATAGAACATTCTTCTTCATTTCATCCACCTATTTTGTTTGGAAATATTGCAGGATTTCTATCAATTTCTAAATCAAATTCCCATTGAAATGGACCATAAGTCCAAAGAGTTCCAAATATAATTTTAGGTAATATTCTTGGCCGGTTCCAAAAGTTACGATTCCAGTAATTTGTTCTATTTCCATCCAAATAATAACCTTCAAAATGAGCATTTAAAACATTTCTTACAAAGTTATTATTTTCAATTCTATTTAAATAGGAATATTGCATGGAAAGTCCATACATGTTCCATCGAATGGAATTGCTTCTAATTGCATTGTTGTAACCTGACTCATAAAAGCGAATTCCATATTCATTAAATATAACAATATTTCCTGAAATAATGTTATTAATACAGTATTTATCAATTTTTATTCCAACTTCATTTTTTGAAATAATATTTCCTGAAATAGTGTTGTTATGTGAAGCATATTGGTTAAAACCCTCAAAATGGTTTGAAATAATCGTATTACCAGTTATTGTATTATTATTGCAGGTAGCTAGGTGAATTCCCAACCATCTATTCGAGTTTATTATGTTACCAGAAATAGTATTATAGTGAGAATATAAGAGAACTAAACCAGATCTATTGTTTAAAATTATGTTATTATTTGATATAGTGCTAAAGTTAGTTGAACCTCTCACTCCACCACCAGATATGAAACTACAATTTTGTATTGTAAGTTTGGAAATATTCACATAATTAGAAGAAATTCTAATAGTATTTCCAATTTGATTTCCATCAATTATTGTAGAATGCCTTTTTTCTCCTATAAGATTTATTGATTTGTTTATTACAACATTTTCATAATAAGGTGAAGAATCATCAAACACAAAGACAGTATCACCATTGGATGCATTATCTATTGCATCTTGGATTTTTGAAAAGTTTCCAGAGCCACTTCCACCAACATATAAATTATAACTAGTATAGATAGGTTTTATAGATTCCTTTTTTAATATTATACCAGAAGAAGGATTGATGTTAACAATTAGAATTAAAATTATAATTTTAATTATAAAAGATTTATACATCACTCTTGGAATTTTTATCATATTTCCATACCTTATTCAATTATCCCTCTTAATTTTTGAATATAATTATCGTTAATATATTAATTGACAAAAATATTGAAATTTATTATTTTTTGACAAATTATTAGTAATTCTGACAAATTTTTTACCGTTTATAACCTCCCTCAATTATTAATTTCGTTTATTGTTACCATGCTACATGTATACATGTATACTATAAAAATTATATGGTTATTATGATGGTTTAAGAAGCCTGCAATCAACAAAAGCATACATCCAGCATGCTTTTTCGGAAACAAGGTAGTCTGAAAT